>Ga0315280_10000479_pt1 | contig 74353 bp, 67 predicted proteins | sample YL17G06_40_MG_FD_203697 | JGI IMG/M metagenome (GOLD analysis project Ga0315280, IMG submission 203697) | Sediment microbial communities from Yellowstone Lake, YNP, Wyoming, USA - YL17G06_40 | ecosystem: Environmental > Aquatic > Freshwater > Lake > Sediment | place: USA: Wyoming | collected... | reverse complement strand
TCCTCGTCGACGGACACGGTTACGCACATCCGTATCGCTGCGGATTTGCAAGCCATCTCGGACTTGCGATAGGAAAACCTACGATAGGAGTAGCAAAAGGAAAGCTCATCGGAGACCTTCAAAGCTCAAAAACCGACACAGACACTGTTTTCATACATCACAAAGGCGAAATCATCGGTGCCCAGATCACCCCAAAGCCTGGTTGGAAACCCATCTACGTCAGCGTCGGACACATGATTTCCCTAGCAACAGCCATCAAAACAGTCAAACAATGCATCATCCACAGCTCCATTCCAGAGCCAATCACCATGGCTCACAAGGTAGCCACAGCTGAAAAAAGAAAAATCAATATCCCCATTCAGACATAGACAAGTGACAAGTGAACCAGAATTGCTCGACAAAAAACTGAGAGAATTAGCAAACAGGATACGTGGCAAGTCTCTTCGAAAGAAAACCATTGATCTGCTTGAGAATCCGACATTCGAAGTGAACGGGAAAACCTACTCCGGCATGCCCCTCAAAGATGCGCCAGCCGGCAAGTCACACCACCACAGCTATCCAGGAGGATACATTGAACATGTTGTCTCAGCAACAAACATCGCACTGGCACTGTGCGACACAGTGGAAAAAGTCTATCATGGAAAAGTGAATCGTGACCATGTCCTAGCCGGAATGTTATTGCATGACATTTTCAAACCTGCAACATATCTCGTATACAAAAGCGGGAGTTACGGATCAACGCCTCTGGCAGACTACATGGATCACCTGTCTATTGCAACCGCAGAACTTGTTCGAAGAGGCTTTCCAATAGAACTGGTGCATATCGTGTCAGCTCATCACGGAGAATACGGCCCAATCAGACCCAAAACAGTCGAAGCCCTCGTCTGCCACTTAGCAGACTTCGCAGATTCACGATTGAACGGCGAAGTTCTGAACGCAGCAGCATGCCTCACAAGAAGAACTGCTGGTCAAGAACTGCCTGCAATGACTTCGAAGGAAGCATTCGAAATAGTCCATTCGAAGGCCGTCGAAGGCTGGGAAGGCGTCACAGAGACGATAGAAAGACTACGCCGCAAAAGGAAAGCACGCAAAACTTAATAGCCAATCCCAAGAGAAAACTGGAAAAAGGTGTTTGCTCGAAATGGAGATATCATTTGACGAGTTTCAGAAGCTTGACCTTCGCATCGGAAAAATACTGGAAGCAAACCAAGTTCCAGGTTCACGAAACCTCATAAGAATGATAGTTGACTTCGGAACCGAAAAGAGACAAGCGGTTGCCGGACTTCTGCAGTGGTACAAGCCTGAACAACTTGTAGGCAAGAAATGTGCTTTCATTCTTAATCTGCAGAGGCGGAAAATGATGGGAGTCGAATCACAATGCATGATCTTTGCCGCTGAAGACGACAAGGGCAACGTCGTGATTCTGCAACCCGAAAAAGACATTGCTGAAGGCAGCAGAATACACTGACTGAACCAGTTTTTCTAACCCATCAGCTTGACAATTTCTTCCGCTTTCTCTTCGCTTCCACTCACATATTCAACCATTTCTCGGTCCAAGTCAAGCCACTTGGCAATCCTTGCCGCCATGTCAACGTTGTTCTTGAAGATTATTCTGAGGTAGGGAAGAACTTCTTTCGAAGCTCTGACGGCGGAGATGTGACATCTGCGCTTGATCTTGTTTCCTATACTACGCCGAGTCGCCCGGTCAGCTCTCGATCGTGACAGCATCATGATTCTAGTGGGGAACTTGAACGGTATCCACCCTGATGCCTTCGTGTTCTGCCTTGCCATCGCGATGCCACCGGTCATGTAGTCAACAACGTAGCGCATGAGGCTCCAGTCTTGAGTGCGACGAATTCTTCCACGGTAAACATCCGCCATCGCCAACGCATCCATCGCATTAGCCAAGTCGTGTGGATCCGTGAAATGTGCAGGAACATTCTCATAAATCCATTCAAACAGCATGTCGGGATCAACATCTGACATGTTCATCGCCTGCTTAGCACTAAACACGGTCTTTCCATAGAATATCATCCGCAGCACGTTGAAAATCGTATCCTGCCTGTCGCGATAGCCGAGCCAAGAAACGTCTTCGAACGTCAGTTTTTTCTTGCCTTGCCCTAACGCTTGAAGGTCGTTGACGGCCGAGCGGACGTCGCCTCCTGAGCGTTGAGCAATGAACTTCAATGCGTCCTCGTCTGCTTGTATTCCTTCCTTTTCACATATTTGCTTCAGACGCTTGGCCACTTCGCCCGCTCCGGGTTTCTTGAACTCTATCAGGAGACAGTAGTTTCGGAGGTTGGTGAACCGTGGGTCATATGCGTTGTTCGCTATCAAGACAATCGGAAATTGCGCTGTTTTCGCGATGTCGGTAATGGCTTTTACGCCTCCCCGGTCTGAGGTTCCAGTCAACCCGTCTAATTCGTCTAACAGAATGATTCTTCTGCTGCCGAACAACGACCCGTATTGTGAAGCCAGTCCAGCAAAATGATTTATTGCATCTTCTGTTCGGTAGTCGCTTGCGTTTTTCTCCACGAACTCCATCTTGAAATCGTTAGCAGCAACCTCAGTAGTGACGGTTTTTCCAATTCCTGGAGGTCCATAAAGGAAGACGCATCTCTTTCTGGGAACGCCTTTTTCCCAAGATTTTATCCAGTCGACGAACTGTTTTATTGCTTCAGTGTTACCGACAATCTCGGCTAAACACTTTGGTTTATGTGTAACCGTCCAGGCGCCGTACAAGTCGTGCACCTATTTCTCGGTCTTCAACTCGTTACCTGCTTCGACAAGTTTGGCCAGCAAAGCGCTTAACTGTACTTCCTCATCTGCGCCTTCAACCAATCTATAGTCTACTTCACCGACGATGTCTGCGAGCTTTATCTTCCACTTCTCCGGCACGTCGCCTCGGAAGATTTCTGTGTGAATCTGCCGGATCAAGTCGCTTCCAGCTACACCATATTTCTGAATCATGTCGCGAAGTTGTTTTCTTGCTTCCAGGAAATCGCCGTCCATCGCCACTTTAAGCATTTTCTGCACGTCTGCCGGACTGGCTTTTCCTGTTATCGAGTACACAACTTTCGCATCCACAGGCTTGCCCAATGAAGCACCTGACTGCAAAGTGTTAATCGCTCTTCTCAAATCGCCACCACAAACCTCAAAAATCGCATCCAAACCTTCTGGAACAAGTTTCACTTTCTCTTTCGCTGCAATTTCCTTCAGGTAGCGGTCATGCTCTTCTCGGGGCAGAAAGGTAAAACGGAAAGGTGCGCATCTTGATTGAATAGGTTCTATTATTTTGCCGCTGTAGTTGGCGCACATTATGAATCGACATGTTTCAGTGTAACGTTCCATCGTTCGCCTGAGGGCTTGTTGTGCGTCTGAAGTCATGTTGTCTGATTCGTCGAGGATCATTATTTTGAACGGGATTTCACCGATGGATTTCGTTCTGGCAAAAGTTTTCACAGTCTCTCTGACAACATCGATTCCTCTTTCGTCGCTTGCGTTCAACTCCATCATGTGCTCTCTATAGACATCACCGTAAAGATCCCTTGCCAAACAGAGTGCCGCCGTTGTTTTGCCCGTGCCTGGAGGCCCAGCAAAAATACAGTGCGGCACATTCCTTGACTTGACGAAACTCTTTAACCGTTCAACTATATCCTTCTGATCCACTATGTCGTCCAACTTTTTGGGGCGATATTTCTCGGCCCACATCTCAAAACTCAATCAGCACAAACCTCCTTTCCTATAGGTTGTTCGATGCATTAATAAAAGTATATTTGGAGCGAAAAAGTGGAACTGGTCCTAATCTTCTTCTAGGAAACCCGTCAGAAACACCGCGTACTCGCAGGGATGCTCGTTCTTAAGCAGAGATTTGATGATCTTTATTTTTCCCTTTTTCCCGTGAGAGACCCTGGAAAGCGTGTAGTCTATCACCCTTTTCCGGAGGCTGCAGAGCCAAGTCTTCTGCCCCGACTTGACCAGCTCATAGTATGGGCATGTCTTGTACTTGAGGGTGAAACCGCCTTCAAAATACTCGATCTCAACTTCAACATCAAGCTCACGATACATGTCGATAAGCCTCTCACCGACCTCTCTGATAGTCCACGGATAATCTTCCGGAAACATTTCGTCTATCGGTTCCTTTATCTTCGAAAAAGCTTCATCACAAGAGCTAGCCGACATCTCGTATATCAATGCCTCCATCAACTTCTTCCGCGGAACCGGTTCCAACACTGGCTTTTCAAGTGGTTTAAGCTTGAAGCTAAGAAGATTCTGGAAGGCAGTTGCTTGGATCTCGTAACCGAGCTCCTTGAATATGGATTCAATGAGCGAACGCTGGCTATTCATGAGCAGCGTGTCAACTTTTCTGAAGATTATCGTGAAGTGTTCATCATCAACAAATCGCACTTCCGCGTCTGGCTGCACAGCTCCTATATTCTTGAGTATGAAATTCTGCGCCAGCTTCCTAATTTTGTCCGGATCGTTTCTCGCTAACATTCGGATGGCGTTTGAAACACGCACACCCATAGTATGATAGATTTCACTGAACTTCTCTTTGTTAGCATCATAAACTCTGGAGGCGAAGGAAGTGAAAACTTCACGCGGAACTGGAATAACATCGAGGAACTGCTTTCCTATGGTCTGATAAAGGCTCACTTCCACTATCTGATCCAGAAGGCTCGGATCTTCTGGACCCACATATTGAATTGTTATGTTCGCTGTCGTCTGTTCCACAGAATACTTAAGCAGCTTCCAACCGCGCGTTGCAAGAACAACGGACAACATCACGATCGATAGTCTGGAGACCGCCGGTGTCGTCGACTGAAACGCGATATCTATGGTCTTCTCGTCGACGTCTCGCAGTATCTTGGCTTGTTTGAACCAATTCATCTTTATGAAAGCAGAAAGCAGACTCTTCACAAATTCTTTAGGCTCACTTGGAAACTCACCCGCGCCAAGCGCAATTCTAAGATCTTCAAGGAATGATCCAAAATCGGTTATGGGCTCCTCAAGGTGTTTCTCAGCCCAATTCATAAAGGCTGGCCCTACCAACATTAAAGTGTTTTTGAACAGACCGGGGGTAGAGCTTGAGAGACGCTTTTCGATTTGCTCGCTCAGAAGTTCTCCGAGTTCCTTTCGCTTGAAAGGGTACATTTCTTGCCGCGTCATTTTCGCGGCAATATCTTCTCCCATTAATCTCATTTCAAACGAGATCTGCAGGCCCTCAAGAATTGTGGCTACCTGGAAAGCAACAATCTCTGGCAAACGTGTGAACGAGTTAGGCCTGAGGATCACCGTATTATCAATTTCACTATATGAGGCAACTTCAAACATTCGAGTTAGGTCTCTTATTTCTCCAAGAATTATCATGAATTCCTTGAAATTTGAAGGCTTCTTCCATGCCACAGAGCCCTTCAATATTTCGATAGTGTTTTTTGCCTCTTCCTTCTGCTCTCTGATGAAATCTTGGATCGCTCTGTCACCGATTGCCACTTCCAACAAACTGTCCACGGTTTTCTTTCCAACAGAAACAAGATCCAGAGCTTCTCTAAGGTTAATTTGTTCCTTCATTTTTTCCTTTACGGCACAATCGTCACATGACCCTACCTTTTCAACTCTCAACAAGGTCTCAAGCGCTTGCTCAATGACGCGGTTCTTGCCACCATAAGTCTTTGACAATTCCTCAAGCATTTCATCTGTTTTCTTTGTAATCGTCGTGTGAAGATGGATTGACACAGTCTATCCCCGCTTATGGTTTAGACTGGTTTCTATTAAACATGTTCACAAAATATGGACAATGTACACGAACGACAAGAAGAAAGAAAAAGAAAGGGAGAGTTAGGCCTTTTCGCTCGGAATTGGGAGGAACGCTTTCTTTTTGCGCGTGAACATTGCGTCAGAAACCCGTTTTATCGCGTTCATGTAAGCTGCGATTCGCATGTTCACCCTGTATGTCAAGGCAACGTCGAGAACAGACTTGAACGCAGTGACTATAGTGTTTTCCAGCTTGCCTCGTACTTCTTCTTCTGTCCAGTAGTAATTCATCTGGTTCTGAACCTGTTCAAAGTAGCTGACAATGACGCCTCCCGAGTTGGCCAATATGTCTGGAATCACGAAAACTCCATTCTTGTATAGTATCTCATCAGCTTCAGGCGTCGTCGGTCCATTAGCACCTTCTGCTACAATCTTGGCTTTGATTTTTCCTGCATTTGCCACTGTAATCTGATTCTCCAATGCCGACGGGACAAGAATGTCGCATTCCAGCTCCAATAATTCCTCGTTTGTTATGTCCGTGCTATTTTTGTAGCCAGCAACGGAACCAGTTTCGTTCTTGTATTCAAGTACTTTGATTGGATCTAGACCCTTCGTGTTATGTATCGCACCCTTGGAATCGGAGACAGCTATTATTTTGCATCCGAGTTCGTTGAGCAGTCTGGCAGAATTGAATCCAACGTTCCCGTATCCTTGGACGGCAACTGTCGCTCCTTTGAGTTCCAAACCCAAGTGTTTTGCAGCTTCAATCACAGTGTACATCACGCCACGTGAGGTTGCCTCGTTTCTGCCTAATGAACCGCCAACATTGACTGGCTTTCCGGTTACTACGCCGAAAGCATTGTACCCAACCATGTCACTGTATTCATCCATTATCCATGCCATTGTTTGCGAATCAGTGTACACGTCTGGAGCTGGCACGTCATAGTTTGGCCCAATGAATCTCGCCATGGCCCGCGCATAGCCCCTTGTTAATCCTTCAAGCTCTCCTTGGGACATCTCCTTGGGATTGCATCTTATTCCGCCTTTGCTTCCGCCGAGAGGCAGTCCCGTGACAGCAGTTTTGAAGGTCATCCATGCTGACAGTGCTATTACCTCATCCAATGTTAGATCTGGATGGTAGCGAATGCCTCCTTTTGTGGGGCCCAGTACATCATTGTACTGCACTCGATATCCTGTGAAAACCTGCAGGCTTCCATCATCCATAATGACTGGAATGTTAACTATTATTGTTCTCATTGGACGCTTAAGCATCTCATGCAGTCCCGGATCTAGCTTGAGTCTTTGCGAAGCTATATCAAGTAATCGCAGGACTGCTTCGTAAGGGTTTGGCGTTGCCACTATTGGAGCCAGCGTTTCCAACTTGATTGACACGGCTGTTTGCAGTTTCTCCATCAGGTTCTGGAAATTCTCCCTTGCCACTTCACCGTTGCCATTAGTGCTTCCAAAGAACCAAACATAAGCCTCTATGATTGATTCAGACCTCTTTGAGATAAACGAGCCGGCGGGCGACATCTTCGGGTTTGCCGAAAAGTAATCAATGATAGTACGAAGCATGTTAATTTCTTCTTTTGACATTTGAAGCCATTTGTTTATCGGTCGGGGCGCCTCTATTTGAACGTATTCCGTTTCATTGACTTTCCTTTGAAGCTCCTCCAATGTTTTCCATGCGTCTGCTTCTGGAATTCCAAAGTTCTCTGAATATGTCGTGACCAGTGCGTAGTGAGCAGTTGTGTAGCTTTCTATCTTCGCGGTCAGTTCTGGCTTTTCCACGAAGAAGTCAGTCATGAGTTTTATCATTCCGAGTTCTCGTCCTGAAAGTTCTATCGGGTTCAACATTCATTTTCACCGTATTTTTTGCGTGAAGATAACTAATGCAATGTTCAAATATAGAAACCTTATGTACATAATGTACACGGATGAACAGCGTTGCCACGACCTAAACGTTTTTAACATCGTCAGCCAAACAAACAACGGAGACCTAACAATGTCTGCAAAGCAGAAAGATGACGATAAAATGCTTTCCACAGGCATAAAACCGCTGGATCAACTATTGGGCGGCGGGCTTTTTCTAGGGGAAAACGTCGTTTGGGAAGTAGAGTCCGCAACTTTTGCACGAGAGTTTCTATACACTTTCATGAGACAAGGTATTGTTGAAGGAAACCAAGTGCTCTATCTTGACTTCATATACCCTCCACAAGCCATCATGCTACAATTGAAACACTTGATAAAAAACCTTCCAGAAGGCTGGGAGAACAGACTCCTTGTATTAGACTGTTTTTCAGAGTCTTCAGGTCAGGGTGAACTGGTTTTTGTTGATTTCTACGATAAAGCGCCGTCATGGATCAGAAGGGTTCCCAGTTCAAAAGATCCTGAGCAATTTCACAGGTTCTTCGGACGAATTGAAAGAGAATTCATCACACCAGGGGCAAGACTTGTTTTCAATAGCCTATCCCTGATGGAACATGTTTGGGGAAATGAAGCGGTGAAAGCATTCTTCAGCCATGTCTGCCCAGCATTATATGCATACCAAACATTAGCTTACTGGACAATTGCCAAGAACGCCCATTCCAAGGAATTCTGCGCCCTTATCGAACATATAACCCAGGTGGTCGTTGATTTGACTAAAGAGGGCGAAAAAAGATTTTTAGAAGTCAGAAAGGCCGGCGGCAGATATGAACCACAGACCTATCAACGCCGCGAATACTGGGCCGACGGACTGAAAATCAAATTCTGACATACCTTTTCTCAGACTTTTCTATGTTCATGAATGTTCATAAAACGTCATTTCTAGGTAAATACTTAAAAGGATATCCAAAGTAATCATCTACTTCCAAAAATCGGGAATGCTAAAGGAGAAAATTGAATGACTGAACGTGTACATAAAAACAGTTCGTATTTGAACGGCAAATCCACAACGGGAACCCAAACACGAGTCAAAGACACAAGCCCCACAAGCGGAATGTGCCCCATATGCATCCGTGACTGTCCATTTCTATGCGAAATAAGCCTATCAGCCTTCAGAGGAAGAGAAGCTCTCTATCCAGATCCAGTACAATTCGGCTACAGCACCGCAGGAGCACTCAAAGATTTCGGACTAGACTGGTCAAACTTCAACATACAAGCAGGACTCTTCGAAGCAGAAGGAATCGAACCAAACTCAGACCTGACAATCTTCCCAAACGTCAACATAGAAACAAAAGTCGGCGGCATGCGACTCAAAGTCCCAATCTTGATCGGAGCCTTCGGTTCAACAGACGTAGCAAGACTCAACTGGGAAGGCTTGGCAGTAGGCGCAGCAATCTCGGGTGCATCGATAATCGTCGGCGAAAACGTCTGCGGCATGGATGCTGAAGCCACCATTACAAACGGAAAAGTCACCCACTCAAAAGAGCTGAAACGCAGAGTTGATCTATACAGAAAGTTCTGGGACGAAAAATACGGAGAAATCGTCGTACAAACTAACGTTGAAGACCAAAGGCTCGGCGTCGACGTCTATGCTATCTCCAAACTGGAAGTGAACGTCATTGAAAGAAAATGGGGTCAAGGAGCAAAAGCAATCGGCGGCGAAGTGCGAGTAAGGGACCTGGGAAAAGCCAAGCTACTCAAGAAAAGAGGCTACGTAGTAATCCCCGACCCAGAAGACCCAACAGTCCAACAGTCCTTCAAAGACGGCGTATTCAAATCCTTCGAGAGACACAGCAGAGTCGGAATTCCAAAAGAAAAGAACTTCATAGAAGACATTGAATGGCTAAGAAAACAAGGCGCAAAACACGTAACACTGAAAACCGGAGCCTACAGGCCTTCAGCCGTTGCATGGACGATGAAAATGGCGTCAGAAGCCAAAATAGACTACGTCTCCTTCGACGGCGCGGCAGGCGGAACAGGCATGAGCCCCGTACCCATGATGGACGAAATGAGTATCCCAACTGTCTACTTAGAAACTATAGTCCTAAGATGCGCACAAATACTAAAGAAGAAAGGACGCTACGTTCCAGACCTCATTATGGCAGGCGGCTTCATAGAAGAAACATCCATGTTCAAATCCATAGCAATGAGCAACTTTGGAAACGGTCCATTCATAAAGGCCGTATTGATGGGACGCTCGCCAATAACCGCAGCTTTCAAAGGAAGCTACTTCAAGCAGCTGTCCGAGGAAGGCAAGTTGCCGAAAGCCTTTGCAGACAAGTTCGGCTCCACGCCAGAAAAGTTCTTCATCGCCGCACCGGAACTGAAAACAAGATACGGTGAACGCTTCAAAGAAATACCATGGGAAGCAGTCGCAGTCTACACATACCTGACGGACAGAGTGGGAGTAGGACTCAAACAGCTCTTAGCAGGCAACAGAAAATGGAAACTGGAACTCATCAGCAGAAATGACTTGATGAGTCTCTCAGAAAGAGCAACAAAAGTCACAGGCATACCAATGGCAGACGAGTTCGAAAAAGACGCGGTCGAAAGGATCCTAGATTAACACTCCTTTCTTTTCTTTTTTTTAGAGAAACTCAGAGCAAACCTTAAATTCTAGATTCAAAGTGCAGAAGCTCCGCAATAGAGGAGATTACGATGGTAAAAGAACGATCACCATACGGTGTTGCATTGGAACAGCTGAGACTCGCTGCTGAAAAGCTGAAACTTGACCCGGGAATACATGCAATGTTGCAAGTACCCAAAAGATCTCTAATCGTTACGGTTTCAATAAAAATGGACAATGGCAAAATCGGAGTCTTTCAAGGAAGCCGCGTTCAGCACATGGACGCAAGAGGACCGTTTAAAGGCGGCATACGATACCACCCAAACGTAACTCTGGCTGAAGTAACCGCGCTGTCTATGTGGATGACATGGAAATGCTCAGTCATGGATATTCCATACGGTGGAGCAAAAGGCGGCATCTGCTGCAACCCAAAGGAAATGTCCAGAAGTGAACTAGAAAATCTGACGAGGCGCTACACAAGCATGATTTTCGACCTCATCGGACCATACCGCGATGTCCCCGCACCTGACGTTTACACCGACTCTCAAACAATGGCATGGATAATGGATACTTACAGTCAACGCCAAGGCTACAGCGTTCCAGAATGCGTAACAGGAAAGCCCATCAGCATTGGCGGTTCTGAAGGGCGCAATGAAGCAACGTCACTAGGAGCTGACATATGCGTCCGAGAAGCATGCAAACACCTAGACATGAAAATGAAAGGAGCAACCGTAGCAGTTCAAGGCTACGGCAACGTTGGATGGAACGCGGCCAAGATAGCGTACGATTGGGGCGCAAAAATCTTGGCAGTAAGCGACTCGATGGGCGGCATATACTGCAAAGAGGGACTGGACCCGTACAAGGTGTACGAGCACAAACAGAAAACAGGATCAGTGGTAAACTTCAAAGGAACCGAGAACATAACGAATGAAGAAGTACTCGAAACGAAATGCGACATACTCATACCCGCGGCCTTAGAGAACTCGATTACGAAGGAAAATGCAGACAAGATAAAAGCAAAGATAATTTCAGAGGGCGCAAACGGACCGACCACACCTGAAGCTGACCAAATACTCTACGAAAAGAAAATACTGCTCATCCCGGATATTTTGGCTAACGCAGGCGGAGTGACAGTAAGCTACTACGAGTGGGTTCAGAACTTGGAACGGGAACATTGGCCCTTGGAAGAAGTGAACAAGAAACTTGAAGTCAAAATTGTAAAGGCCTTCAATGATGTGTATGCATTGTCCCGGAAAGAAAAGTGCGACATGCGAATTGCCGCTCTAATGTTGGGCGTTGGCAGAGTCGCTGATGCAATTAAGACGCTGGGCCTTTGGCCATAATCAGACGGAAAACACCCCCTTCACTTCTCTTTTTCTGTTTGAACAACCAAGGATAAATTGAAGTCTGCAACTTTGTTTTGCTCTTTGATCTAAGTTTTTAAACTACTGTTCTTATATCTCGTTTTGAGAGTAGGTTCACAGTCGAGGGTTGGAAGGGGCTAGGAGATGGCTAGAGGAGTTTCGGCAAGAATTGAGAGTCTAGATTTCATTTTTGAGAATTCACCTGCGAGAATCGTGGCAAGCAGGAATGCCCCTGAGATCAAGCTTGCAGGATTGAGCGTCGGTCCCTTTGAAGAAGGTACTGATTATGAAGTCTGTTATTGGGTGGCATCTGAACTGGCAAAATCTGGAATTGCTCATTTTCACGCTGAAGACGTGTTGGATGCGAGTAAGCTGAGCAAGATCCAGTGGACCGAACGTGTTCAGACAGCTGGGCAAATATCCAGACTTCCTGAAGGCTTCTATCCTAAGCTTCGTCGGTATATTGCACAACTTCGAGAAGGAATGGCTAACAACCCAGAGAAAATGAGGGAATACGAAAGAGCTGATCAGTTGACAAGGGACATCGTTAATTCAAGGTTGAAGAAGATTGTATCAATCGCCTCAGCACCAGCTCAAACTGAGGGCACCCTGCGAAACCTCACGGGAGAAGAGCGTCTTATCTATGAACAACTTTTCAAAATTATCAATGGTTGGAGAACGCAGATACTGAATAATAAGGGAGGAACGTAGATGGTTGAAGAACTGGAAATAGGAGATCCGCAAGAGCGTTTTCAGAATTTTCTGAAAACTGAAGAGTACAGGCAGAGATTATCCCAGATGGCGATGGGCGGAAAGACCTCGTTAACGGTTAATTTTGAAGACCTTTTGGCGTTTGACCAGCAGCTTGCTGAAGAGCTTCTGGACAAGCCTGACGAGTATCTCAAACACGCTAACAATGCGGCTTATGCTCAGCTGCAGATCGAGGATCCTGAGTATGCAGAGAAAGCCAAGTCGGTTGATGTTAGAATTGTAAGGCTTCTGGAACCTGCACCTTTGCGTAAGCTTGGCTCAGATCAAATCGGCAAGCTCGTTATGGCTGAAGGCATCGTTGTCCGTTCATCACCGGTACGTCCTATGGTGATGCGCGGTGCTTTCAAATGTAAAAGATGCGGGACGATAACTCCAGTTAATCAGACAGGTTCTTTCCTTAAGGCGCCTTTCGTGTGCAGTGACCCGAATTGCAGTTCTAAAGGTCCATATGAATTTGTTCAGGAAGACTCCGTCTTCATAGACTCTCAGGACCTGCGAATTCAAGAAAGGCCCGAGGATCTTCCGCCTGGGCAGCTGCCACGGACTTTAGGCATCAAGCTTGTTGGTAAGGAAATTGTCGACATTGCAAGGCCAGGTGACCATATCTCTGCAGTTGGGCCAGTTCGTGCTATGGCGCCGACGCTTCCGGGAGTTGGAAAACTTCGCACCTTCAATCTCCATTTGGACGCCAATTCCATTGAGGTGTTGGGCAAAGAGCCTGAGACTGCTATGCCGTCGCCTGAGGAAGAGGAGAAGATTCTTGCCTTGGCGAAGGATCCTTGGATTCATCGCAAGATTATCAGTTCAATTGCGCCGTCGATCTATGGGTATGATCATGTTAAGGAGGCGATAATGTACCTTCTTTTCGGCGGTGTGCCTAAGACTTTGCCGGACATTGCGATTAGAGGCGAGATGAATGCGTTGCTGGTTGGTGATCCAGGGACAGCGAAGTCTCAGTTGTTGCAGTATGTTGCACGGATTGCTCCGCGTGGACTGTATACTTCGGGGCGTGGTACGACTGCTGCAGGGTTGACTGCTGCGGTTATTCGTGAGAAGGGCGGTGGCATGAGCCTTGAGGCTGGCGCTTTGGTGTTGGCTGACAAGGGGATTGCCTGCATCGATGAGATGGATAAGATGCGTCCAGAGGATAGGGTGGCTATTCATGAGGCTATGGAGCAGCATACTGTTTCGGTGGCGAAGGGCGGTATTGTTGCAACGCTTAACGCTAGGACAGCTATTCTTGCTGCGGCGAATCCTACGTTGGGAAGGTATGAACCTCATCGTACGGTGGCTGAGAACATCTCTTTGCCTGTGACGATACTTTCCAGGTTTGACTTGATTTTTGTTTTGAGAGATGTTCCAGATAAAGAATCTGACAGTAGAATGTCGGCGCATATTCTAGAGTTGCACAGGAAGGGTTCGAGTCCTGTTGAGCCCCCTATTTCTGTGGACTTGTTGCGGAAGTACATTAGCTATGCTAAAAGTGTTAGGCCTGTTCTGACTGAGGACGCTTTGAAACGGTTAAATGATTTCTATTTGGCAATGCGTGCGGCAAGCGAGTCTGAGGGTTCACCGGTTGCGATTACTGCGCGGCAGTTGGAGTCTCTGGTTCGCACGTCGGAGGCTAGGGCTCGTGCGGCTTTGAGAAAAGAGGTTTTGGCTGAGGACGCTGAGGCTGCTGTTGCTATTATGAAGAGGTCGTTGGAAGAGGTTGGGATTGACTTGTCTTCGTACAAGTTTGACATTGACATCATTATGACTGGGAAGTCTAAGAGCATGAGGGACAGGTTGCAGACGATTCTTGGCACGTTGCTTGAGATGGAGAAGGACACGGGAATGGTTGAGAAGGCTGCTTTGGAAACTGAGCTTGAGGAGAAGTACAAGATTCCAAGGGGTGAAACAAGCCGTCTTCTTTCTCAATTGCTCCGCGAAGGCACAATTTACGAGCCCAGGGAGGGTTATCTGAAGAAGACTTGAGTGTTTGCACCGTAGGCCTACTCAACATGGTTTTTGATTGAAAAACAGTCAAAAACGACCTACCCCCTCCCCCCTAGGTTTTTGCTGTCAACAGTCTTGTGGGCGGAACTACTTAGGGGGTTTCGGTCTGACCTTGGTGTGCTGTTTTTCTGTTTTCAACATGGTGTAATCGCGTGTGCAACAAGGGATAAAGCAGGGTTTAGACTATTTGGTAGGGGGTTTAAGCGCATGATAAGGGAGTTCAAGGAGAAAGATGCAGCAGCGATTGCTGGAATCGTGTCTGAAGCGTTCAGCGATGAAGTCTTGATAGGGATGTCAAAGCTTACAGCCGAGGAAATTGTGGAATCTTCGAAGCATCAGGGTGTGAAAATTTTCGTGTGTGAAAACGAGAAAGACGGGGTTGTGGGTTTTCTCACTATGATTGAAGGAAGCTTAGAGCGTCCTGCTCAAGTACATCTGGCAGGTGTAGCGTCTGCTTTCCGTGGTAAAGGAATCGGCAGACAGCTTGTTCAGGAGGCTCTGAAGCGAGCGAAGGCTGTCGGCAGAAAGAAGCTGATACTGTTTACCAGACCGTGGAACGTTGCCATGCGCAAGATCTGTGCTGAGCTTGGTTTCATTCCAGAAGGTTATCTGCATCAAGACTTTCTAAACGAGGATGTCATACTGCATTCTGCTTTTCTCTAGGCGCAAGCTAGGAAATGTAGGTTACTTTTTTGTCATCTTCTTTCTTGGTTTCCTCAGCTTGCAGAACTCTTTTTTCCTCGATTTTCTGCAGTCGGGTGACCATCTTTTCACCCTTCGCTATTTCCTCGTCTAAACCCGCAATGTTTGCGTCAAAACCAAGCATCGACTGCAGTATTTCTAGGACGCTTTTTGCTGACTTTGGATCGGGTAGGTATCCTCTGGTTTCGCCGAGAAGGCATAGAGCGTCAATTGCCCTGAAGTGAGATAGTCCTAGGATCAAGCCGGCTGTTCCTACGATCGGGCTGCCGGTTGGGCTGACTTCGGCTCCAGCTTTCAATGCTTTGTCCAAGAGTTCTTGGTCTGTGGCTGCTGCGACCACTTTGGGCTTGTCTTTGGCTTCCATTCGGTATCCGCCGATGGTTATGATCAGTTTTACACCGTACTGTTTGGCGAAGTCCAGTATTCTGTCAGAAATCTCGTACTGTCCTTCAATCGTTTGTGCTTGGCTGTCTCCTGTGAAGAGGATGAGGTCGTTTTTCCCGTTTGTGTTTTTCCAGTAGCAGAATGTTCCGCGCAGAAGTCTGACGTTTCCTTTCTTGCTGACAATAACGAAGTATGGAAAGTGCGGAGAATAAAGAAAGGCGAACTTTTCAGCCTTCAACTGCTTGATCAAGTGGCGTATGGCGATTTTTCCGACAAGGCCAAGTCCTGGAAGTCCTTCAATCAGGATGGGATTCTTCAAATCTGCTTTTGTAAGTTCTTTGATGAAGGTTTCTTTCATTATGTTTGACTCTCCCGTTTCAGGGCCATCCTGTATTTCAGGTACTTGTCATCGGGTGAGAATTTCGGGGGATGTGGTGCACGCACCTTTCCTCCGCAATACGGGCACACGTCCTGTCTCAGCGTGTAACTGTGGCACTTGTCGCATTTCCTCAGAAGCCAAACCACTACTTTTCCCTCTTAAACGTGCCCTGTCCGCCAGCTTTGGAGACGCTTGTCACAACGTTTTCAGCGACTTTTTGTAGAATGTCTTCTCCATGTTTGTAGTCTTCAGCTAAAACTTCGATACTATATTTTGGTGTAGCAATCACGTAGAAGCGGAGTTTGGCGCTGCCCAGTTTTTCGCCTTTTTTGGCGTTTGCAAAGGCTTCTTTTAGGACTTTGACGCCGTTAGGTTTCATACAGCGAAGTTCAACCGTCCCTTTGACTTTAACCATCGGAATATGTATTCTTTCTTGGGCGACTTCAACGAATGCCTTGGCAATTTCTTCTGATATGCCCAGCTTCGTCAGGGTTTCGGGGCCTTCTTTCACGACTTTTTCAAAGCCTTCGTATAGCCCGTATTGTTCATCCAAGGGTTTTCCGGCTTTTTCATAAAGCTCTTCGGCTGACAGACCTGTTTTCTCGGAGACGCTTCGAAGTAATGCTTCTGCTTTCCTCTCCTTTTTCCAAACCATTATTTTTTCGATTTTTTCTCTTTTCGTAACACGTCTTAGTGACAGGTCTATGTGTCCTTTTTCCGTGTCTACACGTAATACTTTCAATACGACTTTTTGTCCTTCACGCACAAAATCGCGTATGTTTCTTATCCACGATGAGGATATTTCAGAAACGTGAAGCAACCCTTTCTTGCCATATTCATCCAGCTTCACGTAGGCGCCGTAATCAGTGACGGTCTCTACCGTGGCTATTATCAGGTCTCCTGGTTCTGGCCATTCTTGTTTTCTGAAGGCCATCTGTGTTTTTCATCCCTACTCGAAAACTGCTATTATTTCGCCTTTTATCTTTGCTTTACCACCAGAAGGTTCCGCAAGTTCAGTTCCGCAAACATTGCATACAACTTTGTTCACGGCGCTGCTGAACACCATCTGTTCGTTGCCGCACTTCAAGCATTTCACTCTGACGAAACTGCTTCTTGGTCTTGGAATTAGTTTTTCCCATTCTGACATAATTTTCCCCTCCATATTATGCGATGACCAGCTTTCTCAGCCTTATGCCATCCTTATGTCTCATATAACCGCAGACTTTGCATTTCAGCTTCAAGGTCTGCTTCTTGGTCGTTTTCGCAAACTCTCTTTGAAGAGGATATTTCTGTCCCCCGTAACCCCTCTTCTCTCGTAGACTGTGGTGGCGTTCGCCTTTTGCCTGAGGTCTCCTTTTTCCAGCCTTATACAGAGTCACTGAATGAGCTTGATGTTGCTTGCATCTTGGACAGTAAGTCTTGATTTCCTTGGGAACATTCACTTGGTTCACGACCGACTTTGCATAAAGGAAGCTACACCCGTTCTTATACTTTTTCGCCGCTTTTCACAAGACCCAGACTGTTTCATCAAGTTAATCTGACATCTGCTCACTTAGCCCAAGGCAGACCAAAACCAGGCGCAAACATCACTCTTAAATCATCGTTAGGCAATCTATTGAGACGTCGAAACAAAAAAAAAAGTTGGGAAAACTGCAAATGCCAGACAGGGCACGCTTGATCGCTAAATTTCGTTTCCTGATGAAACCGTTGCCTCTTATCGCGTTCACAATACCATTTCTGATACTGTACAGCCTCTATCCGGCTTCGTATGAGTTAACATGGAAAGGCAGAACGTTCTATCTCTTTTTTCTATGGCTTGCTCTTTTGGAAATCATTTTGAACTGGGACAAGATTCCAAAAACCAAGATTCGGAATTTGAAGTCCCTGAGAACGTGGGCGTTTGTAGCTGCGATTGTGCTTCCAATATTGTACGTTGTTGCAGCCAACTATTGGGGGTTGAACACAGCAATCTTGGACTTTGGGAGGAACAACAACATTTCATACAACGTGTTAGAGTTTTTGCCACTATCAACAGAATACCTTGTTTTGACAGTACTTTTCGCTTTCATAATCTCTATATATTACGGAATTGATCAGCTGGGAAATTTTTCGATCTCCACCTTCTTCCTAGGCATAATTGGAATGGTCTACACGATCGACAATTTGTATCCATATGGACGTTTCACCCCATTTCAGATTCTCGTGCCGACCACGACCATGCTTGCAGCAGGCGTTCTTGGTTTAATGGGGTTCGGGACAAGCATCAGCTTCAGTAATGATCCTCAAATGGGTTCTCTGACCCAGCTGAGAGTCTCGGCTTTGAATGGAAAGACCGCCACGTTCAACATTGCTTGGCCTTGTTCAGGCATTGAGAGTCTTCTGATCTATTCAGTAACGATTCTCCTGTTCTTGAAGAACAGCAGCATTCCCTGGAAGCAGAGAATAGTGTATTTCGTCTTCGGTGCCGTTATAACGTACTTCATCAATGCCTTACGAATTGCAACTATCTTCATAATTGCACTCAACGGCGGCGATGTCGGAGTCTTTCACAATTACTATGGTCAGCTGTACTCTATCTTTTGGATTATGTCCTACCCGCTCATAATAATGGCTAGCCGAGCGTTATGGAGAAGGATCGTGACGCCGAAGGCCGGTCTTAAGAAAGTTCCACGTCTTTCGCGTCCAGTTGAAGCTCCTGCATAAAACGTGGCTTAGTCAGTTTCCACTCTTTCAGCCAAGCCCTGCTTGACTAAGATTTTCGTGTTTTCTACAGGTAGAGCCGCTACATCTTCAACCTTGAATGGACCATAAGTCTTCATGTCTGCACCTATTATCGCAGGGACTTCCTTCAAAAACCGCAAGGCAGCCCTTTTGTGTTCAGTTTCTACTTTGAATTTGGGTGCTTGTCCTCGAATAATCTCTTTGGCAAAGTTCTGGACTGTTTCAGAAGAGGGCGAGATCTTTGAGTAAATCGTTTTTTCTTCAGGTGTGAGGCAATCCTGCGGTATTTCTTCTCCTTTGGCAGCTTTGGCTACTATTTTTCGGTAACGTGTCTGAATCAATCCATGAACCATGAGTCTTGCATTTTCCATCTCCTTCTTGAGGAGGGTTGTTTTCAATGTTCTTTTGTCCAGCATGCGTCCTTCTTCTCTGAGCTTTCTCATGTACTCTGAGATTCTGGAGTAGAATTCAGGAGGAAGTTTTTCCAGTTCGCTTTCCTCAAGCTCAAGCTTCCAAGCATTGTACAACTCATTATACATTTTAGGCTATTACCTCCGCCCTTTTCTTGCATATCAACAATAGGGCAGCTGCGATGGGTAGATCAACCTTTTCGTTTCTGAAAGGACCAAATTCTTGGTTGCCTAACCGAAACTCAGGTGCATCAGAGACAAGAACGCTTACAGTGCCTCCTTTAAAGGCTATCGCACTCTTGAACGGATCGAAATCGTTGAGGGATTGAATTGGAAACTCTACTTTTTTGAAGCCTGTCTTGCCATGTAATGTGCCAGGCAGCCTGATGAGTCGATGAATGTCCGTTGTAACAACAGTGTCTACTCTGGCAGATTGAGACTTTTTGGAGAAGTCAACGAGTCTCCTGTAAGTTTCAGGTCCCAACCCTTTCATTACTCCCCACGGTCTGGATTCATTGAGGCTTTTCAAGATTGCATCCTTGTTCCTAGCGATAAGCTCAGCTGTATTCCTTTTCAATCCAATGTTCTGGTAATCCTCGATGGTTGCGTTGAGAATGATGCTGTGTATTCCTCGGGCTATCCGTCCACGCCAACCAATATCTTTCAAATTCACAGTTCTTGCATCCTCATCTTCTAGCCCGTGTAAACCGGCGTCAAATCCTAGACCCATGACGTAATCAACAATCTCTTTGCGTGCCATTGCGTCAAGGTCCTCAACTGCTTCATTTTCAACGTGAACATGGTATCCGCGATGGCCTGAGAAAAATAGGCTAACGTCTTTTTCAGAGAACCCAAAATCCTTCAAGAGAACGTCCAACAGTCTGGTCGTTTCAGCTTTAGCAGAGGTCAAACATTTTTCACATGGCCATGTGCTTTCCTCAAACTTCTCTCCGCCGCAAGTAGGGCATTTCTGGGGCAGTTCGCCTTTTCCTTTGAATTCACATTTGATGCAGGTCCATTCGTCATGGACCTTGTCGCAAGATGTGGGAATATGGTCCGCGTCGATGTCAAAAATCAAGTCCGCGCCGATCCAACCTTTCATTCCCATTTCCGAAGCATCAGGTTGCTCATAGTAGGCACTTGAATAGTATACATCTGACGGGATCATTGAACGTAGAAAGCTCTGCAGTTCGCCTCTGGTCTTGAAGGCTTTGTGTCTGACCATGATTTTGTCTCTCATTAGCAACGCTGCAAATTCGCGTTCTTCAAACCTGCGTTTAACGCCAACTTCTTCAAAGCATTCAGTGTAGTATTGGAGGAACAGTTTTTGGGTAAAATCGTAGGTCGGGTCAGACATTTCTCTCATAACAGGGATTTGGCATCGGGTATTTTAGTTTCTCTATATTTTCCGTAGCTGAAAACTGTCAGTGAAGCAATCCGATAGCGCGCGCAGCTACCTCATGGACTGGTCTCAACCTGAATATAGTCCAAATAGATGTCTGCATTTCTTGAGACGTTTACAGCTCTGACTTCGAAATCCAAAAGGGGTTTGTTGACGACGATCTGGAACTTCCAGTTCAGCCACACGGCCGTTGTCATCGGAGAAGTGGAAGAATAAGTCTCTGACACTATGGTGCTCTGACCATTGTCCGAACAAAGATTTACGGTGAACAGATCGTTCGTTCCCTTAACCTGGAGTCTGAGGGTCACGTCGTATTTTCCTGGTGGCAATAGGGTTCTTGGGCCATACCAAAACATAGGGGAATCACCAAGGGACCCATTGAAATGCAGGACTAGGTCGCTTGACGACTCAGCGGCCGGGACGAGTTCTCCGCTATAAAGAATGAGACTATGGTGATCATATCTTGCTTGATAAGGCGCCAAAATTGTCTCATTCCCAGTGAAACCCTTCTTGAAAAGCACCACTCCATCTCCTGAGACTTGAACTTTAAAATCATCGCGCTCTCGCAACAAAGAGAAGATTACGCCGCTGGAATATGCATCCGCTTCAATATCCACGAGAGCATAGTCTACCTCACCGAGGATTTTTTTTGTGAAGTTACTGCTTTCTGGCTTCTTGTCGGCATATACTGGGCTTGGTACAACGTATGCGTTCATTCTGCTTGAAACATGTGGGAACAAGTTGTTGTGTGTTATTATTGAGGCGTTTGCAGGTATCCACGCAAGCACTTCATGAACCAGTTTTTCATGCTGATTGATCGGAGTCACTCCACCTCCAGACACAAAAACTGCGTACGGGCTTAAGGGCGATACAAACGCGAAAGCGATTAGGGTGCACAAAAAGATGATTGTCAAACGTCTTTCCAACCCCCTTAGAGAGAGAGAACTGTGGTCGGCGGCGGCATAGACTGCTGCAACCAGAATGAAGGCTACTGCGTAGGCTGGGTACTGATCATAAATTATGTAATAATAGTAAAAGTTTGAGAAGAGGCTGTATACGAACCAAGGAACAGCTGGCAAAAGATATTTTGTCTTAAAAAATGACGTGAAGGCAAGTGGGAAGAAGAGTGCTGCCAAATATTGGGTTTTTAGCAATGAATCATAGCTGAGGGCAAGGAAGGCTCTGTCCGGATACCTGATTATATAAAATGGGATCATGACGGGGTCTGGGACTCCTAGGACGCTCCAGTTTGAAGAGGCTTTGAAGTTTGAAAGAAAAGCTGGGTTAACTGGGAAAAATGCGTCGCGAACCCAGATCGTCATTAGATACCAAACGGCAGAGAACACGAGGGTTACAACTGTTACTAGTAAGATAGTGTCTTTGAACTTCTTAGTTTTCAGAACAGACAGAATATGCTTTCTATGCTGCACGGCAACAAGCAAGCCAACAAAGAGAACCGTCAATGCTGCATGTTCCTCAACCATCAAAGCAAGTGTTATGAAGATGAGGTAAGGCGTCCATTTTTGTCTTTCAAGAAAGTATATTGTTGAGAAGAAGAACAGTGGTAAGAAGCTTTGGAGGTGGAAATCGAACCAATTCATTCCCTGCAATGGAGGATACAGAAGAAAGATTGCGGCAAAAAAGAGCCCGACGAACCTGTATTTCGAGACCCAAAACGTAAGCTTGTATAAGGGTATGATCGCCAAAGCCAGAACAAAGGACTGGATTACGAGCAGCGATTGTGGGGCAGAATCGATCGCGTAGAATGGTAGTATCAGCAAAAGAATTGGACTGAAATGCGTTCCGAAGAAACTACCTGAAGGGTTAACTAGCAATTCGACATTACTATAAAAGAATCTTCCGTAATGGATTGTGGTCCAGAAAGATTGGTTGAATATGCCGAGATCCCACGCATAGGTTCTGAATTCGTAGTGCTTGAGTATCGTAAAATATGAGAAAGTGGCAGTGTAGATGATTATGGATATTGCCAGAAAGAGCCAGACTATTTCGACTCGGAACACTCTCTGACCGAGCCACTTTTCAAAATTCTCAGCGGTCAGTTTCCTAGAAAAACTCGTTGGCTCGTTAGTAGTCGTCAACCTGCCTCCACGTACATTAATCTTCGCTGTAAAATGATAAAACTATTTCTCTGCTTGAGCCCTGCTCTTTCTTGAAACTCAATGACAGTAAACGCTCATTTTCATCAATTCTGATTAATGGAGTTAACACTTCTCAGCAAAAAAAGATGTAGCACGCGTAAAACCTAGTGCGCGCTAAACGAGGATTAGCGGAAAAGCATGGACTTTTGTAACAATTTTGCTGTAACAATGCGTCACAATTCCAGTTTTTCTGGAATTCTCAAAAAGCGCGCGCGCAAACGCTGCTGACCACTTTCTTTTTGGTTGAAAAAATAGACCCGCACAAGAAGATTGATAGAAGTTGCTTCTACTTCTGTCTCACGGGAAAAGTAGTTATATGAAATGCAGAAGTATCTGATAAAATGTCTGACCAAAGGCGTTAGTGAGATGGCAAAGAGAAGCAATGATTTGAGGGACTTCTATGAGAGCAGAGTCTGGAAAAGTCATCGGATAGGCAATCCTTACGAGGTTGTTCGGTTTCAAAACATCTTAGATTTTCTGGGGACAAAGTCTGGAAATACAGTTCTTGATGCGGGTTGTGGTGGGGGGACCTACACTCGTATTCTGGCAAGGGCACAGTCGCTGATTGCAGTCGATGTCTCTTTTAATGCAGTCAAGACCGCCAAACAAAGCTTGGTTTCGGAAGACAATGTCTTCTTTGTCGTCTGTGACTTGGAGCATTTGCCAATTAGGGACATGGCTGTCGATAAGGTTGCTTGTATTGATGTGCTGGAGCATGTTAAAAGACCGCAGAAAGCAGTGAATGAAATGTCACGTGTTCTTCGTTCAAATGGTCAGATGCTATTATTTGCGGCGTGCGGTGAAAATAGGTTCACACTCGAATACATGCTTAAACCCTTTTTTGGAAAAATCATAAACTCCATTCGTTCCATGCTTGGCCATGTGAGTATTTTCACAACCCAAAGCCTCAGAAGAATGCTTTCTCAAGACTTCGTGATTGCTCGCATCGAGTACATGCATCATTGGGCTGGATGGCTTTTCAAGTTCTGTTGGGACGCAACTCACGTGAATTCGCCTGAGGGTCATCAATCCCAGTTTGAAGCTTCTGGTTCAAGCTTGTCTCGAATCCTCTGGTTGCCTTTGGAAGCAGAATATGAGCTTTTCAAAAGCCGAAGCTTTGGCACTGAAATAATCGTAAACGCCGTAAAGAAAAACCCAGTCCGATAGAACCGTCGAGAGAGTGAATCAACTTTTCCGCAATAGTCACGAACTAGTTGGGTTTGGCAGCGCGCGCTAGTGTGTGTTATGCTTCGTGCATCTTTCGGTGTTTCATCTTGGAATTTAATTTCCAGGATTTTGTGAGTCCAAAGTCTGATGTGAAAAAGAATACGTTTTCAAGAGCGTACAGATAGTGCTTGTTGAAGGCAATGAACCCCATGTTTTTTATGCGTCGCCCTGATGCGTATACGTTTGTGTCCATGAAGAATGCAACTTCGCCCATGGTGAGCAGTTTTCTCCCCATGAGTCCGTCAGCGTTAATATCATCAGTTAAGAATCCCCCGGTTTTTTCAAAGTAGTCCTTTCTAACGACCAGAAAATTAGTGCTGGTGGAAAATCGCTTGAGAGGTTTTGGAAGCTTGGTCAGGAGGTATCTGAAGAGGTCGTAGGCTGCATATTCAAGCTTGCCTAAGAGAGGGGCATCGAAGGGATGACCTGGTCCGCTAAGTGCGATGAGTTGTGGGTTGTCCTCAAATCTCTCGATTATTCTTTGGAAGACGTTTTGGGGGAAGATTATGTCGGCGCACGTGAAAAGCAGTAAATCGCCCTTGGCCATTTTTGCGCCAATATTTCTCGATATGAACTCACCATGGCCCGGCAAGAGTAAGACTTTTGCATTGTGTTCTTCGGCAATCGTGCATGTTCCATCTCTGCTTCCACCGTCGATTACCAATGTTTCAAAATCCACGGATGGTTGGTCCTTGATTGATTCCAGAAACACCTGTATGTTTTCTTCTTCGTTCAGTGTCGGCACGATTACAGAGATGTGCAGGTTTCTCTCAGTTTGCAATCTTCTCGACCACTTCAACCATTTTGTTCATGAACACCGTTTTGTCATATCTCTTTGCTCTGTATGAAGCTTTTAGGGATATCTTGCCTCTTAAATCTTCATCCGTAACTAGCATGTCTATGTATTCGGCAGCTTCGGCGGGGGTCGAATATGAGAAGCCATACATGCCCTGTTGCTCGTCAAGTATGTCTATCCAAGGTCCGCCTGACTTGTGCACTACTGGAACACATCCCGAAGCCATTGCTTCAACGACGGAAATTCCGAAATGATCTTGAGGCATTATGTGAAGATATACTTTTGCTTTTGAAAGTGTTTCCATAAACTGTTTGATGGGGACATTCTGCAGCAGTGTTATGCGGTCTTCGACATGAAGTTTTTTTGTATATTCCTTCAATTTCGCAAGGGTAGGTGCAGAGTATTCGTCGGCTTTGCCCATGATTACGAATTTGGCATATTTTGAATGCTTCGCTATTAATGGAACCTGTTCCAGATGCCTTTTCGGAGTGTAGCTCGCAACCACAGCGACTGAAGAACCTTCTTTTGCATCTTTGAAACAGTTTGACGAGAAGGTTTCAACGTTAACCGGCGGATAGACCACGAGTGAGCTTCTGTCGAGAACCATTCTGATTATTCCTTGAACAAACTTAGAGTTTGTCAGTAGGTTTCCAGGGGTTATCCTGTCCATTAGTGAAACAAGCGAATTGTAGACAGGTGTTATGGTTCGCCACATTGACCTGCTTGTGACGGCAGGGATTTGGGATAGCATGAGTGCAGCTCGAAGGGGAAAATGAACGTACGTTATGTCGGCTATGGAGTTTATTGCGTCGCCGAAGGTGTTTATCATCAAGTCGTGTTTTTTCTGTGATTTGTTGGTCAAAAGCTGCAACATGTAGATCGAGAAATATGTTGCAGAAATCGGGATGCTCGCAAGTCTGCTCGAGAATCGACTTGCAGTGAAATAGTTCTCTTTGTTAGGCAGGATTACTGGTCCAAAGTTTTTTTGAACGAGTTTCCAATCTGTCTTTTCAACTGTTATCAGGGAGACATAGTGTCCCTTGTTTCTCAGCGCTTCGATGACTGACAAGCAAAGTCTCTCAGCACCGCCTGGAATGTTGAGGCTGTGGTGCGCCACGGCAATTCTCATCAGTTTCACTTTTACCTGACTGTATAACCTCACCTTTCAAACATAATAACAATCGTGTCTACAGTCTCAGGCATTTTGAATTTAGGGTTTGCGTTGATAAAGAAGTATTGTGCCATTATCTCTCGATGCGATAATTCTGAACTGAGGCCTCGTCGCCAGCAATGAAACTACCAGACTTGCTGAGACGGAATCGGTCTTGTTATCCACTAGCACATACTCAACCCTGTAATCCAGGGTCTCGTTTACGAAACCTATGGCGATGTCTCTGATTGATGACTGCAAGAAACGCCATGGAACTACGTAGGCATCAACCCTGTGTGAAACTTTAGTGAAAATGTTATCTTGGGTCAGGATGGAAGCGTTGGGTGGAATCATTCTGAGGACTTCGTTTAGTTGCAGCTCATGTGGTCCTATGCCAATGTGGGTGTAGTCGGGGAAGCCAATGTTTACCACTGGGCAGAGTGGGCTGGATATGAAGAAGAACATGAGGTTGAATGCGACTATTTTTTTAAGCGAGCCTTTGATGCTCTTCAAGCTGGGCGTTTTCAAGAAGTTTTTTCTCAATCCGAATATTGCAGCAGTGAATATGAATGCAACTAGATAGGATTGATATTGATTACCTAATACGTGATGTGCCATTGTTTGTGACAGGAATGAGAATCCGAACCATGGGAGGGTTGGTATTAGGGCAGACGGAGCCTTGAATGAAAAGTAGGCAAGTGGACCGAAAAGAAGCGCGAGATAGAGAAGCTTGTATTGCCCGTCAAACGCCAAAGCTTGGATGGCATTCCACGGTCTTGTTATCACCAAGAATGGGATCTGCAAGGGATCAGTCGCGCCCAGTATTGAGAAGTTCGGAGCACCGAGAAACTCCCCCAACGTTGCTGGGTTGGTCGGGAAGAAAGTGTTCCTTTGCCAAATCGTGAACCAAAACCACACAAAGCTTATCACGGTCGTGGCGACCGCGATCACGAGTATTTTCTTTCCTGCAGGTTCATTGCTTCTGAGTGATGAGAGGATTTGTCTCCTGTGGTTCCAAGCAATGTAGACTCCTACGAAAGCTGCAATCCAAGCAGCATGTTCCTCAACCGTTAACGAAAGGGAAAGGAACAAAAAATATCTGGGCCAGTTCTCCTTTGTGATGTAGTACATCGTGAATCCAAAAAAGAGAGGAAGAAAGGCCTGGACGTGGAAGTCGTACCAATTCACAAATTGTATTGCTGGATACATCAAGTAGACAGCTGCAAACAATAGACCCACGATTCTTCCGCCGGCGTATTCTTTTGCAAGCTTGTAGATTGGGACAGCAGCAAGTGCCAGAATAAATGACTGGATCACCAGTAGAGTTTCAGGCGTTGTGATCAGTCGGTAGAAGGGCAGAACGAAGAATAGTATTGGGCTGAAATGTACTCCGAAGAAAACTCCGCTCGGGTTTACGAATAGTTCGCATGTGTGGTAGAGGAATTTGTTCGCGTAAAGTGTGGTCCATAAGGACTGGGTGAAGATGCCCATGTCCCATGCGCGAGTCATGAACGAGTAATACCTGAGGATTGTCAAACAGGAGAAGAAAATTCCATAAAGTGTTATTGCGGTGTACAGGAGGATGTTGCTTCGTTCTATGTTGTGGAATTTTTGGCTTAACCAGGCTTCACGTTCTTCCAGAGACTTTGATCGGAAGTGGATGTTCAGTTTCACTGTGCCTACATCCTTTCTAACAGTGTATTCAAGGATTTGGTTGCCAAATGATAGTCCAACTGCCTAGAACGTTAATGGCATGGCCCATCTGTAAATGCCGAAGTGTCTAATATCTTCTGTTCAACGAGAGGATGTAGGAAAGGAAGTCTCTTATTTCGTTGATGCTTAGTTTTGATTTTCCTTTCTTTCTGTTGACGAAAACTATGGGTGCCTCTCTTATCTTGTAACCCCTCGCGTTGGCCTGCCTTATTGTTTCGATTTGTATCTCATAGGTCTGGCTGTGCAGGTCGTTTATTATTCCTCTAACAAGTCTGGTGGAGTAGCAGCGCATTCCGCTGGTATAGTCTGATATCTTTGCGTCTATTCTCACTTTCGTGATGAGGTTTGCAACTTTGCTGATCACCATGCGTCCTATGCTCCATTCTCGAGTGCCACCGCCTTGGACGTATCTGCTTCCGACTACAAGGTCGTATCCTTCCTGCACAGGAGCCAATAGTTTGGGGATTTCCTTGGGGTTGTGAGAATAGTCTGCGTCCATCGTGACTATGCTCTTGGGTGGGTGTTTCATTGCCAGAATAGCCTTGAATCCGTCGGTAATTGCGGTTCCCAATCCCAGCTTTTTCTCTCTGACGAGGAGCAAAACGTTGCGGTATTTCTTCTGGAGCTCTCTCACGATATCGGCTGTCCCATCGGGACTTGAATCGTCAACAACCAGTATTGACACGTTCAAATTTGAATGTTCCAGTTCTAGAATTAGCTTTTCAATATTGGCCGCTTCGCAATACGTGGGGAGGATTACCCCAATTTCAGAATTGATGTTGAGATTTCCTTCTACGCGCGAAGACTCCATTAGTTTATCTTCCTTTGAAAGACATTGTTCACAATTATCTTACTTCATATATAAGGTCTACTACGTCCTACTCAGTTTTGAAAGGCTGTTTTCTACCGCGCTTCACGCTGACCCTGTAATAAGACAATGGATGCCGTACTCTTCCACATAATTCGTCAGGGTTTACACATACTCCATGTGTTTTCAGCGTGTCACATTTCGGCGGGATGTATCTTGTCCTGGAGCCCGTTTCTCCTGCTATGTGTTCCACTTGATACCGAGTCATTTTTTCATTGAAGTCTGAAATGTTCTTGAAAAGCTCAATCACCTTGTCAGGAGGCATTCCAATATTAATTAGGAATGAGGTTAATGCGAATCTTCCGATGTGGGAGAGATGGCGCCCAGACGAAAAGGCTAGGTACAGCGCGCTGATGCACGGTGGAAAAGCTTCTTGAACCATGACCTTCGGTATTTCTTCCATCTCTGTTTGACCTATTTTCTCCGCAGTGGTTTTCTTCATTCTTTCAGCCATTTCCACTATCTTCTTCGGAAAATCAGGTAGGTCTTTCACTTCCAGCCTCTCTTCGACGTGCCTACGCACCTCTTCGCTCAGTAACCTTGCAGTCTCGTTTCTCGACAAGAGCACACATCCATCAGACAAAACTCGGTTGATCAACTTCCACTTCTTATCGCGCAAGTGAGTAGCGTTTCCAAGATAGTCCGCAAAGCTCACTGCAAATTCAAACGGAGAAGCGGTCAGCTGGTTCAGACCTAGTTTCCATCCCAAGTTTCCAGCAATTTCCAAAATTCTCTTTTTGCTCTCCTCTTTAAGATCTTCATATGTTTGTTTTGCCTCAGCAAGGGCATATCTTTTCTTTATGAAGGAGCTTCCGGTCGCGATTGTGAGCATTATTGCTGCGGGAAAAGAGAGTATTTCAACTTCTTCGTTGCGTGTCTTTCTCTCAACCATGGTGTACAGGATTGCTTCTTCGACTCTTTCTTCAGCTCGTTCAAGAACTTTCTCAAGTTCGGGGTTTATGAGGTCTTCAACTTTTAGGTTTAGTTTCCTTACGTATTCTGTGCTTTCTTTAAGAAATGGATACTTGGCTAAGTCGGTTTTGGTGAATCTTGCAGAAGACATTTGAATTTCGTTTTTCATATTATTCTGTTTCTATTCTTGGTGCTAAGTAGAAGGTCAATTTTCCTTCTTTAGGTTGATGGAAGTCCAGTTTTATCGGCATGTCTGACGAGAATTCAAGCGTTGCGATGTCAGACGTCGCTGATGCGGCCTTTATTATTTCAGCCAAATAGCTGAGGCTGAACGTTGCCTTCTGATGCTCTTTAGCTTCCAACTCGAGCACGGCTTCGCTTCCCTTTTGCAAGGTGATTGTTGCCCCCATAAGGTCGCCTGACGCGTTGAAAACTAGTTTGTCAGGGTCAGCCTCTATTTTCACATGGTCACTTACGAGCTGCGCGTCCTCTATTGCTTGGCTTAGTCCTTCGGTTGTGGCTTTTACCTTGACGTTGAAAGTTATTTTTGGAGTGGGCACCTCTTCTTCTGAAGCTTCAAGAGTTGGCATCGTGAAGTTGCGCGCGTATTTTCCGGTGATTGCAATTTGCAGCTTTCCAGTTTTTTCATCAAGCGAAAGCTCGACCGTTTCATCTTTCCCAGCTCTCTTGAGCAGTTTTAGAAATTCTGTGATGTTGATGCACATTTTTGTCGGTTCTGTACATGTATACTCTTCGAAGACTGTTTTGGGCCACTCAAAGTCGATCATTGCCACACGCGAGGGGTCCATCGCTCTCAGCTTCAAACCTTCTGGGTCTATTTTGAATGTGGCTTCGTCTACGAGAATTGAGATTGATGTGACCATGTCTTTCAGAAGTTTGGCGTCGGCCATTTTGAGCTTGAACATTGAAGTCACCTTTCTACTGGATATTGTCAGTCAGCAATAAAAGACTTTACACACACAAGTTTGCAGTTGGACCTGAATGTTCTCCATTCTTAGCTTCAAGCAATCAACATCACCAGATGCCGTATTTTTTGTTTCAGTTCTTATCGCTTGTTCAAAATCCTCGACTGCATTTAATGCCACGGTCCTTGCAGAAAAACCATGGATAACAATGGGGCATAACGCGTGTGCGTTAAAGCTAATATTCCCTGCCTGCTCATTGTTACTCTAGCCAAAGTGCGTACTAGTATTCGCGCGGGCAGACTTGCCAGTGTTGGTAGCACTCGGCTGGACTGGTGAAGATCAATGGCTACGAACAAGCGGGGCAGACGGCGGAAACATGAATGGATTGAATTCCCAAATATCGAACATGATTCTTCAGGTGAAGCTCGGTATCTAAGATGGGTCAGTGTCAACAACCCAGCATTAGCTCAATGTGCACGTGACGGATGTCCACAATGCCGAGGAAAGAGTTTCAGACTTAGACATGACAGGAAATTCAATAACATACGGTTCTATTGTCCAAGCTGTGGCTTTGAAACTTCGTTCCATATAATACACCCCAAACAGAGCTTTCGATCAATTGAAGTCTATGACAAGCGAGGCATTCTTGTTGGCGTAAAAAAAGTTGATGATTATCACGAGAAAACCAGTCGAGAAAACGCTGACGCGCGGGTAATGTATGCGGAGCGAAAACTCAACCTCGGAGGCGAATGGTTCGACGGTGTTTCAGGCACCCATTCGCAATCTCGATACCTGACCCGTGAGGAGATCCTGAAACGAATTGAGGAGCGCAGAATGAAAAGACTCATGGAAGCTGCGCTTGAGGAGATTGAACGTGAAGAACAAGATGATCGTGTTTCAGCCTTCAAAGACGATGTTCATGGAGACGACGTTGCGGACTGATTTTCTGTAATATAGTATGAGGAAGAGCAGAGAGACATTACTTCTGTTTCTTGGTTTTGACTAGGTTTTTGACATGCTTCTGTACATGCAAAACCGGAACCACGATGAAAAACTTCTAGGGACTCCCTGAAACCATCGTGAAAACGCAAAGTTTCTATTTCAATGCTGTTCTGATGTGTAGAGTTTTATATTGCTACAATCAAATATGGCATGTAAAGTTCAACCAGTTTGGAGTTCCACTCTTGTCATCGAAGACGAGAATTCTTGTGCTGAGAGCATTATCTGTACTTGGGTGTCTGGTATTCCTATTCTCAATCATCTTTCCCTTTCTTTTTGCACGATATCCCAACAGTGTAATTGAAGAGGATATGAACATGGCTGACTTTTGGTCTTTCAAGTCTTACACCGAACAAGGCAATCCTTTCGTGCGATGGCTTTCAAAAATCTATGAATATTGGTTCGTTGATTATTGGATCAAAGCAAGTGCTTATAGATCCGAGTTTTTGGCACTGCTTCCACTAATGTTTGCAGCTCAAATTCTGACTTTGGTAACTGTTGTGGTTTCTGTTTTCGTTAGGAAAAGATTCCTCACTTCTGTTACAGTGGTCCTTTGTTCAATGGTGGTTGCTCTAATGACCTATGTTGGCATGAGTTCCAAAGTGAATTGGCATTGGCACTTTCAAGAAGGCTACTGGCTGACCATTCTCTCACTGTTTGTCTTCATATTGAGCTATGCATTAAGAAAGAGATTTGATGAAAGAAACATCACTGGCACATACACACCCACACATGCACAGACACAATGACATAAGGCAATGCCAGTGCCACACCACACTATCATAATTTGACTGGAAAAATCCGTCGATGGCTCTGGTCTCCAATGCACAATCCTAAGCGTAACATGTTCTTGAATCTATTGAGTGGAAGTCTCGGTGAGCAACAGAGTGTCTATCTTGATTGCTCGCCAGGAGTTCGTCAAACGCGCGCTCTTGTCTTCAGCTGGAAAATCGCAGTGTTCAGCTGTATTCTCTGAACGTGTAGCTGCATTTTGTGCAGCGTAAGAACTGTGTTGAGGATTCATCTGCGCCTCTCGTCTGCACTTGCCACACGTAGGCCACGTTGTTTCCGCATTTAGGGCACTCCATCCTTACAGTTGGTAGTGTTCTCAGTTTCTGTTCTTCTTTGCCTATTACTGCCACAAGATACTGTGGCTTATGTTGGATTACTTTCGCAACCTTCGGTTCCACTTTCCTGCCTGCGGGATTCTTCTTGTAGCCACATTTCGGACAAGCCATAACCAGTGTTTCTTCTTTTCCCTTCTTCGCTTTCTTAGGGGCGAGTCGCGAGCCGCATTTTGGACAAAATTCCATAAAACGATTCCTCGTTGTCCGTTTCATTAGCCTTAGCATGGTCTCTTTTAAATGTTTTCTCGTTTTAATACGTAGCAGAGTTACACCCTGGACACGCCAGAGGCAACCAGATGCGCGACACGCAAGGCTTCCGGTACACTGCTTCTCGTGGAAGTGAGCTTCAAAATCTTCCGAGCGTCTTCTTCGAGAATTCCGCAGATTTCCATGTACACTTTCTCATTTTTGCCCCTAGTGTTGACTTCAATAATTTCTCCCGCGTTCGCTACGGCCTTCCAACGTTTTTCAGGTGATGGCAGATTCTGCAATGCTTTGCGGATGTCTTTCAGATCTGGTTTGTCTCGGGTAACCGCAATTACCGGAAGTTTTGTTTCAGCATTAAGCTCTTTGATGTTGACAACGTTAAAGCCGGCAAACGTGATCCCGTCCAACATTATGACCCTCAACTGCTTGTAGTGCGGAGAACTCATTACCATTGAGGCAATCTTCTCCGTGGCGTCAAACCCGTCCACTTCAACCTTAGTGCTCATAACCCCATCAAGCCAATAGCCTCCGCGAAAAACCACGCCAACGATGGGCGCAAAACCTTTTGAATGAGGGACAAATATTCCGTCATCAACGCCGAGAACTCGGATTTCAGGCTTGATCGCACGGAATTTCTTTAATGGCAAAATAATTCCTCGATAGCATCATGGGAATATGGTGTGGGAAGATGTTATAAGTCTAATGAAAAAGCAGTGAAGCGAGGCTGAAGCTTGAGTAGGCAACACGTCAGAATTTCTTTTGCATTGGTTCGTAAAAGCCTGAACGAGGTGCTGGCGGATCACAGTTTAGCGTCTCTAGGAGATTCGTACGTAAACTTTGTCTATTCCCTAGCCTTGTCAAACAGAAAAGGAGAGCCTGTGGGCACAAAAGTGAAAGGAAGCTTGCTTGCAGAAGCTCTCAGAAAGGCTGGATTGAGGGAACGTTTGCCTTCACGAATGTCACGGCACGCATTAGCCGACGCTGCAGAAGCATTGATAGTCTATGCTTGGCTGAGCAACCATTTGAGTATGGCCGAGAGCGTTGCGATAATTGGAAAACACGGTGACCCTGTTGAGGGCCTAAGCCAGCTGCTTGTTGCCATAAAAGAAAGAATTACTTTTCCTTGAGAGCCCTTGCCAATTCCTTACCGAATTCCTTGTTCATTTCCCGCGTTTTTTCTATGGCATTCTTCAAAATCTGCTCAGGTTTCGTTTTGCCCTTTGTGCGAATATAGATGATAGTGTTTGATGCGAGAGGATGCGGAATGTCATATCCCGCCAAATCCACGTTTTCCTCTTCCAACAGCTTCTTCTGAAGCAGGTTGCAAAGCGTGTGACCCGCGCCTTCCACTTCGATCTTAAGCTCGTTTGAGCTTTTCTTGAGCACGTTAACCTTCATCTTCATCGTCCTCTTTTCTGCGCTCGATCAATCCTTTTCCATAGTCCGACGCGGTTTTGCGCCTTTCAAGTCGCCCACACTTCGGGCAATGCATCCCTTGCCTTCTAGGTTCAAGCAATGTTCCGCAGCTGGAACAGAAAGCGTAGACGACGCCCAAATTCCTGTCTTTCGTTGACAAGTGGTAGGTCCGGTTTTTTTCGCTGATTACCTTTGCTCTAATGATGTCGCCTGGCTTACATATATCAAACATCGAATCCACATAACGCAGTTGCACATCTGAAACATGCAGTATTCCAGCGAAAGCACCTGAAACCTCGTCGTCGCCAATTTCAAAGATACGGACACCAGCAGTTTCAGACTGGGCGTTTGAAACCTGTCCCACAACAGTGCTTCCCGTGATCGGCACTTTCGCACCGTGAGTGAGCTGATGAACTGTAACACGTTTGTGTACCAAGTCAATCAAAACGCGCCCTACAACTTTAGAGTAGATTACTCCGTCTTTCACGAAGGTTCCAGCGTCTGGGATGAACTCTTCAATCACGCCGAGACGATCTCCGGGCACAACCAGTAGACCAGTTTTCTGTTCATTGGTTTTTGAAGTCATTCTAAATCCCCTTTCTGTCTTCAATTGGCTCGCACATTAAATGCGTAAGCATTCCTAGGCGCGAGCGTTTACTGAATGTTTATACCTTTACTTTCTATGCCTCTCAATAAACCTTTTGATTTGTTCAGATGCAAGTTGTTTACGGCGGCTTTTCTGCCTATCATGCAGCAGTATCGTTGTATGTAGTCATTCATGAAACGGATCATGTCTTCCGCATAACGTACAAGTCAACCACAAACTCGTGCTTCTTTTCCGTGTGGAAACTGAACATGTGAGGAATGGTCATCAACAAGGCATAGACGCTCTCGATTCTTCCACCATTTTCTTCGACAAACCTTTTCATGAAAGCAGACGCAGAGACTGCAACTGCGCCATCGCTGCTTGCTTTCAGTTTCCTGACGAGCCCCAAATCTTCATTTGGCCTCTTGTGCAAAGAGTAAGTCACTCTGGCTAATTCCAGAGCTTTCACAATGAACTTTCTGTCAGCACCTCTTTTTTGCACTCCAAACGGTGGATTCTGCAATACGGTGTCGAAGCTTCCTTGAACAGAATCAATGTCTCCGGCAATCCACTGCGTCTTTTCTTTGAAGCCGGCTTCAAAGGAATTTTCAAAAGCCGTTTTCACTGCAGTTCTATCTATGTCTACGCCTGTGACTTCTTCTGCCCCCAAGAAAGCTGCTCCAATTGCAAGTCTGCCTGTCCCACAGCCTAGGTCCAAGACTTTTTTGTCAACGATGTCATTGTTCGCGTAGGCTGCAATGTAAAGCGTCGTTGCGGCCGCGTCAGGGGGAATAGTGTACTGTTCGAGGTCGGGTGCTGGTTTGGGGTGAGGTTTGACCCTTGAAAGCGTTAACTCAAGGTCTAGCTTTCGAGCAAGCCTTTTTTGCATAGTTCTTCCCAGGATAGCCTGCCAACAACCACCAACGTTTCATTAGTCGTCAAAACAGGTTTCTTGAACCTGGCGATATCATCGAGAGAAATTCTTGGACAGGCCGTGTTTACGAAAGCGTCGATGCTCGGAAACTCCATAAGCACTTCCGGAGTGATCTCTCTGGCGGCTAGAAGATTTACAGTTTTTCCGTCTTCCTCAAGCTTCTCCTTGGCCTGCAATGCCTCCTCCAAGTGTTTCTGCATAGGCTTTATCCCTATGAGGATCGCAAAATTCTTCGCTTTTTTTGCTTCCTCTATCGTTGCCCATCTTTGTTTGAAGATTTTCTCAGCTTCCAAGTCGACAGAGAACGCTCTGTCATCAAAGGGATCGGCGACAACTGTTGGCTTCGAAGTTGAAAGGGCCACGCCTAAGGCGTGGAATTGTCCTCCACCCACGAACAAGAAAGCTTCAACATCTTTCGCTATCGAGATTGCATTGCTGTAGTCGCATCCGACAACCTGTCCTGGATAGCTTAGGCGTCTGGTGTCGCCTATTACTACGGTTTTGCCCGAACGAATCAGTATTTCTCTGACTTCATCTAGGGTTTGAACGTGCTGAACCGTTGTAACGAGTCCTATCTTGCGCCATTTTTCCATCAGTGGCAACGCTTTTTCGACAGTAGAATCTACTTTGAGGGTTGCCCGTGCTTCAATGTAGAGTGTTGGAACACGTTCATACTTGACAAGCTTTGTGTGTCCATAATGGATTATCAAGTCTGTTCCCAAGCTTTCAGCTTCAGCTATTGCCAAGTCGCATGCGCCGTAGCAGGGGTCTGCGGAAATGATTGCTTGTACTCCGAGTTTTTCGATGGTTTTTGCGATGTGTGGGGCTTCAGGCTTCAAACCTTCGGGAACCTGGATCAAAACGCGTTTTGCTCCGAGTTTAAGGATTTCCTGTTTGACTCTTTCCTCTTCTAGATCAAAATTTTTCATGTAAACACGTCCAGAATCTTCAGAATGTACGTGTGAACAAGGGAAAAGAATGTGCAGTAGAGTTTTAAGGGTTCCATTCCCAAGGCTGAACCGGTTTCTTGATCGGGTTACCTTGGGCTCTTGCGTTCATTTCTGCGAGTCGTTCGAGGATTATTTTCTGTTCTATGCTGGCAACAAGCTTCTTTGTAGCTATCACTGCGTCATTGTTCACTGAAATGCTGTCAATTCCAACTCTTACCAAGAATTCTGCGAAGTCCGGCAGGTTTGATGGGCCCTCACCGCATATGGACACTGTTGCTCCGTTCTCATGGGCTACCTTGATCAAGTGTGCGATTATTCTTGTGACAGCCGGATCTCTTTCGTCGAAGTATCCCATCTGTCCCAGACGCTCCGAGTCTCTGTCTATCATGAGTATGCCCTGAGTCATGTCGTTTGAACCTATAGAGAATCCGTCAACAAGCTTTGAGAACTCGTCGGCAAGTATGGCGATTGACGGGGTTTCGGCCATGAACCAGACTTTGAAGTCTTTTGACCTTTCCAGCCCTTCCTGGCGCATGATTTCAAGAGCAGCCTTCGCTTCCCACAACGTGCGCACGACTGGAAGCATGACCCACACGTTCTTCAAACCCCATTCTTTTCGGCATTTGACTATTGCTTGACACTCGAGTCTGAAGGCTTTTTCGTACCATTGGCTGATGTAGCGGCTGCAGCCTCTCCAGCCAAGCATCGGGTTGGCTTCAACGATTTCATATTTCTCGCCGCCCTTGAGTTCCCTGTATTCGTTGGTTTTGAAGTCGCTGAACCTGACGACAACTGGGCGCGGCTGGATTGCTCTTGCGACTGTTGATATTCCATCTGCAAGTTTGTCAACGAACTCTTGGCTTTTTCCTTTTTCAATGTATTCAAGCGGATGTGTGCCAATGTAGCTGGCTAGAATGAACTCTGTGCGCATCAGGCCGATGCCTTCGAAAGGCAGGTCTTTGTAATCTTCAATTTTCTCGGGCACGCCGAGGTTCATGTAAATCTTCGTTGCTGTCGATGGCACTGCTTGGAATGTGCCGCCTGCAAAGGCCGCTTGGGACGTGGTTGCTCCTGCGGCGGAAGTGAGCTGTGCAGTTAACGTTGCTATTGCGCCTTCGTAGACCACACCGCTTTTGGAGTCAACGGTGTATTCCTTTCCAGTGAGCATAACCTGTGTAGCTTTCTCAGTTCCCACAACGCATGGAATGCCTAATTCACGGCTCACGATGGCTGCGTGACAGGTTACTCCGCCTTTGTCGGTGACTATGGCGCCTGCGAGCTTCATGAAAGGCACATAGTCGGGGTTGGTCATGTCGGTTACAAGTATGTTGCCTTTCTGCATGACCTTGGCAGCTTCCTGCGGGTTTGACACGACTTTCGCAATGCCGATTCCGAAGCCACGCTTGCCAGCTGCAATTCCTTTAATGACAACTTTCAATTCAGGCGCTTTCGCTTCTGCCTCGCCCTTTGCCGGAGCCTCAGCAGGCTTCATGCTCCAAACCGTTTCAGGGCGCGACTGCACAATGAATGTATTTTGCGGCGCAGAAGCAATGTCTCTGTCTATCGCCCACTCGATGTCCTGAGGCTTGCCATAATGTTTCTCGATCCGTTTAGCTAACTCAGCAAGCCTGATTACTTCCTCATCAGTTACACAAGGCAACTGCTGCTTTTCTTCAGGCACTTCCTCATGAACAGTGTGCCCAGTCTTCAGATCCCTGATGTATTGAACAGTCTTCTTTGCAAGACGTCTCTCAGTTATCTTCATTGACGCCTTGTCAACAACGAAATCGTCAGGCGTAACTGAACCAGAGACCACGGCTTCACCTAAACCGTAGTTGCCTTCAATGACTATCTGGCTTGTATCACCCGTCACCGGGTTCAGAGTAAAAATGACGCCGGCTGCTCTGGAATTCACCATCTTCTGCACTCCAACGCTGATGAAAACTTTCTCATGTGCAAAGCCTTTCTCGTTACGGTAGAAGATAGCGCGTGGAGTGAACAGGCTTGACCAGCATTTCACCGTATTCTGAAGAACGCCCTTGACTCCTCGTATGTTCAAGAAGGTTTCCTGTTGTCCCGCGAAAGATGCGTCTGCTAGGTCTTCGGCTGTTGCGCTTGACCTCACAGCCACGAAGGTTTCTTTGATATCTAGTTTTCTGTTCATTTCTTCATAGGCGTTTTTGACGGCGGTCTCAATCTCTTTCGGCATGGGCGTCGATTCGATCAGTTCACGAATCTTCTTTGAGGCTACTTCGTATTGCGCTGGGTCGTTCTTGTCTGTTACCGTTTCGTCTATAATCTCGTAAATCTTGGCAGCTATGTTTGTCTCTTCGATGAATTTCTTGTATGCATAGGCTGTAATGGCAAATCCTGGGGGTACAGGTACGCCGGCGCTTGTCATTTCTCCTAGGTTAGCATTTTTTCCTCCAACAGATGGAATATCTGTCTTTCTCAGTTTTTCAAACCATAGGACTAGATCTTGTTTCATTTCAGTCAACTATCTTCGCCTCTTCAAGTTTCACTTTTTCAATCACTATTTTGCAGGGCATCGGAAGCTTCGCACTTCCACGCTTCAAACATTCCCTCATAAGTTCAACAGCGTCATGGTTCACAAAGACGCTGATAATCGTCTGGTTCGGTCTGACACGTGCAGCCGTCCCTATGGGTTTTCCGAAAGACCTGCGCATGCCGTCTTGAAGACGGTCTGCGTGTGCACCAAAAATCATCTTGTTCTCACGAAGTATAGTGTGTGGATAAGGATAAACCTGCAAATGATAGTTGTTTACCAGTTTCTCCATGAGCATACGGTTCGTAGCCACACGCGCAGCTTCCAAAGCGTTGTGGCGAATCTGGGCCGATTCGAGAGAAATGAGTTTTCCCTCATATTCGAACTTGGCTTTCGTATCGCCCATAGTAAACTTTGTGATCTTGGGCGGTGGAAAACCTTTGACAAACTCTCTTCTAGTGTAATTCTGTCCCTTTACGGGTCTGTAGTTTTTAGCTCGCATGTTAATTCCCCGTTAGCATACCTTTAACCGCTATATTTAAGCATTTAACAGGCAAGATCACACATACTTATGCAGATAATTGATTTGTTTTCTGATTTGATAATATGTATTCTACGTCAATTTTCTCGGCGTCATCTTTCTAAAAACAAGAATTTCAGAGGAGTCTCTTGTTCTTCAGCCATGTTTTTGCAAGTTCATCGTAGTTTGAGAACACTTTCTTAAGGATTGGAATGTACATTTGCATTTCATCCTCACTCATGTATTGGAACTGGTATTCTCCCATGTACGGTGAGGGTTCGCCTTCTCTTGTCACGAATTCCATATGCATGAACGGGTCTCCACGTTTGATCGTGATTGGGTGGTGATCGTTGCTGAGGTTCACAAGTTCCAACGCCAGTCTTCCGATGAATCCGCTGTGAACCTTTGCCGCATTCAGAAATGACAAACCTAACCTTCCATACTTGCTCTTGGCCGTCAAGTGAGCAACATAGTTTGGCGGGACGAACACAACTTCGTGCGAAATCAAGTTCCTATGTTCCAAATAATGCAAGGTTGTTTCTTCCCTGACCGTTAGAATGTACCCGTCCCCGTCAAGCAAGTTGTAATCGTAAGGATACACAACCCTATAGTTGTCAATCAATTCCTTCAGCCTATCTTTCCCCAGGACACACATTTACCCAGCCCCCCAATACTTTTCTAGCATTACTGAAGCTCTGTTGTTATATACTTTTTGACAGAACACTAACAAGAGGAAGAGAGACTCTTGAAGTGCCGCTGCTGCAGAAAAGACGCTGTGTACAAATGCGGCGCATGTGGACAACTTCTGTGCGCTGAGCACGTGCGGCTTAGAACTGTCTGTCCAAGACCTGCAAAGAAGACCCAGCTAAAATATGATATTGAAGACATAAGTTCCGACCAGGAACGAGCGGCTGTCCGAAGATTTGTGAAAAGGTTTTGGGGCGAACAGGAACAGTTGACGTTTGATCGAAAATTCACCGTCGCCCTGCTTCCAGGATATGTTGCGAAGCTGAAAGGCAAGGTTGTCGGCTTCATTTCAGCTGCAGACATGGATGACGCCGCAATAGTTGTGGCCTTAGGCGTCTTACCTCAGTACCAAGGCTCAGGCATCGGAAAAGGGTTAATCAAGAAAGTCGAAGAGGACGCTGCTGGAAGAGGAAAGAAGAGGCTGCTTGTCTCAACCTCGAATGATGATCTTCCCGCTTTAGCCTTCTATCAGTCGCTCGGCTTCCAACTCTACGAAGTAAAACCCAACGTCATAGCTGAGAAACATGGAAAAACCCTCCCCGGAATAGGCAACCTGCCAATAAGGGACGAGTTAAGACTTCAAAAGAAACTCTGAACTTGCACAGAAGCACGACTTAGAACATCTTAGAAAGCTACTGGTTCTTGCTACAAAGCGCTTCAACAAGAATCCATGATATCTTATGTGCAGACGCTTCGAGCTCTGGTGACATTCCCTCTCCGAAGTCCGTGTCCTTAGGCTGTATCAGCAACAGTGCAATTTGTGCTTTGGTCATCTGTGAAATGTATTCGCAAAAAATCCTGAGCGGAAGCATATGGGTCGAGAATGCAGGTGAAAAAGTCAACTTTTCAGGGTCAATCAGCTTGGAGTCACCTGGTTTCAGTTCTAGAATTGCGGCGTCTATCAGGAGAACGTGTGTTGGGTCGAAGTCTATTATTTGTTGCATGAAGCTTTCTGGGACAGTCTCACATTCGATCAACAAGACTCTTTCAGAAGTCTTTCCCTTCAAATATTCGATGACTTTGACCCCGACGAAGTCGTCCCTGCGTATCGGATTTCCAATGCCGGCAAGAACAACTTTCCGAGAGTGGGAAAACCAGTTCTTCAGTTCTTCTTGGACGCCGTATCTTCGGGCCTTACGTGGCACCAAAAAATCGCCATAAAAACTAACAAAATGGAAAAGAAAGAAGAGGCTTATCTCTTCAGGGTTTTGATCAAGTTCTTCTGGTGGTCGAAGATGTCGACTTTCAGCGGCATTTGTCCAACTGCGTAGTGTGTAGCGCATCCGAAGCATGGGTCGTAGGCTCTGAAAGCCATTTCCACCTTGTTCAGGATTCCTTGATCTACTTTGCCGCCGTGGATTACGCCCTTTGCAGCGTCTCGGACTGACATGCAGATTGCTGGGTAATTGTTGGTTGTAGCAACGATCATATTGACGTCTTTGATCAACGCGTCCTTGTCCAACACGTAGTGATGGTAAAGAGTTCCTCTTGCTGCTTCAACAACGCCGACACCTTCACCCGGCTCGCCCGGCTTGGCACGAACGTTTGTGCTCGTAATCTCTGCGTCTCTTGTCAGTTCCAACGCTCGTTCAGTCGCGTACAGCAACTCAATCAAACGTGCCCAGTGAAACGCCAAAGTTCCGTGCACCGGCTTGCCGCCTAACGTCTTGTACATCTCTTCATATTCAGCCTGAGCCAGCGGTGTTGCCATACCGCTTGAAGCGTTCAGTCTTCCAAGTGGGCCAACACGGTAAACTCCGCTGTCAGGGCCATATGTCAGACCTTTCCATCCGACTTCCTTCAAGTATGGGAACTTCGCGTAACTCCACTCTTCAACGTGTTCGCCTATGTGTTTCAGGTAGTCTTCAGGCTCAAACTTCAGGAATTCCTTACCATCAGGGTCGACGACGCGTATTTTGCCGTCGTAGAAGTTGACTTTGTTGTTTTCGTCAACCAAACCCATGTAGTAGGTTTTCATCGTGTAAGCGTCACTCTTGATCATGTCAACATACTTACTGTTGCCCAATACGATGTCGTGGAATATCTTGAGTGTGAGTTTTGCAAATTCCAGTGACGATGCCGCCATCCTTTCTATTTCCTGCCTATTCTCTTCGCTGAGCGGTTTTGAAATTCCGCCTGGCAATCCGCACACTGGGTGAGTTGCTTTTCCTCCAAGAATCTCGGTTATCTTCTGGCCATAAGCCCTGTGTTTAATGACTTCCTTGGCTACGTCCATGCCGGCTTTTTCGATCACTCCCAGAATGTTTCTCTTTTCAGGCGGAGCGTCTGGACCTACTATGAAGTCGGGTCCGCCTAGGTAGTAGAAATGCAGCGTGTGGTCATAGATGATGTATCCTGCATACATGAGTTCTCTCAGCTTTTTGGCTGCTGAGGGTGGCTCAACGTTGAAGGCCGCGTCGAGAGCTTTCGTCGCCGCAAAGTGATGCGCAACTGGGCAGACTCCGCAGATTCTGGTTGTCAGAATCGGCATGAGTTCCGCGCGTCTTCCTACGCAGAACTGTTCGAAACCTCTGAGTTCGGGAATTTTTAGGTAGGCGTTTTCCACTTCGCCTTGGTCATTGAGGAATATTGAGATGTTTCCGTGTCCTTCGAGTCTTGTGATTGGGTCTATTGTTATTTCTTTCATTTTTTCATCACCTTTCTTCTGAGAATTGAAGATGGTAAAGAGTACATGTAGAATGTGCCGACGGGGTCTTTGATTTGGTTCATGAGCTTTTCAACATCCTCTTGGCTGTAGTGCTCCTGCTCACCTTCCAAGCCAAGTATGGAAGCCAGAGCACTGATCATTGCTGCACCCTGCTCAGGCGAGTTCGGGCATGGACCACCACATCCCGTGCAGGGCATGTCAACATTCAAGCACTGCGCACCGCAACCGCTGCGCGTAGCTGGACCCATGCAGATGATTCCCTGCTCAAGCAGACATCGCTCAGGCTCGGGGACTTTTTCATGAACACGATAGATCGTCGTTATGCGTTTGTTCTCCTTCTTTCTCGGGCACTCGTCGCAAACTGACTTCAGAGGAGCTAGCACAGAACCTTTTGGTGGTAGCTGGTTCTTCGCAATAGCGTCAATAGCATTTGCTATTAACTTGACAGGTGGCGGACATCCAGGCAGGTAATAGTCGACATCAACCGTCTGGTCCAAGGTCTTCACAGTGTCGTAGAACTCTGGAAGCTTCAGCACTCCTTCTTTGGCTTTGAATGATGTTTGGGGTAATGTGCCTGTTGGGTTGGAGATCGATTTGCTCTTCATATAGACTTTGTCAAAGATTTCTTTTCTGTCGTATAGGTTTGCTAGGCCGGGTATGCATCCTTCTTGTGCGCATGAGCCGAAAGCCACCAGCGTTTTAGACTTCTTTCTCAGCAGTTTGGCCATGTGTTCTTGTTCTTCGCTTCTTACTGAACCGTTGAAGAAGCAGATGTCAATGTACTTGTCAGGCATAGCTTCTACGTCTTTGTATTTTACGTCTATGGCCACTGGCCAGAAAACTATGTCGGCTATGTTCACAACGTCAAGGATTTTCTCATTTATGTCTAGGACGGCGATTTCACATCCGCCGCAGCTTGCAGCCCAATAGAAGGCTATCTTCATTTTTTCTTTAGGCATTTGTTTTTACCTCGCAAACTTGCTTAAGTATTTTGGAACTGTCAACACGAAGTTCGTTAAACGCCAGTTCCTCAGGAGGCATACCCATCGCCAACCCGAGCAACTGCGGATAATGCAGCACCGGGATTCCGTACGCCTCGTTAAACATTTTTTCAATTCGAAGCTCGTTTGTGTCATACATGATGTGGCAGAATGGGCAGATGGTTATCAACGCCTGTGCATCAACATTTTTGATGTGGCTAAGCTTGTCCCTAGCAAGCTGCAAAGCAACCTTGTCGCTCACACCCACACTTGGCGCCCCGCAGCATTCAGTCTCATCCATATAATCCAAACAAGTCGCACCAGTCGCCTCAATCAAAGTCTTAAGCGTCTTCGGGTCTTCTGGATCATCAAAACCGATGAATTCCTTGGGTCTCAAGATGTGGCAACCGTTGTGCTCGGCGACTTTCAACATTGTGAGTGGTCTAGTAACAGACTTTTTTATCTTCTCCAGTCCAACATCTTCAATTAACACTTGCATGAAATGCTTCGCGTCCACAGTTCCCTTAAACTGTAAGCCAGCCTCTTTCAAGTGACAGTTCATCTCGTCACGCAGTGCCTTGTCTTCCTTCAACATCTTGTTGACTTTCTTTAATGTTCCAGCGCAACCAGGACACAACGTGACAATATTCAACCCTTTCTCTTCTGCCAATGCCAAATTTCGCGCTGCCAAGATAAGCATTATCTCATGACTGACGGGGTCCAAAGGAAGACCGCAACAGTTGAACTCAGGCATCTCAACAAGCTCCACGCCTAGCTTTCCAAGAATCTTTCGCGCGGAGATTTCAAATGCAGACACACGGTAAGGAATTGCACAGCCTAGAAACATGAGAAACTTTTGTTGAGCCATTTTCAATCACCCTTCTTCTCAACATGCTTGAGAAAATCCACGTTCCGCAAGGTTTTACCTAAGCTGTCGGGGTTGCCCTTCGGCAAAGGCGGCAGCCCTGAGCTCTCTCTTTTCTTCAACCTCAACTCTGGAATCTTGTAGGCGTAGCCTGACTCAAGTATGCTTGCACACTGCTCCTTGAACACTTGCGGTATGTGTCCTTCTTCAGCTGCCAGATTCCGCAATACGCGTATGACACTAGCAACCTCCACGTCCTGCGGACACCGGTCTGTACACGTGAAGCATGCTGCACACAGCCACAAGGTGTCGCTGTTTAACACTCGATCTTTCAGTCCAAGTTGAGCCATTCGAATTATCTGTCTAGGCCTGTAAGTGTCGCTGAACCTGGCGATCGGACAGTCTGACGTGCATGTTCCACACTGAAAGCAACGCATGAGTTTTTCTCCGCCATGCATCTTTGAAATCTTGTATTTGAAATCAGATTTCATCTCTGATGCTTTTACCGACTTCGTCTCGGTCATTATGCCTTAACCTCCATGCTTTTCACTGGGTTTGGTCCTAGGTTCTTTATTTCCGCTACCATGTCGCGGACGACGGCGGCAAACTTGTCTCCTTCGCTTGCGCTGATCCATTCTAAACGCAGGCGTTCAGGCTCGACTCCGAACTCCTTCATCACGTCCTTCAACAGCGTGATTCTTCTCTGCGCCTTGAAGTTGCCGCTGATGTAGTGGCAATCAGAAGGTAAATGGCATCCTGCTACTAGTACGCCGTCTGCTCCGTCTTTGAAGGCTTCTAATATGAATGCAGGGTCAATTCTTCCGCTACACATTACACGTATGATTCTTATGTTGGGAGGATACTGTATTCGGCTTACGCCCGCCAAGTCTGCTCCTGCGTAGCTGCACCAGTTGCAGAGAAAGCCGATTATCTTCGGTTCAAACCCGTTCTTGTCGGTCATGCTTTTACCTCCACTAATGCGGCTTTGACTTGAGCAAGAATCTCTTCAGTCGTGAAGTGTCCCATCGTAATGGCCTTGGTTGGACACGCCGTACCGCATGCACCGCAGCCCTTGCACAGAGCTTCAATCATGTGCGCGATGGGTTTCCCCTCTTTGTCCTTCATTTCAACTGCACCGTACGGACACAGATACTCACAAATTCTACAACCACTACATAAGTCTTCGTTCACGTTTGCGATAATTCCTTCCATCTCAAGCTTATCTCTGGAGAGTATCGTGGTCGCCCTTGCGGCAGCAGCACATGCTTGGGCAATGCTCTCGTCAACGTATTTTGGAGAGTGTGCCATTCCGCAGAGGAAGACGCCTTCTGTCGCGAAGTCCACTGGTCTAAGCTTCATGTGGGCTTCCAAGAAGGAGCCGTCTTTTGTCAGTGGTACCTTAAGCATTTCTGCCACGTGCTTGTTTCCAGGATTGGGAATCGTAGCTGCGCTCAAAACCACGACGTCTGGCTCAACGTCAACTTCCTCCTTGATCACCGGTTCCCAGAAAGTAACCTTCAATTTGCCGTTCTCATTTGTAACCTGTGGTTTTCTCTCATCGTCATAGTTGACGAAGATAACGCCCTTCATCGCGGCGTCGCGATAGTAATCCTCCTTGAAACCGTATGCTCTCAAATCCTTGTACAGAATGTATACTTCTGTTTCAGGGTTTGATTCCTTAATTTTTAATGCGTTCTTTACAGCCTGTCCACAGCAGATCCTTGAGCAGTTAGGCCTCTCCTCGTTTCTTGCGCCGACGCACTGGATCATGACAACGTTCTTAGCCCTGAATTTGCCGTTGGCAATTTCCTGTTCGAGTTCGTGTTGTGTCATGATTCTCGGATCTTTGCCGTAGAGGTATTCAGTGGGCTTGTATTCAACTGCACCTGTGGCAACTATCACCACGCCGTGTTCCACTTCTTTCTCTTTGCCGTTCTGCTGCCTTATCTTTGATTTGAAGTTGCCGACAAAACCATAAACGTCAACGACTTCTGCACAAGTGTAGACTTGTATCTTATCGTTTTCCATTACAGCTTTGACAAGCGCATCCAGTTTCTTCTTCGGGTCATCTTCTTTTTCCAGCAAGTATTGAATCGTTCGCATGTGTCCGCCTAGTTCTTTCTCCTTTTCTACAAGATGCACTTGAAAGCCTTGCTTTGACAGTTCTAGGGCCGCTGTCATTCCCGAGACCCCGCCTCCGATGACCAAAGCTACCGGTGTGATGTTTATGAGCGGTTTCTCCAAGGGTTTCATAAGTTTGGCTTTTGCGACAACCGACCGCACCAAGTCCCTGGCTTTTTTTGTGGCTTCTTTAGGCTCATGCATGTGTACCCAACTGCACTGGTCACGGATGTTAGTCATCTCAAACAGATACTGATTTAGCCCAGCTTCCTGCACCGTTTCTCTGAACAGTTGTTCATGGGTTCTTGGAGTGCATGACGCCACGATGACACGGTTAAGCTTGTTTTGCTTGATCTTCTCTACAATGAGTTTCTGAGTATCTTGAGAACACGTGTAAAGGTTTGCCTCGGCATAGACCACATTAGGCAAGGTTTTGGCGTACTCCACTACCGCTGGGACGTTTACCACGCCGCCTATGTTGATGCCGCAGTGGCAGACGAAAACGCCGATGCGTGGTTCTTCCTTGCTGACGTCCCTTTGAGTAGGATATTCTTTCAACGTAGTCAGCGTTCCTCTCTCAGAAGCAATTATGCTCATTGCTTTTGCGGCCGCGCCGCTTGCTTGTGCAACGCTTTCTGGGATATCCTTTGGAGCGCTAAACGCGCCGCAAGTGAATATGCCTGGTTTTGACGTTTCCATAGGCGAGAAAGCTTCTGTCTCGCAGAACTTGTACTTGTTAAGCTTAATCCCTAGGTTTTCAGCCAATTTCTCAACGTTTTTCGGAGGCTGCATTCCGGTAGACAGAACAATCATGTCGAATTCTTCGGTCTTGGGATTTTCGTTTTCGACGTAGTGAACATGAAGATCGGCCGTTTTAGGGTCTTCAGTCACACCTGCAACCCTTGACCTAACAAATCGTATGCCATACTCATCTTCAGCACGATTCCTATAGGCGTCGAACTCTTTCCCGTAGGAACGCATGTCCATGTAGAATATCGTCGCGTCCAGTTTTGAAGTGGTGTGTTCTTTAGCTATAACTGCCTCCTTCATGCCGTACATGCAGCAGGCGGCCGAGCAGTAATTGTTCCCAAGCTGGAAATCTCTTGAGCCCACGCACTGAATGAACGCTATTTTCTTAGGAATTTCTCCGTCAGAAGTTCTCAGGACCAGCCCTCCATACGGTCCTGAAGCACTCAAGATGCGCTCAAACTCGATGCTAGTCACCACGTTGGCAAAACGTCCGTATCCATACTCACTCTTGAGTTTTGCATCGAAGGATTCGAATCCGGGAGCAAGGATTATTGAGCCCACTTTCAGTGTTGTTTCACTGTCTTCTTGATCATATTGAATCGCGTTTGCCTTGCAGATTTCGTAGCACGTTCCACATCCAATGCATTTTTCACGGTCAATCATGAACTTCAGCGGGACTGCCTGTGGATAATCAACGTAGATCGCGCTTCTCTTGCCTAATCCTTCGTTGTACATATCAACGACTTCGATCGGACATTTCTGCGCGCAGACACCGCAACCGTTGCATTTATCTTCGATTATGTAACGACTCTTCTTTCGAAGTTTCACTTCGAAGTTACCTGCTTTGCCTTTTAAACCAATTACTTCAGCGTTTGTCAAGATCGTGATGTTTGGGTGTCTTCCGGTTGCCACAAGCTTAGGTGAAAGAATGCACATTGAACAGTCGTTTGTTGGAAATGTCTTGTCCAGTTGAGCCATCACCCCACCTATGCTAGGTCCTTGATCAATCAAGTATGCTCTGAAGCCAGAGTCGGCTAGGTCCAAGGAGGCTTGTATGCCTGCAACCCCGCCGCCGACCACGAGAACAGCACCGATCTTCTTTCTTGCATCTGTTTCTTCGTTCATCTATTCAACCTCTAGCGCTTTGTAAAAGGGAGTTGTCCCTTCGACATGATCCAATGTTATCATGTTTCTTCTACGCATGGCTACGATCTCCTGGAGCACAGCTGCCGGTTTCATCTTAACAGCTTCTGCAAGAGCTTTAACTGGAAGCGGCTCGGCTTTCGTTAAAAGGTGGATCTTGTGCCGGACGAACTCGGCCCTAACAGCTTCGTCAAGCAGAGAATCAAAATCCTCCTGCGAAACTTTCTCTCCGTAAACATTACCTTTTTCTATCAAGTTCAATTCTCTTCCGACTAATACTCTCAGTTTAAAGTCCGAAGCAGCGCTCTTTGCCGCTTGAAGGTTCACAAGAATCTTTTGGTTTGGGGTTTTACCTGACACTGGCGACGGCCCTAACCTCTTCATTTGTTCTGTGAACTCGATCACTACTTGGGCGAATCTCTGACCTTCTGCTGCCGAAACCCATTCCAGCCTCAGACGATCTGGTTCCAAACCTGTTAGGCTTACAAGTTGCTTCAGCATTTTGATTTTTCTTTCTTCGTACAAATTTCCCTCAATGTAATGACAGTCGCCTGGATGGCATCCTGTCACTATGACTCCATCAGCACCGTTTGCGAGCATTTCCAGAACGATGACTGGATCTACGCGTCCGCTGCACATCACGCGGATGATTCTGATGTTTGGCGGATACTGGATTCTGCTCACGCCTGCCAAATCTGCACCTGCGTAACTGCACCAGTTGCAGAGAAAGCCGATTATCTTTGGTTCAAACTCAGTCACGAGTAGTCCTCCTTAGGACAGCAAGTCCTTGAACCACGAGTTGTTCATCCGTGAATTGATGCATTGTGATGGCTCTCTCAGGACAACTTGCTGCGCAAGTGCCACATCCCTTGCATAGAACATCATTCACTTTTGCTATTCCTTTTTCGTCCTTTGATATGGCTTTGTATGGACAGATGCTTATGCAAAGTCCGCATCCAATGCACAAGTTTTCGTCGACGTGTGACACTGTTCCTTCTGCATCTAGGGTCTTCTTGGACAATACGGTGGCGGCTCTGGCTGCGGCTCCGCATGCTTGTGAAATGCTTTCGTCTATGAATTTTGGCCAATGCGCCATCCCGCAAAGGAAAACGCCATCGGTCGCAAAGTCTACTGGGCGGAGCTTCATGTGAGCTTCCAAGAAGAAACCATCCTTTGTTAACGGCACTTTGAGCATTTCAGCTATCCGTTTGTTACCGGGGTTCGGAATCGTGGCCGCACTCAAAACCACAACATCGGGATTGATCTCAACTTCCTTCTTGATCACTGGTTCCCAGAAAGTCACTTTGAGACGGCCATCGTCATTCACTATCTGCGGCTGTCTCTCGTCGTCATAGTTAATGAACAGAACCCCTTTTGTTGCGGCTTCACGGTAGTAGTCCTCTTTGAAGCCGTAGGTTCGAATATCCTTGTACAAGACGTAGACTTCAGTTTTGGGGCTTATTTCTTTGATTTTCAAGGCGTTCTTCATTGCTTGTCCGCAGCATATCCTTGAACAGTTTGGTCTTTCCTTTGTCCTCGCTCCTACGCATTGGATCATGAGGACATTTTTTGCTTTCAATTCTCCCTTGGAGATTGCTTCTTCTAACTCGTGCTGCGTGATGACTCGAGGATCTTTGCCATAGAGATACTCCGTAGGTTCGTATTCAACTGCTCCTGTAGCTACGATCACGATGCCATGCTCAATCTCTCTTTCCTTACCGGTACGCTGCTTTATCGTCGTCTTGAAGTTGCCAACAAAACCATAAACGTCGACGACTTCTGCGTCAGTATAGACGTGTACCTTGTCATTATCCATAACTGCTTTCGTTATGGCCTTTAGTTTCTCCTGTGGATTGTCATCCTTCTCAAGTAGATAATGCATCGTGCGTAGATGTCCGCCCAGTTCTTTTTCCTTTTCGACAAGGTGGACCTCAAACCCTTGTTTTGCAAGCTCTAGAGCCGCGGTCATACCTGTAAGACCGCCGCCTATGATCAAACCGACTGGCGTTACGTTTATCATCGGTTTTCTCAGAGGTTTCAGAAGTCTGGCTTTTGCAACCATCGACCCGACTAGGTCTTTGGCTTTCTCTGTTGCTCTTTCGTGTTCGTGCATATGCACCCAGCTACACTGATCTCGAATATTTGCCATTTCGAACAGGTAGGGGCTAAGTCCGGCTTCTTGAACTGTTTCTCTGAATAGAGATTCATGTGTCCTTGGCGTGCAGGAGGCAACAACTACACGGTTGAGATTGTGCTGTCTGATTTTTTCTACAATTAGTTTCTGCGCATCTTGAGAGCATGTGTAGAGGTTCTCTTCGGCATAAGCTACATTGGGCAAGGTCTTTGCGTACGCCACGACTTCTGGAACATTAACTACAGATCCGATGTTTGTACCGCAGTGACAGACGAAAACGCCTATGCGAGGTTCTTCTCCGCTCACGTCCTTCTCTGGCGGAAACTCCTTCACAATAACAAGTTTTCCTCTCTCTGCGGCGATTACTCCCATTGCTTTTGATGCGGCACCGCTCGCCTGAGCAACGCTCTCTGGGATGTCTTTTGGCCCAGAGAAAGCTCCACAAACAAAGATTCCTGGCTTTGATGTCTCCAACGGCGAAAAAGTGTTCGTTTGACAGAACCGATATTTGTTAAGCTCTATCCCCAACTTGTCTGCTAGTCCTTCGACATTTTTGGGTGGCTGCATCCCAACCGACAGAACGACCATATCGAATTCTTCTGTCTTGGGTTCCTCATTCTCAACATAATGAAGAAAGATATTGCCCGTTGATGGGTCTTCCGTGACGCTTGCCACCCTCGATCTGACGAATCGTATTCCCCATTCTCCTTGAGCACGCTCATAGTAGGCATCAAACTCTTTTCCATAACACCGCATATCAATGTAAAACAATTTACAATCTAGCGGCTTGGAACTGTGTTCCTTGGCTATGACTGCTTCTTTGATAGCATACATGCAACATGCAGCCGAACAGTAGTTGTTTCCAAGCTGCACATCGCGCGAGCCAACACATTGAATGAAAGCAACTTTTCGCGGTATCCTACCATCAAACGGACGCACAATCTTTCCGCCCAGCGGTCCCGAAGCATTCATCATACGTTCAAATTCTATGCTTGAAACCACGTTCAAGAAACGACCATACCCGTATTCCGTTTTGATCCGAGCGTCAAATTCCTCAAATCCAGGTGACAATATCACAGATCCGACGTTGATTTTGACGGTTTCAGGTTGTTGATCAAAGTCCACAGCTTTGGCTGGGCACATCTTTTCACAAAGCCGGCATTTAATGCAGTTCTCTATGTCAATGGCGTATTTGAGTGGCACAGCTTGTGGGAAAGGAACGTAGATCGCTTTTCTCATGCCTATGTTGACATCGAATTCGTTTGGCACCTCGGTAGGGCAGTTCTGTGCACAGATTCCGCATCCAGTACACCTTTCCACATTGACAAAACGAGGATGTTTCAAGACCGTTACTTCAAAGTTTCCCTCTTTGCCTTTGACTTCTTTCAACTCAGAATGAGTGATGAGTTGGATGTTTGGATGTCTACCCGCAGTAACAAGTTTGGGCGCTAGGATGCACATGGAACAATCATTCGTGGGGAATGTTTTGTCCAACTGTGCCATGGTTCCGCCTATGCTTGTTGATTCATCCAGAAGGTAGACCTTAAAACCAGAGTCTGCCAGATCCAAGGATGCTTGTATGCCGGCGACTCCGCCGCCGACAACCAGAACAGCACCGACTTTTTCATCCATTTTTTTTCCTTCCGTAAATGGATTCAAAAACTTTCCATATGTAAAGGTCCTTATTAATGTGATGTCCATTTTGCTGCAGAAGATTCATGATACCAAAAGGTTTCAATTGCAAGCAGAGAAAGGTTGAAAACCTCTTTTTCAACGATTTTTCTGAAACCTCGCACCCGCGCTGCAAAACCATATTCTTATTAATACGCGAAGTAAAAGAAAAGCAGTGAACGGTGATTCTGGTTGAGCCACCCGGAAGCCCACTTCATGCATGACGTTGCAAACACACCAAGGGGGAAAGGAGTCTTGGCGTGCATACAGTGCGGAAGATGCACAAGCAGCTGCCCAGTTGCCAGAATAGTAGAAGAGCACAACCCAAGAAAACTGATGGAAATGATCATCCTCGGCCTACGTTCCGATCTCTTCGCTGGGCAATTGCCATGGTACTGCCTTTCATGCTTCACATGCCTTGACCGATGTCCTCAGGGCGGAGATGTTGGCGAAGCTATGTTCGCAATTAGAAATCTGGCTGTCAAGGAAGGAAACATCCCAGACGGAATACTTGTTCAAGCCAAAAGTCTGTTTGAAAATGGACGCGTCGTAGCGGCAAGTAAAATGGCTCTGATCCAGAGGGAAAGACATGGTCTTGATAAAGAGCCATCAGTAGATGTCCAAGCGGTCCAGAAGATCTTGAGAAAGACACGTTTCAACAAATTGATAAACAAAGGTAAGTGAAGCCTATGAAATACGCTTTTTTTGTAGGTTGCCTAATACCTGCAAGAGAACCACACTATGAAAATTCTGTTCAGAAAATTGCTCCCAAACTCGGCATAGAACTTGTTAAAATGGAAGGTGCAAACTGCTGTGCGCCCTTCAGTATACAGTCTTTAGATTATACAAGCTGGCTTGCTTTAGCAGCTAGAAACATCAGCATCGCTGAAGAAATGGGACTCAACATTGTAACCCTGTGTAATGATTGCTATGAATCGCTCTTAATGACAAACACAATTCTGAAGGAAAATAAGGAAACAAGGGACAAGGTGAACAGAATCCTTGCAGACGTATGCTCGGAGTTCAAAGGAAAGACTGATGTGAAGCTCTTCAGCGATGTCTTGTATGAGGACGTAGGCTTGGAAAAGGTAAAAGATGCCGTCAAAAGACCATTCAACGGGCTTCGAGTGGCAGTGCAACCTGGCTGTCATCTATCAAGGCCCAAGCGATTACACTCCAGCCAGCGAATAGGCACGCTAGCACTAGATCAGCTTGTAGAAGCAACCGGTGCAACATCTGTTCCTTACGATAGGAAAGAAGCTTGTTGCGGAGGCCCCCTGCGAGGCATCAATGACGAGGTTGCGTTGCAGGTCGCAAAGCAGAAACTGGATTCTATGAAAGCCGCTGGTGTTGATTCCATAGTGACTGTTTGCCCATTTTGTTATCTTGAATTGGACATGGGGCAAATAGAGATCAAGCGACATTTGAAGGAGGAATACAACTTGCCGGTGTTGAATTTTGCAGAGTTGCTCAGAGTAGCGATGGGCATGGATCTTGAAGATTGGGAATTGAAAGCCCATAGAATTCCAATAACAAAAGTCCTTAACATTGCGGAGGCAAGATAGATTGCAGAAAGCAGTTCTAGTCGTTGGCGGAGGAGTGGCTGGTATACAGGCTTCTCTGGACTTGGCGAACAGAGGCTTTAGAGTTCATCTTGTCGAAAAAAACCCCAGCATTGGTGGAAGAATGGCTCAACTGGACAAGACGTTTCCGACCATGGACTGTTCAATGTGTATCCTAGCACCAAAGATGATAGAATGCTCACATCACCCAAATGTTCAACTAGTAAGTTACTCGGAAATAAAAGACGTTAAGGGATCAGTTGGCAACTTTAAAGTTAGGGTTCTCAGAAAGCCACGTTATGTGGATGAAAGAAAATGCACTGGATGCGGGATTTGCTCGGAAAACTGTCCTGCTGAAGCACCGAATGAGTTTGATGAGAATATTGGAGCAAGAAAAGCGATTTACCTGCCATTCCCTCAAGCTGTTCCTAGAGTAGCGGTTATAGACAAGGAAAACTGCGTTGAGTGCGGTCTTTGCGAGAAAGTGTGTCCAGCTGGAGCCGTGAACAGAGAACAAAAACCGGAAGAAGTCGAGCTAGACGTGGGAGCGATAGTCGTTGCCACGGGCTTCGACATGTTCGACCCTTCAGCTATTCCGGAATACGGTTATGGGCGCTTCATGAACGTAATATCAGCAATGGAACTGGAACGTTTGCTGTGCGCCTCAGGCCCGACGGGGGGACGTTTGATCAGACCTTCGGAAGGTAAGAAACCCAGACACATAGCTTTCATACAGTGCGTAGGTTCTCGTGATAGAAGGGAATGGATTGGACACCCATACTGTTCCAGCATTTGCTGTAAATACGCGGTCAAAGATGCTGTTCTGATAAAAGAGCACGAACCGAACTCACTTGTATCAATTTTCTACATAGACATGCGAGCTTTTGGCAGGGGATTCCAAGAGTTCGTAAACAGAGCAAAATCAGAGTTCGGAATAGAGTTCATTCGAAGCAGCCCTGGTGAGATCTCAGAAGACCCTAAGACGAACGATTTGTTAATCTTCTTTGAAGACCCCATAACTAGGACTGTTCAGAATATTCGCTTCGACCTAGTTGTCTTATGTCCAGCGTTGGTCCCGAGCAAAGGAATGCCGGAATTGGCAAAAACCTTGGGCATAGAGTTGGACAATTACGGCTTTGTGAGGCTGGAAGATTCTATAAGGAAACCTCTTGACACCACTGTCCCAGGAATCTTCTGTTGTGGCTACTGTTTGGGTCCAAAAACTGGAGACATTCCAGACTCCATAACTCAAGGGAGTGCCACAGCTGGACGAGTGGCTCAAGTCTTAGCAGCTAAGGAGGCCTCATAGATGGCGCAAGAACCACGTGTTGGCGTTTTCGTCTGCAGTTGCGGAACCAACATTGGCGGCGTGGTTAATGTCCAGGAAGTTGTTGAATACGCAAAGACAATTCCTCACGTCGTGCACGCTGACGACAATCTGTACACATGTTCGGAAGCTGGATTGGTAGCGATAAAGGAATCAGTAAAAAAACATAATCTGAACCGCGTCGTCGTAGCGTCGTGCACGCCCCGAACACATGAACCTCTATTCAGGGCCGCCTGCAAAGAGGCGGGTTTAAACCCCTATCTGTTTGAGATGGCAAACATACGCGAACATGACAGCTGGGTGCACCCTCATGAGCCTCAAAAAGCGACACAAAAAGCTAAAGATATCGTTAGAATGGCTGTGGCGAAAGCTGCCCTACTTGAACCTCAGACTGAACCCGAAGTTGAGGTTAAGGGCTCTTCTCTCGTGGTCGGAGCAGGCGTTGCTGGAATGACCGCAGCATTATCTATGGCAAACCAAAGCTTCAAAGTGAAGCTAATCGAGAAAGAGAAAGAACCAGGTGGCATGGCTCAGCAGCTCTATAAGCTGTATCCGACATTGGCGGATGCCTCTGAAGTTATTGAGCCCTTGGTGGAAGGTGTGAAGTCTCACAAAAACATTGAACTTGCAACCTCAACAACCCTGAAAGAAGTTTCAGGGTATGTCGGAAACTTCAATACTATCTTGACAGGCCCTGAAGGCGATAGAGAACTGAGCGTGGGAACCATAATCGTTGCTCCGGGCTCTTCAAACTATACACCGCCAAAGGGACTCTATGAATATGGTTTAAATGACCACGTAATCACTCAGAGAGAATTTGATGAAAAGCTGAGGAAAGGGGAAATCGGAGAACCAGAAAGAGTTGTGATGATACAGTGCGTAGGCGCAAGAAAAGGCGAGATTCGACCCTCCGCGCTTGAAGCCTTCCCGAAATCAGACACAGCCGAGCTTCTAAGAAAAATCCTCAAAGCCCGTAAAGACGAAGGATGGCCGTACTGTTCAAGAATATGCTGCATGAACGCAATCAAGAACGCTATTCTGATAAAAGAAAGATCTCCAAAGACGGATGTTGTCGTGCTCTTCGGTGACCTTCGCGTTTACAAGGAGTATGAGGATTTCTACAGAAAGGCTAGAGACTTAGAGGTCAGGTTCATTAGGCACATAGAAGAGGCTCGCCCAGAAATAATTCAAACATCAGAAGGCGAGCTCCAAGTAGTGGCCTATGATGCTTTGGCTGGAATGGAAGTCAACTTCCCAACAGAATGGGTTGTGCTCTCAACCCCACTGATTCCGAGCAAAGACGAAATCATGCTTGCCAGAATGCTGAAAATCCCGATAGCAACCGACGGATTCTTGATGGAGGCTCACTTGAAACTAAGACCAGTAGATACAAATGTCGACGGAGTCTTCATAGCCGGTACGATTTCAGGGCCAAAAGACGTTTCAGAAAGCATAATTTCAGGTGAAGCAGCAGCTGCAAGAGCGTCCATACTTATGGGCAATGGAAAAGTCAAAACGGAAGCCATAACGGCTGTCGTGGATGAAGAGCAATGCATTGGATGTGGACTTTGTGAGGAAATATGCCCCTACGGCGCGCCAAGAATCGAAGAAGGAAAATCAAAGATCCGAGAAATACTGTGTAGAGGTTGCGGTTCATGCGCTGCGGAATGCCCGAAACGAGCAATTACTATGCGACACTACAGAGACGACCAGATCTTGGCGCAAGTGAAGGCTCTTTTGATTCCTGAAGGCTCAAAGGAGGTCGTGCAGTAGATGGTGGAAGAAAAACTTGAAGAGGGGAAACTAGGCGTAGGATTTGAACCGTTGATTGTGGCCTACTGCTGTAACTGGTGTTCATATGCGGGTGCGGATCTAGCTGGAACAAGCCGCTTTGAATATCCTACAAACATCAGGATAGTTCGAATAATGTGTACAGGAAGAATGGATCCGACGCTTGTGCTGGAAACTCTGCGAATGGGAGCTGACGGTGTGTTGATTGCTGGGTGCCATCCTGGAGATTGCCACTATCATAAAGGGAATTTCATGATGGAGAAGAGATTTGACTACCTGAAGGAAGCCGTGAAGAACGTTGGAATAGAACCTGAACGCGTGAGGCTTGAGTGGGTTTCGGCAAGCGAAGGAGGAAAGTGGGCTGCTCTGGTCAGAGAAATGGTTGAAGAAATCAGACAGTTGGGACCGAGTCCCTTCAGACGTTTGCAGATTCCGAAGAAGACGGACGCAATGATAGATGCTTTCAAATCTCAGCGGCTTCGATGGGTTGTCGGAAGGTCGCAAATAAAGGTCGAAATCGATGAAGGCAAGTATCGTCAGACTGTAGATGCGATTATGCACGATGAAACTGAGAGGCATATGATAACAGGCGCTTTAAAGGGAAAGGGGCCACTGACGGCGGAAGAGCTTGCGCACCTAACTGGTCTCCAGCCGAGAAAAATTGTGCAACACTTGATCGCGCTTAGAAGAGACGGCAAAGTGAACGAAGCTGGAGAGAAGAACAGCCAGTATCTCTATCAGCTTATCTAGAAGCCTAATCACACTACATTTTTTCTATGCACTTCGGATGAATGTCGCCTGGAAAGTCATAATCGTAAAAGTAGATTTTGCATTTTTCGATATCAATTTCGACATGATCATGAATCGAGGCTCTGCTCAGAAAGTTGCTATAGTCTTCTTTAGTTGAGATTTGGATTTTTCTGAGGAACTTTGATTTCGTACTCAGTGGCTTCTGGCAAACTTCACAAAGCATTTCAACCATACTGATCAACTCAAAGTTCTTGTCCTTCAATTCGTCGAATTTGACTTCTGACAGATTCTTCAAGGACTTCTCCATCCTGATTATCAATCAGCTAGGAATATATTTGCATATGCACCGCACTTTTACAAACAGAGTCAAATATTAGATATCGAATATTGCTGGCAACTATTTTTATATACAGCTTCAATATGGAGTTAGCTTTCCAGAAGAGTGAAAGTCTTGTCTGAAAAATCCAATGTAGATCCACAAAAGACAAAGGCGATGCAAGAACGCACCAAAGAGAGAAACCTCATAGTGCGAGAAATGAGAAGTCAAGGACCGTTGACGGTTGAGGAGCTTTCCAAGGCTGTAGGGATTGAAAAGTCGCAACTTCTGAAACATCTAATCGCTATGGGACAGTTTGGAAAAGTATCAATTGTTGGCGAGCGGGATAACCAGTTTGTGTATGGTTTGCCGCAAGAAAGAAAGCAAGCTTAGTCAATAAGGATCGGCTTGCTTCCTGAGAATCACGTACCGATTGATTATGAACGTGGTCTTCTTTCTCGAAGATTAGCTACATGCGTGCGGGCCGCGCTTGGGCAGAATCAGAATCTCTGGCGCACGCGCAATCGGCAATTAAAGATTAACTCGACTCCGACTTTTCCACATATGGAGAGATTGGATAAAGTGAAAAAGAGGGTTACGGGCTTGTTCTAAGAGGCCTAGCGTGGCAGGCGCGCAGTTTTGTGGGAAACACTAATAAGGTGGCCAATAGGAAAAACACTCATGAGCTCTGAAGATAGTCGCGTCTATGTGCTGGTGGAGATTCAACCTGGGAAGGAGAAAGAGTTCTCCGATGAAGTATTGTCTAAAGGATTGATTTTGGACTCTAAAGTGGAGAGAATGGATTTTGTTCATGGATCTTTTGACTTTGTCATCACACTTCGGGGATCAATGAAGGATATAGACGCCAGGGTCATGGAGATGAGAAAGTCTCCATTTGTTTGTAGGACGGAAACCCTAATCTGCTTCGAAATGTTCACTTGGGAAGACCTATCTGGCCGACTGAGCGAATTACCTTGAGAGCCCCAGCACGCGCAGGCAATCGTAATATTGATGTTATTACATTGACATTGACTGTTCATACTGTTGACACTCAACAGGTCATGACATACATCATATCGAAGACAAGGTCCAGAACGACATAAAGCTTCTCAAGCTTAAGCAGTCATCGAAAAGGTCATGTATGCTACTCTTGGAGTGCTTCAGCTTCTTTCAGGTCTTTTTGTTCTGTTTGCGGCTGCTTTGTTTTGAGTTGCGGTTCTTCGGCGATTCTTGGTTCTATGCAGGAGGCTAGTTCTTCTTCTCTGAGATTGAGTATTGCTTTGACCGTGCCGTCATCCGAGTATTCAGTGGTAAAGCCCATTTTTTTCATAAGGCTGATGGCTCTGTAATTGTCTGAGAGCATTATGGCGTAGATGGTCTCAAGTTTCATGTCTTTGCAGATTTCAAGCACGTAATCGACCATTTTTGTGCCCAAGCCCAAAGTTTGCCATGGATCAGCAACGATGAAAGCTATTTCTCCTTTTTTCCCGTCTGGTTCAATGCTTACTCTTGTAACTCCCAAGATTTTTCTGCATCCATTTTCCGTCAGCTCTGGCACGATGGCTATTTCTCTGTCGTAGTCGATGTTGCAGTAGCGGACTCGGGTTTCGTGCGGTGTGTCCTTGATTATTTGGAAGAACCGGTAGCGTATTGATTGTTCCGAAAAGTTTTGGAACATTTCTAGCCATAGGGGCTCATCTTCCGGTTTTATAGGTCTCAGTACTACTGTTCTTCCGTCTCGAAGTGTCCACATCGTCTCATACTTCTTTGGGTATGGAGTGATTACTAGATGTTCGTGAGGCTCAAACCTCTTGAAAACACGTTCTTTGTCGATAACGATTCGAGCGTCAAGGGCGACTGCTTCCTTCTCATTGATGAAAAGCGGGTTAATGTCAACCTCCTTAAGCTGCGGAAAATCGACGAGCATCTGACTGAAACGCACTAATATTTCCTCAAGAAGCTTGACGTTCGCGGGCGGAACGTTTCTGTAGCCTTTCAGAAGCTGGTAAACTTTGGTCTCCTCCATCATTCTTCGCACCAAAGTCTGATTCAGCGGAGGAATTCCAATGGCGAAATCTTTGAACAGTTCAACTCCGACGCCGCCCAGTCCAAATAGTATCACAGGACCAAATAGCGGGTCAGCTTTTGCGCCGATGATAACTTCGTAGCCTTGTTTCTTCACCATCTGTTGCACCGTTACGCCTAGAATTTCGGCGTTTGGATTGTATTCTTTAGCTGCTTTTATGATGCTATTGTACGCGTTTCTAACTTCCGCTTCACTGTTGAGGTCGAGTAGGACGCCACCTGCTTCGGTCTTGTGTACTATTTGAGGGGAGAGAATCTTCAAGACAACGGGATAACCCAGTTGCGAAGCCAGAAATGCAACTTCGTCCTCGCTCTTAGCGACTCTTGTCTTTACCACTGGCAAGTTATAGTATTCGAGGAAGGTCTTGGCTTCGTGTTCGTTCATTATTTCCCGGTTTTCGGTCGCAACGTTTCTCATTGTCACCATTAAAGGACGCTTTGGCGGGACAACATCTACTGGTAACTCTTCGGGGGTCTCGTACTGTAGTTCTAGGTTACGTTTGTATTGATACATGTACTGGTAAGCTTTGATCGCTTGTTCAGGCGTGGAGTATGTTGGAAGGTTGTTCTGATTGAAAATACGGTTGGCGTCTTCCACTACTCCGTAGCCCATGAACGAAGTCAAGATTGTCTTGTTGTGAAATCCTCTGCTTTTGTACAGGTCTACGATGCTTTTTGCAACTTCAACAGGCTCAGCCACGGCTTGGGCAGTGTATATTACGAGTATTCCATCGATATTTTCATCGTCTAAACAGGCTTCAACTACTGCTCTAAACCTGTCAGCCTTGGCGTCTCCCAGAATGTCGATGGGATTTCCTCGGCTCCAGTAATGAGGTAGAACATTGTTGAGTTTCTCCATCGTTTTCTGGCTAAGCTTGGCGAGTTTTCCTCCTTGGGCAATCAGAGCATCGGTAGCCATCACTCCTGGTCCGCCAGCATTCGTGATTATTGCGAGGTTTGGACCTTGCGGTAGGGGCTGCATGCCCAAGACTTCAGCACAGTTGAAAAGGTCAGCGATTTCATCCACTCTTACAATACCTGCACGTTTGAACGCCTTGTCATAAATCATGTCTTCGCCTGTCAACGAACCAGTGTGCGAAGCAGCTGCTTTTGCGCTTTCACTGAATTTTCCAGCTTTGACCACAATTATCGGTTTAGTTCTGGCAAAGTGCCTAGCTGCACTCATGAATTCTCGGGCTCGGGTTATTCCTTCAACGTACATGAGGATGCTTCTTGTCTTCGGGTCGGTGCCGAAGTAGTCTATGAGATCGCCGAAATCAACGTCAATCATTGAACCCACGGAAACGAAGTTGCTGAAGCCTATGTTTTCATGTATGGCCCAGTCAAGAATAGCCGAGCCCAGTGCACCGCTTTGTGATATGAAGGCTATGTTGCCTGGTTTGGGCATCTTGCTTATGAACGTGGCATTGAGGTGATTGCTCGGGCGAATGGCACCCAAGCAGTTAGGTCCAACAATGCGCATGTTGTATTTTTTTCTGATTTCGATGATTCTCTGTTCCAGTGCTTTGCCTTCAGGACCGATTTCCTTGAATCCAGCCGAAATTATGATTATGCCGCCTATTCCTGCTTTTCCACATTCTTCAAGCACGTCTGGTACTGTTCTGCTCGGCGTGGCTATTACGGCAAGGTCAACTGGTTCAGGAATTTGGTCCACGCTCTGATAGGCTTTAAGTCCGAGGACTTCGGGTTTCCGAATGTTAACAGGGTAAACCTTCCCTTCAAACTTCAAATCTACAAAATTCTTCATGAGAGCATATCCAACAGAACCCTCTTCATCACTGGCTCCAACGACGGCGATGCTTTTCGGATTGAAAATCTTGTCAAGATTCAACGTAACCAAGAGTGCGACCTTCTAAGTTGAGGTTTGGATGATTCAAGGGCGATTAAAACTTTGTGTCGCAAGACTACATCTTTCGGCGAGTCAACACTCTCTTTGGATCGACTAGCTTCAACGGCTGGATGAACAACTAGACTGTTGACCATTCTCTGCTTTATGTAGCGCAGACAATGGGTTTTCTCTTGGTCTATCTCTTGCTAGTCTAGAGAACTAGCCAGATAATCAGTGGCGTAAGACCCAAAGCCACGGAAAATGGGAGACCAGGGAACATCCCTTTTTTCTCCAAAAGCTTGAAAGCCAGAAAAGCCCCGCTGAGTATGCCGATTGCGGATGCGGCGCAGAAAATCGGACCCGCGTTTGACAGTACAAGACTTACAAGCATTGAATAGAAGGTCAAATCGCCTAGCCCTATCTGAACATCTTTGAAGGAAACGCTTAATCCTCGAAGTTGTTCAAGTCCTTCGCGAGCCATCTTTCCGACTGGACCTCGATAAACAGCAAACACATCGTACACGGCAAGAAAACTGAGGATAAGTACTGCGCTCAACGTGGGTATTGCCATGCCTAAGAATGCGCCTAGGGATCCACCAAGCAGCATTATTGTCAGACTGTTGCCTATGCCGTTTGTTCGAAAAATCTCATAGTCTGCTACAACCGTTATCGATATGGCAAGGACCAAAACCAATGCGGTCTCGTATGGGACGTAGTACATTGTTAGCAAGGCATACAGGTATACCGTAGAAACCAGAAAAGTCGCAGCTGTCAAAGCAAAACCTGTGATAAGGGCGATCAAACGGAGATTCTTGCGCTTCATCAGCAGATACAACAAAGACGCACCTATTCCAGCAAGAATGACAAAGTAGAGCCCGTTGCCTAGTGATCCGATGCCTTCCGGGAAGGGCGCTGCCGAATAAAGGTCAATTGATGATTCTATGACCAGAAAGGTACACAAGACCCCGACTAGCAGACTGATCAATACAGGCGTAAGGTGAACAGGCTTCGCGTCAAACTTGCCTTTCAAGGTTCGCACCCAGTTTTGCCACAGTTGCTTCTACTTCAATAGAGCAGTTGGTACAGAAGAAGTTCTTTTTCACGTCGGTGTCATGTATTGAATTGGAAAAATGCATCACGCAGAATGGGTTTGGGCAGTGTTGTAATCCCAAAGTGTGCCCGAGCTCATGAACAGCTTCTTTTGCACTCCTTTCATAGAACAGCTCGTTGTTTGGAGACTGCCCATAAAACTCTGGTCTGAGGCGCCATAGTGATATTGACGCTGTCTTTCCAGGGCAGTCAGCTTCTCCGAACATGAAGTTCAGTCTTTGAACAAAAATATCGACATCAACAATTCCCAAAATGTGGTCGAATCGGTTTTGCTTCTCAGCGTAGTCTTTTTCTTTTTTCAAAATTGTATCTGAATCGTACTGTTTCCTCGTTTCATTGAAGGCTCCTTCAGGCAAGGACATCTCTTCATTTATTACTTCGGATTCAGAACCTGCGAAAATAGAGTTCAAGCTTTCCTGAATTCTGCTAATAGCCTGCATATCTATCTGACCGACACGCAGAATCCCGATTTTCATCGCTCGCATTCCATCTAGATGTTAAATGTTTCGCCAGTTTTCGGGGCTACTGATTCCAAACCTAACTCACTTTTCGCCCATTTTGCGAGAAGCTCACAGTTACCCTCTGCACCGTGAACCACGTAGACTTTGGGTTTTCCGCCAAGTCTTTTCAATGCTTCTTTGAGGTCGCTTGCTCCGCAATGTGATGAAAAATCGAAATGCTCAACGCGAGCTTTGATTTTCCTCATTTTTCCATCGATGACGCATATTTTCTTCTCAAGCAACTCCTTTCCAGGTGTTCCTGGAATCTGATAGCTCACGAGGAAGACTGCATTGTCAGACCTTTTACCAATCTTCGAAGTGTAGAAGACTGCCGGTCCTCCCTTTAGCATGCCTGCTGGCGAGATTATGACACCGGGCGTCTTGGCGGCTCTTCTGCGGTCTCTCCATCCTTCAACCCAGTTTGTTGAGTGTATGGCGTCGGCGAAAGCTTTGGGGTCCTTTAGGAACTGTGGGTAACTCATCATGATTCTGCTTACTTCACGAGCCATTCCATCAATGGTGACTGGATATTCAAAGTGGTGAGCCGCCAGAACACAGGCCAGTTCTTGACTTCTGCCAACTCCGAAAGCCGGCACCAAAACTGTGCCGCCTCTTTCCACGACACTTGTGCACTCGTCCACGAAGCGTCTTTCAAGTTCCGAGCGTTCGGTGTGGTCTTCGTTTGCGTAGGTGCTTTCGATTATTACCGCATCCAAGTCTCCGTAACTCATCTTTGCGCCTTCAAGCAGTCTTGTGTTTGTAATGTTGAAATCGCCGGTGTAAAGCAATCTTTTTCCCTCGGCCTCAATGAGGGTCTGCACGCTTCCTGGGATGTGCCCTGCATTCTTGAATTGGAATCTAATGTCTCCGACTTTTTGCTCACTGTCGAAGTCTACGTGCTTGCTGTTTAGCATCATTGACTTAAGTTCCAAGAACTCAAAAGGCAAATAATAACTGGACAAATGGATGAAGTCGGCGATCAGAAGCTGATTCATCTCAGTTGTAAGTCTATTCGTATAAAGCGGTTTCTTTCCTTGAATATAATATATCGGAATCGCACCTGAATGGTCTAGGTGGCTGTGGGATAGAATTATTGCGTCTACCTCTTTCGGTGGCAGGTGCATTGGGAACCCTGGTTCATGGTCCAACATGGCGCCGTAGTCAAGCAAAACCTGGGTTTTTTCGGTCTTTGCCGCTATTGCTATCCTGCCAACCTCTCGGGTACCACCCAGAAACCTAATCTGAAACTGCCCCATTTGTTTTTTCAACCGCTGTTTCAGTAATCATGCCATGTGCTCTTTTAAAAACGTATTGACTTCCCAGTTGAAAAAACTTTAACCAACCCCTTCTTGATGGCTTTAAGAATCTCATCAATTTCCAGTGAAGCTTGAATTTCATTGTAGACAGTCCATAGTTGACCGGTGTTGTGAGCATCGCTTCCAGCAACTCCAGGCAAGTTAAGTTCTTTCGCCAAGTTTTCCGCCAGTTGGTTGACGTGCGAGGGCGTGTTTCCATTCAACGTTTCTATGGCATCTACAGCGTAGAGTTTGGCTGAGCTTCCGAGGCCGTACTCTCTATAAGGATGAGGAACAATTACAATACCACCTCTTGCTTTCGCAAAGGCTATCGTGTCCTTGATATCCCACGGCGTAGGCGGTCTTTCTTCGATGCCTAAAACTATCAAGTCACCCAGTGGCGTGCCTACCTCTATGCCTGGAATTACCAGAATATCTTGATAAGCAGAGGCTAGCTCTTTGACCTTGGGATAGCCTTCAATCGTGTTATGGTCTGTTATGGCAATGACTTTGATAGATGGATGAGCGTAAAGTTGGTCCACAAGTGATTTTGGGCTTATTGAGGAATCCAGCGAGTACTTGGTGTGAAGATGGAGGTCGGCTTGAATCAAGCTTGTTTCCTCAAGTCTCCCGCAAAATCCTATCTAGGCGCGTTGTCGAGGCCTCTTTTTCCTTTTTATTCACATTCATACATCGAAATCTGATGTTTTCCTTCAAGCAAGCCTTCTTGACTGTTTCTAGGATAGTCTTTCCCCAGTTCTGGGGGTCGTCAAGCAAAACAACCATCTTGCAGTTAATACGAGAAATATACCGAGTTACCTGGTCTGCAACGTAACTAACGGTTTCATCGTCCAGCGGCAGAACGGTTTCGTGCTGTGAAAGAGGATAAACTTCATCAAGTTCATAAGGAATCACGCCAAAAGGCGCTGCATAGAAACATATGTGGACCCTATCCGAGTACTTTTTGAAATCGTGAAGGCAAGCTGCGGTTTGCTTGAATTCCATTGATTTGTGAAAAGGCTTCATTCTGGTTTGGGGTGCCAGCAACAGGATTTGTGCTTTCGGGGGAATGTATCTTTCCTCCAGCCTCTTCTTGTGACGAACAACTTCCGGTCGCATTAGATCCACAGAGTCAAAGATGAAAAGCCCGCTGTTTTTCGCTGCAACATCATGTTTCTCGATGAAGTCTTTGTATTTGTTTAGCTTTTTGAGTGCTTGAAGAAGCGATGGATGCACGTGTGCTTGCATTTGCAGGTGTTCCCAGAGTCGGCCATCTTTTATTGCCTGTTTTATGCGTCTAATCTCAACCGCGGAGACGTACAGGTTGTGTTCGGCAAGGAATGTCTGTCTTTCATTTAGATTCGTCTCCGCTACCTCTTTCGGGTTTGTTCGTGTGCACCTAGGGCAGGAGCATGGGAAATATTCCAGTTCGTTCAATCTTGATGTGCCAGCTTCAGTCATGTAGCGACCTTCTTTAGCGTACAATGCATATGCAGCTGAATCAAAGAGGTCGCAGCCGAGAGCTACTGCAAGTGCGAACATGAACGGGTGTCCTGCTCCGAAAAGATGCAGAGGCTTCTGAATGGGTAGGTTCATCTTGGCAGTCATTATCATGTCAACGAGCACATCAAACCTGTAGCGTTCCATGACTTCAGTGGGGCTTCCCAAAGCATGTATCTCGAATGGCAGTTTTCCCATTTCTCGGGCTGACTTGACAACAAGGTCTAAGTATCTTCCTCCCTGCACTGGACCGACCCAGAGGACATCGTCTCTGGTTTTCTGTTTGAAGAAAGCTTTTGCACGTTTCAGTGTTTCATTGACTGTTTTCTTTGCATATTCTTCTGTCACTCTCCACGCCGTAGGTATGTCCAATATGGTGGCGATGTCTGAACCTATCATTTCCTGAAATTCAACGATCTCTTTCGGTGTTACTTCTACGTCTCCGTAAACTAGAATTTGATACGCGCCAGAATCAGTCATGACTGCTCCGTTGAAGTCCAAGAACTCGTGCAAGCGGTTCTTCGTAAGCTTGCCGTATGCGCGTTTCTTCAGAATGTATGCATTCGTAATGATGGCTTCAAAACCAAACTCCTCACGGATCTTTCTCGGAGGAACGGGCTGTATAAGTGGGTTTACAACAGGGAAAAGCAGAGGCGTCTCGATTGTTCCGCTCTTTGTTTTTAGTCTGCCTATCCTTGCAAGTAGATCTTTTTCTTTGATTTCAAAAGACATTACCAAACCTTACACATGACAGACAAACACACATATAAAAAACGTGCACTAATAAGTCATCAGTTGGATGGAGTGATTCACATGAGTATGAACAAGGCTGTGAAAGAAGAGCTTTCTGGCAATGTAGCCAAATCCTATGTTGCACAAATCTCGCGTTTCCACCGAATTCAGGCTTCAACAATGTTTCATGAAGCTGCAGAGTATGTCAAGAGTGAATTGATCGAGATGGGTTTAAACGATGCTGTTATCGAGCAGTTTCCTGCTGATGGTGCGAAGAAATACTGGACACATGTTTCTCCAGTCGGCTGGACCGTGAACAGTGCAGAACTGCGTCTAATCGAGCCTGAAGAGAAGCTGATTGTGACGTACGAAGATATACCTCAATGTTTGCACACTTGCAGCAACGCAACGCCACCGGAAGGAATCACAGCTGAACTGGTTGACGTGGGGGCTGGAACCAAACCCGCAGATTACGAAGGGAAAGATGTTAAAGGAAAATTTGTGTTGGCAACAGGCAGGGCGAGGCGAATTCATGAGCTGGCTGTGTACAAATACGGGGCTGCAGGCGTGATTACGGACACAATAACTTTCGAAATGCCAGGCGTGCGAGAGAGTCTAGACGTGCCAGATGCGCATGCTTACCAATCAATCTGGCCTTCAGCAGAAGAACTCCCCAAAGTGAAGTTCGGATTCTCGTTGAGCAAACGGCAGGGGAACCAACTTCGCGGTTTGCTTAAAGGCGACAAACCGGTGAAGCTGCAAGCAAAGGTTGACGCCAAACTGTTTTCAGGCAACTTGGACGTTGTGACCGCCACAATTCCCGGCGCATCAAAACCAGACGAAGAGGTGTTCCTGATTGCACATCTATGTCATCCCAAACCCAGTGCCAATGACAACGCTTCGGGGAGCGGTCTTCTACTCGAAATTGCGAGAACAATTACAGCGTTGATCGCCAAAGGTAGGATCCAACGTCCAGCGAGGACGATTCGGTTCATCTGGGTTCCTGAAACGTTTGGTTCAGTAGCATTTCTACATCGTCATGAAGACTTGCCTAACAGATTGATGGCAGGGATAAACTTGGACATGGTTGGCCAAGATCAAGAATTGTGTAGGTCTACGCTGAACCTCGACCGGACTCCAGATTCTCTGCCTTCATTTCTGAATGATCATGTTTTCAGTCTTATGGAGAAGTCGGTGAAAGAATTTGATGCGCTCTCGGAGTTTGGTTCAACGTCTACGTTCCGCTATGCTACTGGTGCTTTCAGCGGGGGAAGTGATCACTCGGAATTCACGGACTCAACAATTGGTGTGCCTTGTATCATGTTGTTACAATGGCCAGATCTCTATTATCACACGAGCATGGACACAATCGACAAGGTAAGTGCGGATAGTCTGAAACGTGTCGGATGGGTCTCAACTCTTGCTGTCTTGACGCTGGCGAACGCTGGAGTTGAAGAAGCCTTTGTGCTTGCTGCTCAGACCGCTTCAAGAGGGATGTCGAGGATCGAAGATGCAGGACGAGGAGCAATTCAAGAACTCATCGAAAAGAAGAATGACAGAAACTTCAAAGATAGCCCAGACGCGCTTGCTAGAGAACTCGTGAAGACAGAGCTTCGTCACAGAAACAAGATGGAACACATCATTTGGCGTGAGCGACAAGCAGTCAAATCGGTGGCGAGATTGGGCGAAAGCGCTGAATTGAATGCCTTTCTGGACAGATACTGTGAAGACATTGAAAACTTGGGTAGAAAGGAAGTTGCGAGACTGGAAGAGGCTTTGAATTTTGCTGCCAAAGCTTCAAACCTGACACTTCCTGTTGCGACTGAAGAGGACAGGCGTGATGAGCTGAAGAACCTAGTTCCTAAGAGGCTCTTTAAAGGAACTCTTAGCTTTGACGCTATTAGGAAAGGACTGAGCGAGAAAGAGTTTGAATGGTACCGGGAAATTGGGGAAAAAGACAAGGAGTTCGACAAGAAATCATATGAGATTCTGAACTTCATGAATGGGAAGAGAAGCCTTTACGAGATTCTGAAAGAGGTCTCAGCGGAGTACAGCGAGACCGAATCGGAGCATGCATTGAGGTTTCTGCGAGACCTTGAAAAGATAGGGTTCGTAGCCTTCGAGTAGCCACCGTTCACATGTCGTATCAAAACACACTTATACCATCGTTTTTCATCTACTACCCATTCGTGACGCCTGTGAAGGAAACGGTCCAATGGTATGCTTAGTCGAGATGTATGAAAAGCCGAAGCTTCAAGACCCCGTGTTAATTGAGGGTTTGCCAGGAATAGGTTTTGTTGCCAACATCGCAGCTCTGCATTTGATACACGAATTGCAGGCCAAACGTTTTGCTGAAATTCATTCTTCGGCCTTTCAGGATCTCGCCGTTACCATAGAAGGCGGAAGAACACGGTCTCCGATGAATGAGCTTTACTATTGCAAGGGCAAAGATGGCGAACGTGACATTGTCATTTGGTACGGCAACACTCAGGCCTTGACAACTGCTGGGCAGTATGAGCTTTGTGGTCGCGTTCTGGACATTGCCAAAGAGTTGGGATGCAAATATGTTATAACCTTGGGCGGGTTCAGGCAAGAGGAAGTGAGGACGCCGCCGCAGATTTATTGTGCAGCCTCAGACCATGAGACCTTAGAACGGGTCTTGGGCCTTGGAACAAAAATAATGGTTGGACAAATTTTCGGAATCGCCGGAATCATGGTCGGCTTGGCAAGGCTCAGGGGAGTGAAGAGTTTCTCGCTTCTGGTAGACACGTTGGGCACTTATCCAGATGCGGAGGCAACTCGTTGCACTCTGTCAGTTCTGAACAAGTTTCTGGGCATGAACATTGACCTGTCTAAGTTGAATTCTGCCACAGAAGAGACGAAGAAGATACTGGAGTCTTTTGGTTTAATCCGAAATGTTGGAGAAGAAAAGAAGAGAGAGGAACAGCAGTTCCGCTGGTTTATCTAGGTTTTGCCTTTCGCTTCGCCCATGAACTGTTCATAGACTTTTTGCACGCGTTCAGCAGCCGGGCCTGAGCCTTCGACAACGCCCTTTTCTGTAATCTTGACTTTGTCCATAACCCAGATGAAGCCTTTATCCTCGTAAAGCCTGACCATAGTGGGAAACACCTTCTCGAGGCGGTCAGCCAGCGCCTTCAGGTCAAAAGGCTTTTCAACAGTCAATATTTGGGACACATTGTTTCCGTTGAGGAAAACTCTGTGAAGAATTCTGCCTTCTTCGTCTTTTGCCTCTGAAAGGCATAGACTCATAGTGTCTGGGTTGATGCCGAGCAAGTTGCCGCTGAACTTCTTCCCGCTTGCAGTCACAACAATCACGTTCTTGTCCGCCAGTGCCGATACTTCAGTGAAAAACTTCCTTTGTGCTACTGACAATTCTGAACCTCCATTCTTGCATATGAATCTGCAAAACGACTATTTAGGACTTTAACGAAGCTGTGATTCTGAAGGACTTACTTGAGTTCTACGTCATCTGCAAGGTACTTGACGTCGAACGGTTTCATCAATATTCCTGTTTTTAGGCTGACGATAAATGATTGAACGTCAGTTATGAAGTCTGCGAATGTGACCGTGTAGTCCCTCATGAAATCTGCATATTTAGAATAGTTCTTGTGGACAGATGCCATGACTGCGTCTTTTCCCAGACCTTCCCCGTCGGATGCAAAGAAAATGTTGGCGTGTTCCATAACCCACTTTTTCGCTAAAGCCATTTTCTCCTGTACCTTTCTTTCTTCGTAGGTCTTGGCTTTTGCGAAGGTGATTGCCAATATTTCATAGCCGATCTTCTCAAATTCGGGGACGATCGTGTAGCTTCTGATGTAGCTTGCGAGGAGCCTTCTGTTTCTTGTCACTGTCGGCTGTGAAGCTCCAATTGCTTTGGCCAACTCTCTGTCGCTTCTCCTTGAATCTCGGAGCAACTCGCGCAGCAGCTTGGTCATCCTTTCTTCTTTCATAGGTCTTCCATCCAAGATTGTCTACCTATTTTTTATCGTTTTCGGAGAATTCTTGATATAATTCATCTATGTTCTTTGTTCCACTTCTTGCTTCAGTAGGATGACGCTTTTGGGCGGTAGGTCCCGTTGGACCACAACGTTTGGGCCTATCCAGCTGTCGTTTCCAACTTTGACACCAGGCATAAATAGCGCGTTTATTCCAGTTTTGACACCGTCACCCAGGACTACACCTAGTTTTCTTCTTCCAGTATCTGTAACCTTTTCTTTGACCATCATTTTGACTGCTTTGCCGTCCAGCCTGTAGTTAGCGGTGATTGTGCCAGCAGCAAAGTTGCATTTCTCCCCAATTATGCTGTCGCCAACGTACGAAAGATGACCGATGTGCCCGTGATCCATTATTATGCTGTTCTTGACCTCGGAGGCGTTTCCTATCCTAACTTTTTTCCCGATACTGGTGTAGGGGCGTATGTAACAGTTTGGTCCAACGTCGCTCTCTTCATCTATGTATGCCGGGCCCTCTATGTATGCTCCTGAACGTATGCGTGCAGTTTCTGCGACTGTTACGGGTCCTAGCAAGTGGGCACCATTTTCTATAGTTCCGTTCATCTTGTGTTTCATTTTTGTCAATGCCCAGCGGTTGGCTTCCAGCAGATCCCACGGTCTTCCTATGTCAAGCCATTGTTTGCTGTCAATTTTGACGGCGATCACTGGTTTGTTCTCGTCAATCAGAAGTGAGAGCGCGTCTGGGATTTCCAATTCACCTCTGGATGATGGAGCTGTCTGCTTCAGTTTCGCAAAGATCTCTGGGGAAAAAACATAGATGCCTGCGTTAGCGAGGTTTGTTGGGGACTGTTCGCGGAGCGGTTTCTCAATTATCCTTTTCACTCTGCCGTTGTCAAGTTCCACTACACCATAGTTCTCCGGTTTCTCAACGGGAACGACGGCCATTGTGGCAGCAGGTTTTTCCTTCTGGTGCATTTCGATGACGGTTTTAACCGCTTCTGCGTCGAAAAGCATGTCTCCGTTGACAACTAAAAAGTCTTCTTGCATGAAGGGTTCAACGATGCTTACCGCGTTGCCTGTTCCGAGGACGCCTTTCTGCTCGGTGTACTCAATTTTCAAACCGAACTTTTTTCCGTCATCAAAATGTGTGCGTATCGCATCGGCCATGTAATAGACGACTATTACAACTTCTTTTATTCCTGAAGCTTTCAGCGCGTTCAGGCAGTGTTCAAGTATCGGTTTTCCGCCGACCTTTATCAAATGTTTTGGTCTTGTTGTTGTGATGGGCTGGAGTCTGACTCCTTCTCCGGCAGCTAAGATTGCGGCTTTCATTTATTTCACTTTCCCAGCGAACTGTTCGACTAGCATAATACCCTTTTCCATTATGTTCTTTGCTGTTTTTAACGATTCACCCTCGACTGTCAGTCTTACTAAGGGTTCGGTTCCAGATGCCCTGATGAGAATCCATCCGTCTTCCAGTGAAATGCGAATGCCATCGACTTTTGAAAGTCTCTTGCGTTTTGGGAATATTTTCGGAGAGTTTTCACCGATTTTCTTCACGACTTTGTACTTTTCATCGTTGCTGAAGGCGATGTTTTTTCTCAACGTTTGATACTCTGGTGTTTCAGCGATCATCTCTGTCAAATTCCTGTTTTCATCTTCAAGAGTCTTCAAAAGCAGAGCTGATGAGAGTATCCCGTCTGGGCAGTAGTGAAATTGTGGATGTATCCATGCTCCGCATGGTTCTCCTCCGAAAATGGCGTTCTCTTTCTTCATCACTTCTGACAGATAAACGTCTCCGACTTTTGTTCTCAGAACTTTTGCTCCATGGCGTTCCACCATTTTTTCGATACACATGGAGGCTTCAACGTTTGTGACGACTATTCCGCCGCCGTTTTTCTTGGTTACGTAAGAGGCATACGCGGCCAAGACTCGGTCGAAATTCGCAAGTTTTCCTTTTTCGTCTATGAATGTTACTCTGTCCCCGTCGCCGTCATAGGCAAAGCCCACGTCTGCCTCTAGGTTTTTGACGGTTTTTGCAAGAGATTTCAGAGACTCTTCATTTGGTTCGGGGCTTCTAGCTGGAAAGAATCCGTCTGGCTGAGCGTTTAAAGCAGTGACTTTGCAGCCCAGAGCGCCGAGAACTCTGGGTGCCAAACTGCATGTGGCTCCGCATCCTGCGTCCACGACCACATGCCATTTTCCGCAAAGTTTCACAGACTGTTTGATCTTTTGAGTGTACAAGTGCGTTGCGTCTAGGTGTTGGATTTCACCAATGTTGCGCCAGTCTGCAAGGGTGTAGCGTTCATGTTTGAGGGTTTCTTCAACCTGGTCTTGACTTTCTTCGCTGTAGGCCATGCTGTCAGGGTTAAAGACTTTGATACCGTTGTACTGAGGTGGGTTGTGAGAGGCTGTAATCATCACGCCCACGTCTGCGTTTGTTTTTTTCGTGAGAAAAGCTAGGACTGGGGTCGGGAGAATTCCCATGCAACTTACGTTTACTCCGCATGACATAAGTCCAGAAGCCAGGGCGTTTTCAAGCATCAAGCCTGAAGTTCTCGTGTCTCGGGCGACAACCGCTCTCTTAGCCTTGGAATGTGTCCCAATGGCCATGCCTATCTGTGTTGCTAGAATCGGTGTGAGATCCGTGTTTACGACGTCGCGGACTCCTGAGCTACCAAACAATTTGGCCATGTCTTCCACATCACTTCAGCGTTAAACCGTCTAATCATCAAGGCATTTGCACCTTTAAAAACTAGGCGACTTCATCTGAGAACGAGGCGTATGCAGATCCAGACGATGTCGCCGACAAGCAACGCTACGATTAGGCCTGCTGTGACGAATATGAGCATTGGTAAGCCTGGGGTTGCCCAGATTTTGTCTTTGATCGTGCCAGCGTTTATTGCTGTGTCGAGTCTTTTCACTATCTGTTCTCTTCCTTCGTCTTTCGGTAAGATGAGCAGTTTTCTTTTGAAGCCTTTCTCCGGGTTTTCTTCAGCGTCTTCCATTGGGTAGACATGCCATTTTTCTTTTAACTTGCTGATGGAAACTTTGTAACCTGTTATCATAACGGTGATCTTCTTTCCCAATGACTCTTTTTTCAGGTCTCC
>Ga0315280_10000478_pt1 | contig 74423 bp, 70 predicted proteins | sample YL17G06_40_MG_FD_203697 | JGI IMG/M metagenome (GOLD analysis project Ga0315280, IMG submission 203697) | Sediment microbial communities from Yellowstone Lake, YNP, Wyoming, USA - YL17G06_40 | ecosystem: Environmental > Aquatic > Freshwater > Lake > Sediment | place: USA: Wyoming | collected... | reverse complement strand
CGTCCCTTCGTGCCCTTGTCTCTGGTATAATGGCGGCATCGCTGGAGGGCGCGCGTGGGTACCTTCGCGGTCTTCGACCACACGGCCGATGTGGGGCTGGAGGTGCAGGGCGAGAGCCTGGAGGACCTCCTGGCCACGGCCGCGCGGGGCACGTTCGACCAGATGCTCGAAGACTGGCCCGATGAGGTCGTGGGGCTCGACGAGGTCCGCGCGGCCACGCTCCCCGGCCTCCGGGACGATCTGGGGGAACTCGTGGTGGTGTGGCTCCAGGAACTCCTGTACCGGTTCGAGACCGCCCACCTGGTGCCGCTGACTTATGAGTTCGGCCCCATCGGCCGCGGCGAGGTGCGGGCGACGGTCGGGTTCGGCCGGTTCGAGCGAGGCCGCCATCGCACCCGCCTCGAGGTCAAGGCCGTCACGTATCACGGCCTGGACGTGCACCGGGAGCCCGAGGGCACGTGGTCGGCCCGGTTTGTTCTCGATGTGTAGGCGGCGTGTGCCCCCGGTGTATTCACCGGGGGCCAAGTAAAGCGGGCGCAGCGTGCGCGATTTAGCCGCCCCGCTCGCGGCGCGCGTGCCCTTGTTTTCTTGCGAAAGGGGCCGATATGCCCGGCGATGCATACAAAGGTCCGCTCGAAAGGGCGGGCGACTACAAGTACCGGATTCCGAAATCCTACAAGCGCGGCATGCGGGTCGATGGGCTGATCTACGCCGACGACGTCCTGATCGAGCAGATCCGGCGCGACAACGCCCTCGAGCAGGTCGCCAATGTTGCGCACCTGCCCGGCATCCAGAAAGCCAGCCTGGCCATGCCCGACATCCACTGGGGTTACGGGTTCCCCATCGGGGGTGTGGCGGCGATGGACCCGGCGGAGGGCGGCGTCATATCGCCGGGCGGCGTCGGCTACGACATCAACTGCGGCGTCCGCGCCATCCGGTCCGACCTCACGCTCCAGGACGTTCAGCCGCGCCTGGAGCAGATCGTCACGGAACTCTTCGCCCACGTGCCGTGCGGCGTGGGGGAGGGGGGAAAGATCACCTTCTCGCCGTCCGAGATGCGGCGCGTCACGCTCGAGGGATCGCGCTACGTCGTAGGCCGCGGCTGGGGGTGGGACGAAGACCTCGACCGCACCGAGGCCGGCGGATGCATCGAGGGGGCCGATCCGGGCGCCGTCTCCAAGCGGGCCTATGACCGCGGGAAGGACCAGGTCGGATCGCTCGGCGCGGGGAACCATTTTCTCGAAGTCCAGGTGGTCGACGAGATCTTCGATGCTCGCGCGGCCGAGTCGCTCGGCGTGGCGAAAGACAGTATCACGCTTATGATCCATTGCGGCAGCCGCGGGTTCGGCCACCAGATCTGCGACGATTTTCTCAAGACCATGCGCGGAGCCGCCCGCAAGTACGGCTTTGACCTGCCCGACGAGCAACTATGCTGCGCCCCGGTCGAGAGCGACGAGGGCCGCCGGTACCTGGGGGCGATGCGCGCGGCCGCCAACTATGCCTGGGCCAACCGGCAAGTGCTGATGGCCCTGGTCCGCGAGGCCGTCTCGAGCGTCTTCGGCTGGCCCGCCGAGCGGTTGGGCCTGCGTCTCATCTACGACGTGGCCCACAACATCGCCAAGACGGAGACGCACGAGGTCGACGGGCGCCGGCGGCCCCTGTGCGTCCACCGCAAAGGTGCGACGCGGGCTTTCCCGGCGGGCCATCCCGAGGTGCCCGAGGTTTACCGCGAGGTTGGCCAACCCGTCATCATCCCCGGCGACATGGGGCGGTACTCCTTCCTCCTGGTGGGCAGGCCCGCGGCGATGGAAGAGACGTTCGGCTCGGTCTGTCACGGGGCGGGGCGGGCGATGTCGCGGACCGAGGCCAGCCGGCGCGTTCGCGGCGAACAGGTCCGCCAGGAACTGGCCGCCAAGGGCATCCTGGCGATGGCCCGCAGTTGGCGCGGGCTGGCCGAGGAGTACTCGGGGGCCTATAAGGACGCGGCCCAAGTCGTGGCGGTCGTCGAGCGTGCGGGCCTGGCGCAGCGCGTCTGCCGGCTCAGGCCTCTGGGCGTTATCAAAGGGTAGGTGGTCACCTGGGCGGTATGGCCACAGCCTGCCCGCCGCGGCGGGCGCCCCTGCGCGGCCATGCAGAGATGACTCGCGAATGGCTGCATGGTCCCGCAGCGGCGGGCGACCATGCCCGCCCGGCCATCATGAAGCGACTTCGTCCTCGCGCGATCGGCTCTTCACAGGGCGAGGAAGTCTTCCGGTGCGGGAAGGGCTTCCGGCGGCAAACACATCTCGATGTTAAGGTCGATCGTGGTCCCGCACGACGCGCACCGGACGGACTCTTCCTGCTGGACCTGATCGAGGGTGGGCATGAGTTCGGCCAGGCAGTGCGGGCAGGCGAGGGGAACCAGGATATTGAATCGCTTCTGCATCGGGTTCCCTCCTGCGCAGACCGTCAATCTTGAGTATAGCACGGGGCGGATGCTAATGAAACTCCTTGCAAAAATCGGGCGTGTTTTTTATCATACCGCCCCTTTGGGCGCCTGCGCTGCGACCAGACCAGCGCTGGGTCAGGCCGGGACCGGACCGTTGGAGCCATAATCCAGGAGCACGGCGATGAGATTGCGCGACCTACTCGACGAGTCCGTGGTGAACGTCGGCTTGCAGAGCCTCGAAAAGGAGGAGTGTTTCGAGGAGATGATCGACCTGCTGGTCCGCGGCGGGCGTTTGAGCGACCGGGCTGGCGCCCTGGCGGCCGTCCGCCAGCGCGAACTTCAGGGCACCACCGGCATCGGGCAGGGCGTGGCCATTCCTCACGGCAAGCACGCGTCGGTGCCGGCCCTGACGGCCGCCCTGGGCACTTCTGCGCGCGGTATCGATTTCGACTCCATCGACGGCGAGAAGGTCCACCTGGTCTTCCTGCTCCTGGCCCGCAACGATGACCCCGGTCCGCACGTTCGGGCCCTGGCCGAGATCGCCCGGTTGATCCAGACGCCGGGCTTCTACCGGAGACTGACCGCGGCCCGGTCCGCCCGCGAGGTTCTCGATATCCTGGACGCGGAAGAGTGACCAGCGGCGGGAGTGCTTCCATGCGCGACGTAATACGGAAAATGCTCGAGGCCGAAGCGGAAGCCAAACAGATCGTCCAGGCCGCCGACGCCGAAGCCGAACGCCTACTGGCCGAGGCCCGGGCCGAAACGCAGGCCGCCGTCCAGCGCGCCCGGGAGTCCGCTAGGGCCCAGGCCGAGAAGATCGTGGCCGACGCCGTCCGAGAGGCCGAGCGCGAGAAGGCCGAGCGGTTGGCCAAGGCGACGGCCGAGATTGAGGCGACCGTGCGCCTTGATGACGCCCTGTTCCAGCAGGCCGTCGAGGCCGTGGTCCGGACGGTTGCCGGAGGCAACTAGTGGTCTGTCACGCGTCAATTGAGTGGTGGCATGCCTGCGGCATCCGTTCCGCGGGCATGCTCGCCGCGTCGAGGCTTCGACATGCCCGTGCAAAGGAAGCATGGGGATACCACCCGGCTGTCCATCATTTCAGGTGTGATGAGGCACTAATGAGGCCGCCGGCGGGACGCCGGTGCCACGGATGAAGACCCGATTGGTAACAGGAATCGACTACCTGGCGGCGGCGCTGCACGGCCGCCGCAGCGGGATGGCCGAAGGCGAGCGCCTGGCTGCCCTCTGCGGGGCGCGTTCGATTGCGGAACTGGCCCGCGCCCTGTATGGCGACACGGCGGTGGCTTCCGCCGTATCACTTCAGAGACAGTTGATCGTGGATCGGGCCAACGAACTCCTGGACCTGGCCCGGCAACTCGACGGGCCCGCCGGTGAACTCCTGGACTGGATGGCCGTGCGCATGCAGGTCGAAAACCTCAAAGTGATGGCGCGCGGCGTGGTCGGCCGCCTGCCTCTCGGCGAGATCGAGGCGCACCTGGTGCCGCTGCCCGGCCACCTGGCGGTGGACGTTCGGCCGCTGACGTCCGGGGCGACGGTCGAGACGCTGGCCGACCTTGTGCCGCGCGGGCCGCTCCAGGCGGCCGTCCGCGACGCCCTGGCGGTCTTCCATGCGCATCCGCGTGCGTTCTTCATCGAGGCGGCGCTGGACCGCGGATACTTCGCGGAACTCCTGGCGCGCGTCGGGGCGGTCCCCGGCACGGACCGCCGGGATGTCCTGGACGTGGTCGTTCAGGAAGTCGACATCTTCAACCTGATGCTCGTGGTCCGCGGCAGGTTCAACTACGGCCTGGGGCCGGACCTGGTGATGCCACTGCACGTTGCCGGCGCGCGGATGGGGCGACGCGAGATGGCCGTGATGCTGGCGGCCGCCGACCTTGCCACGGCGGCACAGTGGGCCGTCCGCCTCGTCATCGACGCGCTGCCGGGCCCTGCCCAGGCGGGAGCGGCGGCCATGGACCCGGCGGCCATCGAGCGGATGGCCTGGGAGCGGTACCGTCGCATCGCAGGCGCGGTCTTCCGGCGCAGCCACACGGGCCTGGGGGTGGTGGCGGCCTACGCGGCCCTGCGGCGGGTGGAACTGGCGAACCTCATCACGGCTTCTGAAGGCATCCGGGCTGGCATGTCGGCGGGCGACATCTGCCGCCGCATGATCCCCCCACGGGAAGAGGGCGTGTCCCATGTTTAGGCCCGCGCCCATGCAGCGTCTCGGCGTCGTTGTTCTGCACAGAGACGAGCACGCCGTGCTGCACGGCCTGGGGGACCTTGGTGCCGTCCACCTCGTGCGGCAACCATCGGGACCCGAGACAGCGCCACACGAGCCGCCGGACCGCACGGTTGAAATGGCGCGATGCGGTGATCTGCTGACGCGGATCGAGACGGTCCAGAGCCGTCTGGAGATCGCGGCCCTGCCGCCGCCTTCCGCAGCGCTGGCCGAGATGCGCCTCGACGAGGCCGCACGCTGCCTGAAGACTCTGGAGGCGCGGGCCTCGGAAGTCCTCGGCCGCCGGCAGACCGTCCAGGAGCGATGGGGTCAGGCGACCGACCTGCTGGCCCAGGCCGCGGCGTATGAGGGCCTCGGCCTGCCGATGCACGAGTTCGGCGGCGCCTCGTTCCTCCACTTCGCGACGGGGAGCCTGCCAGGCGAGAACCTAGAGGATCTTCAGAAGCAACTCGGCGACAACGTGGTGCTGCTGGCGCTGCCGGAGCGCGAGGGTCGCCGGCACGTCATCGCGGTCACCAGCCGCAAGGGGCGGTACGCCCTCGACACATCGCTGGGGCGGGTGGGCTTCCGCCAGGACGCTTTGACGCTGGCTGAGGGAGAGAGCGTGGATCACTTCGCCGGCCGGACGCGGGCCGAGCGGGACCAGGCCGCCGGCGAACTGGACGATGCCGCCGAGAAGGTGCGGGCGATCGCCCAGGACTTGGCCCCGGTTCTGGCGGACCTCCAGTACTTGGTCAGCACGGAGCGCATGATCCTGGAGGCCGAGCAGAATTTCCCCCGCACGGAATCCACGGTTCTTATCAGCGGCTGGGTTCCCGCGGCGGATGCCGTCGGCGTGCACCGGCGGCTTCTCGAAATCACGTCCGGCCGCTGCGCCATCGAGTCGGCCGACCCGAGAGGCGTCCCCGATCAGGAGATCCCGGTCCTCCTCAGGCACTCGCGGCTGGTGAGGCCGTTCCTGATGCTCCTGGAGAACTACGGCCTGCCGACGTACCGCGAGATCGAGCCGACCCTGATCATGGCCGTCTCGTGGGTCATCATGTTCGGCATGATGTTCGGCGATGCCGGCAACGGCGCTGTGGTGGCGCTCGTCGGCGCGTGGCTGATGATCAAGGGGCGCACGCTCACGATGCGCGACGGCGGCCTTCTGCTGCTCCTGGCGGGCCTGTCGAGCGTGGGCTTCGGCATCTTCTACGGAAGTTACTTCGGCATTACCGAGGCGGGCGGTAAGGAACTCGGGCACGATCCCCTCAAGGGCTTTGCGATCCACCTGATGCTGGCCGCCGTGGCCCTGGGCATCCTGCTGATGAGTATTGGCCTGGCGCTGAACATCATCAATCGGCTCCGCCGGGGCGACGTCCTGGGCGCGCTCTTGGATAAGTTCGGCGTGGCGGGCGTGGCCTTCTACTGGGGGTGCCTCGGCATCGGGGGATACGTCGCCATGCGGGGCGCGGGGCCGCCCTGGTGGGCCGTCTTGCTTATCATCGGGACGCCGCTGATGGCCGTGGCGCTGAGGGCCCCGCTGCACGTGCTGATGGCCCGGCGCCGCGGCGAGCACGAGGTCGGCCGCGCCGTGGGGAGCCTTTCCGAGGCCGTCATCGAAGCATTCGTCGAGGTCTTCGAAGCCATTCTCGGGTACACGGCCAACACGATCAGTTTCGTCCGACTTGCGGCCTACGCGATGAGCCACGCAGCCGTACTGATGGCCTCGTTTGCCGTGGGCGACCAGTTCGCGCACGGTGTGCCCGGCGGCGGGGGTGAGGTCCTGCGCATCGTCTTCATCGTGCTGGGCAACGCCGTGGCCATTCTGCTGGAAGGCTTGGTGGCCTCCGTACAGGCGCTGCGTCTGGAATACTACGAGTTCTTCGGGAAGTTTTTCTCCGGCGCCGGGCAGGCGTTCAAGCCGTTCCGGTTGCCGGCCAGGTGACAGGGGCAGCAGCCTCAGAGATATGAGGAGGTTCGGCGATGAATTGGCATCACTGGGTGGCGGGTCTTGCGCTGGCGGGTCTGGTGGGCATCATGGCCTCGGCGGCGCTTGCCGAAGAGGTGAAGGCCGGGGGCCAGGCGACGGAAGCCGGCGGCGACCAGTATCGGACGTTGAGCCTGGCTTTCGGGGCGGCGCTGGCGGTTGGCATCAGCATCCTCGGTGCCGGGTACGCGGTGGCCAAGGTCGGCTCCGCTGCACTCGGGGCGATCACTGAGAAGCCCGAACTGATGGGCCGCACGGTGCTCTTCATCGGCCTGGCCGAAGGCCTGGCGGTGCTGGGGTTCGCCATCGCCGTCCTGCTCCTTTTGAAGATCTAAGCCCGGAGACATGCCGTGAAGTTCTACTGCATCGGCGACGAGGACACGGTTCGCGGTTTCCGGCTCGCCGGCGTGGAAGGCCGCGCCGTGACGACTCCGGCGGAGGCCGCGGCCGCGCTGCGGGGCGCGATGGCGCGCCGGGATGTCGGAATCCTCCTGGTTACCGACGCGGTGGCCGCCGGCATCCGCGGCGAGGTCGATGCCGTCCGGGCGGCCCAGGTCCGTCCGCTCATTGTCGAGATCCCCGGTCCCGCCGGCCCGATGCGGGGACGCAAGACCCTCTACGATTTTGTGCAGGAGGCCGTGGGCGTCCGTATCGGTCAGAAGGAGGGGCAGTAAGTGACAGCAGCGAACCCGGATCCGCAGAATGTCCTGCGCATGGAGATCATCGCCGACGCCAAGCGGCACGCCGACCGCGCCTTGGGCCACGCGCAGCGCCAGTCCGAGGAACTGCGCAACAAGGGCCGCGCCCAAGTCGAGCAGGAGACGCGCGATCGTCTCGAAGCCGCGCGCCGCCAGGCCGACTCCCGCCGCGAACTCATCCTGGCCGGCGTGGCCATCGAAGCGGCCCGGCGGCGCAGCGCACGCATCGAGTCGACGCTCGGGGGCGTGCTCGACGAGGCGCGCCAGCGGCTCCTGGCGCACCAGGGGTTCGACTATCGCGACGCCCTGGCCCGCTTGGCGGCCGAGGCCGTCTCCCGCATGGCAGGCACGAATTTTGTTCTGCAACTCTCCGAGGCCGACCGGGCGGCGCTGGGCGACGGCCTGGCCGAGGGCGTCCGCCGCCGCGTCGGCCTCGAAGGGCTCCAGGTGACGGTCGCCGCCGAGGCGGCGAAGATCGACGGCGGCGTGATCGTCCGCGACGCCGAGGGACGCCAGGTCTGGGACAATAGCCTCCGGGCGCGCCTGGACCGGTTCTGGCCGATTCTGCGGCGTGAGATTGGCGTCCGCACGTCGCTGGCCGGCCGTTCGGCCGAGAAGGAGTCGTAACCGATGGCGCTTGCGAAAGAGGTGGGCGGTCCCGTCATCACCCGTGTCAGCGGCCCGATCGTCCATGCCATCGGGATGCGCGGGGCCCAGATGTACGAAGTCGTCGAGGTTGGCGAACTGGGCCTCGTGGGCGAAGTCGTCCGCATCATCGACGACCGCGCCACCATCCAGGTCTACGAAGACACCACGATGCTCAAGCCGGGCGCTCCGATCGGCCGCACGCGGGCGCCGCTTTCGGTGAGCCTGGGTCCCGGCCTCATCGGGAACATCTACGATGGCATCGAGCGGCCGCTGCCGGCGATCCAGAAGGCAAGCGGCGCGTGGATTCGCCGCGGCGAGAAAGTGCCGCCGCTCGAGAGTGCCAAGCGGTGGCCGTTTGAGCCCCTGGTTGCCGCGGGCCAGGACGTGGCCGAGGGCCAGGCCATCGCCCGGGTGGCTGAGACCCCGCTGGTCGAGCATCGCGTGATGGTGCCGCCGGGTTTGGGGGGGCGCCTCCGGTGGATCGCCCCGAAGGGCGAGTACACCCTCCAGGACAAGATCACAACCATCGAGACGTCCGCCGGGCCGAAGGACCTGACGATGGTCCATCGGTGGCCGGTCCGCGTGCCGCGGCCCATCCGCCAGCGCCGCCGGGTGGAGGAGCCGCTCCTGACCGGCCAGCGGGTCATCGACACCTTCTTCCCCATCGGCAAGGGCGGGACGGCGGCCATCCCCGGTGGCTTCGGCACCGGAAAGACCATCACGCAGCATCAGTTGGCCAAGTGGTCCAACGCCGAGATCATCGTGTACATCGGGTGCGGGGAGCGCGGCAACGAGATGACGGACGTGCTGCGCGAGTTCCCGCAACTCAAGGACCCGCGGACCGGCCGGCCCCTGATGGAGCGGACCATCCTCATCGCCAACACGTCGAACATGCCCGTGGCGGCCCGCGAGGTTTCGATCTACACCGGCATCACGCTGGCCGAGTTCTACCGCGACATGGGCTACAACGTGGCCGTCTTCGCCGACTCAACGAGCCGCTGGGCCGAGGCCCTGCGCGAACTGGCAGCTCGGCTTGAGGAGATGCCCGCCGAGGAAGGATTTCCCGCCTCGCTGGCGACGCGCCTGGCGCAGTTCTACGAGCGCGGCGGTGCGGTGACCACGCTCGGCGGCGACAAGGGCTCCATCAGCATCGTCGGGGCCGTCAGCCCGCCCGGCGGCGACTTCTCAGAGCCCGTCACCCAGCACACGCTCCGGTTCGTCCGCTGCTTCTGGGCGCTGGATACCGAACTGGCGTATGCGCGGCATTACCCGTCGATCAACTGGCTGCGGTCCTACAGTGAGTACATCGAGGACGTGGCCTCGTGGTGGGAAAAGCAGGCCGCCGACTGGTCGGAGGCCCGGACCGAGGCCATGACCGTGCTCCAGCGCGAGGAACGCCTCCAGCAGATCGTGAAACTGGTCGGGCCCGACGTCCTGCCCGACTCGCAGCGGCTGATCCTTTTCGTCGCCGAAATCCTCAAGGACGGGTTCCTGGCCCAGAGCGCGTACGACGAGGTCGACTCCTATTGCACGCCCGAGCGCCAGGTCGCGCTGCTGAGGATCATCCTGACCCTCTACCGGCGCGGGCGCGCGGCCATCCAGGCCGGGGCGCCGCTGGCGGCACTGCGGGAACTGCCCTGCGTCCCCCAGATAATGCGGGCCAAGGGCGCCTTTGGCAATGACCAACTGGCGGGCCTGGCCGAGTTGGAGGCACGGGTGAACCGCGAACTCGATGAGTTCGAGAAGGCCCATGTCAAGCAAGGGTAATCCAGTGGTCGACCTGAAATTCGATATTCCGGATCGCGGGCTCCAGTACGTCGGTTCGTCGCGGATTGACGGCCCGATGCTGGTCGTCAACCGCGTCCGCGACGTCGGTTACGACGAGACGGTCGAGATCCTCGATGCCGCCGGGCGGCGGCGCCTGGGGCGCGTCCTCGACGTGTCGGACACGGCGGCGGTCGTCCAGGTGCTCGAGGGCACCACCGGCCTGTCGAACGAGAAGGTCCGGACCCGGTTCCTGGGCGAGAGTTTCCGCCTGCCCGTCTCGCGGTCAATGCTGGGCCGCGTCTTCGACGGCCTGGGGCGGCCTGTCGACGGCAGCCCGCCGGCCCTCTCGGCGGACCTGCGGGACATCAACGGCCTTCCCATCAACCCGCAGGCCCGGCGCTACCCGCGCGAGTTCATCCAGACGGGCGTCTCGGCCATCGACGGCCTGAACTCGCTGGTGCGCGGGCAGAAACTGCCGATCTTCTCCGGCGCCGGCTTGCCGCACGACCACATGGCGGCCCAGATCGTCCGCCAGGCGCGGCTGCTGGAAGAGGCGGTCGAGTTCTCGATCGTGTTCGCGGCCATGGGCGTCAAGCACGATGTGGCCGAGTTCTTCATCCGCAATTTCGAGAACTCCGGCGTCCTGTCGCGCGTGACGATGTTCCTCTCGCTGGCCGATGCGCCGAGCGTCGAAAGGATGCTGACGCCGCGCGCCGCCTCCACCCTGGCCGAGTACCTGGCGTTCGATTGCGGCCAGCACGTCCTGGTGCTCCTAACGGACATGACGAACTATTGCGAGAGCCTGCGCGAAGTCGGCACGGCCCGCGGCGAAATCCCCGGACGCAAGGGCTACCCCGGCTACCTCTACTCGGACCTCGCGAGCGTGTACGAACGCGCCGGCCGCATCGAGGGATCGCCGGGGTCCATCACCCAGATGGCCATCCTGACGATGCCCTCCGACGACATCAGCCACCCGGTGCCCGACCTGACGGGCTACATCGCCGAGGGCCAGATTGTCTTGGACCGCGAGTTGAACCATCGCGGCGTCTATCCGCCGGTGGCCGCGCTGATGAGCCTGTCGCGCCTGATGAAGGACGGCGTCGGCAAGGGCTACACCCGCGAGGACCACCCGAAACTGGCGAGCCAGTTGTTCGCCTGCTACGCCCGCGTGCGGCAGGTGCGGGGGCTGGCCGACGTCATCGGCGAAGAGGAGTTGGGCGCCCTCGACAAGAAGTACCTGGAGTTCGGCAACGCCTTCGAGCACCGGTTCCTGGCGCAGGGCGAGTACGAAAACCGCAGCGTCGAGACGACCCTCGGCATCGGGTGGGACATCCTCTCGATGCTGCCGCGAGACGAACTCCACCGCCTCAGCGACGACCTCTTGGACAAGTACTATCGCGGCAAGGCCGAGGCGAAGGCCGACCCGAAGCCTTTGCCCGAGCCGCGCGACGTCGACTAAAGGCAGCGGCGGGAACAGGGAACCGGGAACAGGCAACAGGGGTGGAATAAGGATTACTTAGATAACGGCATAACATCGCCCGTCTACCGGGGAGCCGGAGGCGACCGCGTGCCGTTCTTGAAGCGTCAGCAGGTTGAAGAGTCGACCATGGCCAAACTGAACGTGGCGCCGACCAAGTCGAGTTACCTCGTGCTGAAGCGGCAACTCGCTTTCGCCGAGGAGGGGTACGACCTGCTGGACCAGAAGCGCCAGGTCCTGGTCTTCGAACTGATGAGCCGGCTGGGCCGGGCCCGCGACTTCGAGCGCCGCGCGGCCGATGCGATGGCGGAGGCGTTCGCGGCCCTGGGCGAGGCACTCCTGGCGATCGGCTCGGAGGGCGTCGACCGCGCCGCCCTCGGCGCCCAAGTCGAGTATGCCCTCGAGATCGCCGACCAGGCGCTGATGGGCATGCGGATTCCGCGCGTGACGGCGTCGGTCAAGCCGGCGGGCGTGCAGTTCGGCCTCGTGGGCACGAGCGCCTCGACCGACCTGGCCATGCGCCGATTTGCCGAGGTCCTCCAATTGCTGGCCGAACTGGCGGAACTGGAGAACGCGGTCTTGCGCCTGGCGCGGGAACTCCGCAAGACCCAGCGCCGCTGCAACGCCCTCTCGAAGATCTTCATCCCGGATTATACTGAGACGATCTCGTACATCGTGTCGAGCCTGGAGGAACGCGAGCGGGAATCATTCACCATCCTCAAAATGATCAAGAACCGCCTCGCGCGCGCCATCGAAGGGAGTGCCGGCCATGCCTAACGCCCGCCCTGTCCAACATGTCCTGGCCCTGGTCGACGGGACCGAGCCGTCCCTTCACGCCGCCGACATGGCCATCGAACTGGCCCTCGCCCTCGGGGCGCGGATGACGGCCATGGCGATCGTCGACACCGCCACCCTGCGCCAACTCCTGAGCGTCCGCATCCTGGTCGACGCCGAGATGGGCGAGTTTGAGAGGGAACTCCAGAAGAGCGCCCGGCGGCACCTCCACGACGTCCGCCTGCGGGCCGCCGCACGGGAACTTGTGATCGACGAGGTCCTCGCCACCGGCAACAGCGAGGCGATAGTTCCGAAGGAAGTGGCGGCGCGCGGCATCGACCTGATTGCCGTCGGCGGATTCCAGTCGAGCCGCGTCCCCCGTGACCTCCTGGCGCGCCAGCGCCAGCAGATCATCGACCACGCCGTTTGCCCGGTGCTTGTCGTGAAATAAGACGTATGGGCGCGGCATGCCGTGCCCCTACAGGCTCGCGGCTTTATTCGTGGCGCAGGGCCTGAATCGGGTCCATCTGGGCGGCGCGGTAGGCGGGGTAGACCCCGCTGACGATGCCGACGAAGATGCTGGCCCCCAAGGCCAGGAAGACGGCCTCGGGCGTTACGACGGTGCGTGAGAGGTTTGCGAGGGCGGCCTCGCCGCCGACCTTGAGGATCTCGGCCACCTTGGCTAGGCCCCACGGGATGCCCCAGGCCAGCAGGATTCCCACCAGGACGCCCACTGCCCCGCCCGTTGTCGACAGGGCCACCGTCTCGACGAGGAACTGGCTGATGATGTCGCGGCGCTTGGCGCCCATGGCGCGGCGGATGCCGATCTCGCGGGTCCGCTCGGTCACGCTCGCCAGCATGATGTTCATGATGCCGATGCCGCCCACCAGCAGGCTGATGGCCGCAATCGACACGCCCAGCACCACGAAGAGCCATTTCGTGCGGGCCAGGGCATCGAGGCGGTCCAGCGGCACCTGGACTTCCCAGTCCTTTTTCTGCGGGTCGTGGAACTTCTCCATGAGGCCCGTGACGATCTTGGCCGCCGGGCGCACCTGTTCGGCCGTGGCGACCTTGATGGTGATCTCGTGCAGTTCGCATATCTCGAAACTGTGGCTGCCGAAGGAACGGTCCGAGATGATGTTGCCGAAGCGGCGGGTGGCGGCCGTCAGGGGGATGTACGCCACGTGGTCGTAGTCTTCGCCGCCGCGTCCCGGGCCGGCGCTGCCGCGAGGCGCCAGGATGCCGATCACGCGGTACGCGTTCTCCCCCAGCCACATGATCTTGCCGAGCGGCTCCTCGTGCGGGAAGAGGTCGTCGGCCAGCGACGACCCGAGCACGCACACGTTGTCTACCTTCCTGAGGTCCAGCGGCGCGAGCCACCGGCCCCGGAGCACCTTGATGCCGTACGTCACGTCGTACCATGGCACCGTGCCCAGGACCTCGACGCGGTTGCGGCGCGTCAGGTACCGTGCGGTGACCGGGATCTTGCGGGCCGGCACGATAACCTCGGCGCTCTTGATGCTCGATTGGATGCGCTCGGCGTCGTCGTACGTCAGGCCGTAGGAGAGGGCGTGGCCCTGGGCGCCGGCGGAGACCGACTGGCTTTCGGCGGGCTTCTTGGCGGCCACGATAATGTTGGTGGCCCCCATCTTCAGAACCTCTTCCTGCATCTTAGCGCTGATGCCTTCGACGATCGCGAGGGTGGCGATGACCGCGCAGACGCCGAAGAGGATCCCCAGCATCGTCAGGAGGCTCCGTCCGGGGTGGACGAGCAGGTTCGCCACGCCCAGCCGGATGATCTCGGTTGACTTCAGTGAGAGCATCAGGCCACTTCCATAAAGGCGGCAACCGGCAACAGGGAACAGGGAACCGGCAAACGGCGAGCGCCCAAAGCCGAGGGGACGAAGCGACGGAGGGACCCGCCGCGGCGGGCAGGCCGCGGGACGCAGCCAACGGCCGCTGCGCATCCTGCCCTCCGTCTCCGGCCATTCCTGACTCGGGCGTTGGGTGTTGGGTGTTCCATGCCGGACACTCGCCGTTTCCGCCTCTTCTTGTCCGTTCCCGGGTCCCTGTTCCCGGTTCCCGCCGTTCTAATTCTTCTCGTGGCTGACGATGTTCCCGTCCGCCACGCGTACGATGCTGTGGGTGCGGCGGCCGATGGCCTCGTCGTGCGTGACGATAATCAACGTCCGCCCCCGGGCCGATAGGTCGTCGAATATCCCCAGGATCTCGCGGCCGGTCTTGGAGTCGAGGTTTCCGGTGGGCTCGTCGGCCAGGATGATGAGCGGGTCGTTGACGAGGGCCCGGGCGATGGCGACGCGCTGCTGCTCGCCGCCGGATAGTTCCATCGGCCTGTGGCGTGCGCGGGGGCCCAGGCCCAGGCGCTCCGCCAGTTCCGTGCTCCGCCGCCGGCGCTCGCGGCGGTGGAGGCCCTGGTAAAAGAGCGGCACCTCGATGTTGTCGATGGCCGTCAGTTGCGGGATGAGGTTGAACGACTGGAAAATGAAGCCGATGCGCCGGCCGCGCACGGCGCTCAGGTCCGCGTCGGAGAGGGCCGAGACGTCCTCGCCGCCGAGGACGTACCGGCCGCTCGATGGCCGGTCCAGGCATCCCATCAGGTTCAGGAGCGTGCTCTTGCCGGAGCCCGACGGGCCCATGATGGCCAGGTATTGTCCTTCCTCGACGGAAAGATTGATGCCGCAGAGCGCCTCGATTACGACGTCGGCGCCCATGTTGTAGGTTTTCCTGAGGTCGATGAGTTGCGCGAGGCTCATGGTTTCCTGCCCCGCTCGGCGGCGCCCGGCGCGGCCGGCGCCGATGGCTTCAGGTCGCCCGGGTCGATGGGCTTGGGGCCCGGGCGGGTCTCGGTTGCCGCCTTGTCCCGCTCCTTGCGCGGCGGCTCGGGCTGGCTTTCCTCGGCGGCGGGCACGGCCGGCCGGATGACTTCCGGCTTTTTCCACTCGATCTCGCCCTGGGCCTTCTTCAGTTCCTCTTCCGAGACCTCCAGTTCCGGCGCGCCCGGCGGCTTATAGAGGTACACCTCTTCGCCTGGCTGGAGGCCCTTGGTGATCTCGACCGTGCGCTGGTTCGACAGGCCGACCTCGACCCGGCGGGTCTCGACGCCCGCGCCCTGGCGCGCGTACACCACTTGGAACCCCTTCTCGACGTACACGGCCGAGACCGGCACCTGGAGCACGGCGTCGCGCGTGTCGACGAGGATCTCCACCTGGCCGCTCATGCCGGGCTTCAGGCCCTGGGGGGCCGAGTCCAGGGTCACCTCGGTCACGTAGTTCTTGAGGCCCGGGTTCAGCCACATCTGCCCGCGGTCGGGCATGACGGCGATCTTGGTCACCTTGCCCGTGAGGCGCGCCTTCGGCAGGGCGTCGATGGTCACGTACGCCTGGGCGTCCACGGAGGTCTGCTTGACGACCGACTCGTGGAGTTTGACCTTGACGTTCATCTCCGACATGTCGGGAAGTTTGAAGATGTTCTGCTGGTGCCGCACGGTCGCGCCGGGCTCGATGATGACCTGCTGGCCCCACCGGCCGCCGCCGAGGTCGTATACGACCATGCCGGGGGCCGGGGCGAGGATGGTGGTCTTCGCCAACTGGTCCTGGACTTTCTTGAGGCGGGCCTCCTCCAGTTCCAGGGCTTCCTTGTTGTTGTCGCGGGTGGCCCGGGTCGACTGGACCTCGCTGTTAGTGCGGGTGTCGACGCGTGCCAACTCGCGCTTGGCCTCGATCCAATCGGTGTAGGCCTTCTCGACCGCCTTGGGGAACTCGTACACGAGGAACAGGTCCAGCGCCGTCCGGGCCTGGTCCAGGGCGACTCGGGCCCGCTTGAGGGCCAGTTCGTCGGCCTGGAGTTCGTTGCCCGTCACATATCCCTTTTCCTTGAGTTTGCGGGTCCACTCGACCTTGTCGGTGGTGCGCGAGAGTTCCTCGGCCGCCAGGTCGATATCGCTCTGGAGTTTGCGTTTCTGCTGGAGGGCGGCGCCGCCGAGGTCCTTGTCCTTGAGGAGTCCGTCGTACGGCATCTTGCCTTCCGAGGCGATGTATCGCTCCGCCAGGTCGTTGCCGAGGTACTTCTTGAGGTCCATCAGGCCGAACTTGGCCGTGAGGCCCGCGGTCGCCAGGGCGCTTTCGCGCGTGCTCTGGGCGATCAGGAAGGCCTTCTCGGACTTCTCGTAAAGCGCCCTGGCGGTCTTGTAGAGCATGTCCTGGCTGGCGACCTTCTCCTTGAGGTCGGCGGAGTCCAACTCCATGAGTTTGTCGCCCCGCTTGACGTGCGTGCCTTCCTCGATGACCCAGACGATGCTCGAGAGGCCCTCGACCTCGCAGGCGACGTTGACGGAGTGCTTGGCGTCGATCTCGCCGCTCTCGGCCACCGTGACGACCATGCGGTCGAGGACCGCGCGGGCGGTTTCGCCCTCTGGCGCCGGCTTGGGCGCGGCCGGAGCGAGGGCCAGCCACAGGCCGATCGCCGTCAGGCCCAGGACGCCGGCGCCCCCGCCCAGCCCCGCCAGGAGGAGGCGTCTGGCGGCCGGGGGCTTCCTTGCGGCCGCGCTAGGAGCGGCCACCGGTAAGATCCCAGCCATGGATTTGTCCCTCTTCATCGACAACCAGTGTTCCGACGTTGCGCTGGAACTCCAGTTCCGCGATGCTGTGGTCCACGAGGGCCTGCACGAGGGCGTTCTTGGCCTCCAGCAGGGCCGCCTGCGACTCCAGCACGTCGCGCTGGGTGGCCCGCCCCGCCTGCAACAGCAGTTGCGTCGACTCGACGCGGCGCTCCGCCAGGGCGACCGCCCGCTTCTGAACACTGTAACTCTCGCGGGTCTGTTCCAGGCGGCGGAAGGCGCTGCGCACGGCCAGCACGATGTTGTCCTCCAGCAGGCTGAGGCCCCTGGCCGCCGATTGCCGGGCGATCTGCGTTTGCCTCAGGGCGTTCCGCCCCTGGAGTCGGTCGATCGGCAGATCGAACGTCAGGCCCACCGAGTAATTGCCCCGCCTCAGCGCCAGCCGCGCCGACTGCGGCGACTCGCTCGGTGAAGTGTACCCGATGCTCGCCACCAAGTCGACGTCTCCCTTGAGGCCGTCCTCGGCCACCATGACCTTCCGGCCGGCGTCATCGAGGCCGTCCCGGGAGTTCGCCAGATCCAGCCGCAACTTGAGGGCCTGGGCGGTGGCCTCCTCCAGCCGGACCTGGGTCTCGTGAAGGCCTTGCGCCGTCAGCCGGTCGAGTTCCTGCGGCGCCAGGGCGATCTCTGTCGCAGTGGGGATACCCAGGGAAATCTTGAAGCCATCCAGCACATTGACATAGTTCTGGCGCTCGACGATCCAACTATTATACGCCCGAAGTTCGTCCTGGCGAGCCTGGTCGACCTGGAACTCGGGCAGGATTTCGGCCTTGGCGAGCCACTCGGCCCGCTCGCGGCCATCCTTGAGGCTCAGGTAGTTCACCCACGCGTTCATCACGACGTCGCGCTGCTGGAGGATCCGCAGGTACTGCGAGGCGATCTGGACGGCGAAGTCCTGCTCGAACTTGGCGAACGTGCGGACGGCGTAGAGGGCGTTGCGCTCGGCCTGGAGCAGATTCTCCTGCACGATCCGCCGCCCGGCGCCGCGCCAAAGCGGCTGCGTGAGGCTGAAGTTGAGCGTCGAATCGATCGTGTCGCCGAGTTGAGGCGAGATGTACTTGAGGGCCGACAGGCCCAGGTCGCCCACGATGACCGCCCCGTCGGCCAGTTGTTGCGAAACGCCCACGTCGGCCGAGCCGTCCCACGACTTGGCGCGCTGGCCCGCATTGTCCGTATTGTTGAAATCCACTTTGCCGGTTGCCGTGGGGTGCGGCTGGAACAAGTACCGCTGGAACGTCAGCGCCAGGGCCGTCAGGTAGACCGTTTCCTTGGCCGACTGGTAATCGCGGTTGGCACGGACCGCCAGGCGCAGGGCGTCGGCCATCGTCAGGTGGACTGCGCCGGGGCCGGCCTCCGGCACGGGCGACGGCAGCGCCTCGTCTTTGCTCTCCGTGCCCGGCGTGGGCGGTGGTCGCGCCACACCGGGTCCCGCTCTTTCCGCGTCCGCCGCAGGAGCGGCGGGAGACTTCCCTGCATCGCTCGGCCCCGACGCGGGCGCCTTGCCGGGTTCAGCCGGCTCCTGAGGTGGTGCGGCCTTCGCCTTCTCCTGGATCTCCTTCAGGAGTGCCTCGACGCTCGCCGTCGGCTGGATGGTGAACGCGGGTGCCCGCCGCCCGAACTGCTGGGAGTCCTTGTCGGCCACGATCTTGTAGACGTCGCGGTCGGCCTGCTCGGTATGGAACTTGGACCCGCAGCCGGTCACCAGGATGGCGGCGAGGCAGATTCCGGCAAGAGTTGCTTTTACGGACATCGCTCTATCCGATCGCCCCTGCGGCGGAGGGGCAGGTCATTGTATCGCCGGACTTCCCTCAACGCAATTGCGCCTCTTCCGGAAAGGCCGACCCGCCAATGGTTTAACGCCCGGCGGCGGCAGATGTTCCGCGGTCCTGCGGGACTTCCCCGTGGCTGAACGGGAGACCCCGAGGAAGGCCCTGCGGTGTTCAGCCATCGCCGGCACGGCGACGGGGATTACTCGGCGGCCAGCCGCGCGACGTTCCCCTCGCCCGCGAGGATGGCGGCGAGCACTTCCCTGGTTTCGGTGACCGGCTGGACGACGGCGAACTCGGCGGCCAGCCCTTCCCTCAGGTCGCCCACGACGTTCTCCAGCCCCAGGGCGCGGGCGCCGCGGCGTGTCGCCATCTCGAGGAGCGTGCGGGGATCCGCGCCGCTCTCGCGGGCGAAGACGTGGCGGGCCTCCTCGAGAACCGAGAGGCTCGGGCTCGAGGCGAGGCTGTCGGTGCCAAGGCAGACGTTCACGCCCGCCGCCAGGAGCCGCCGCCAGGGATGGCCCTGGTGCTTAAAGAAGGCGTGGCTGCGCGGGCAGAAAGCCACGCTGGAGCCGCTGCCGGCGAGGATGGCGATGTCCTCATCGTTCAGGTAGTTGCCGTGGGCCGCGAGGACGGGCCCGGCGAAGAAGCCCGCCTCGGCCAGCATCCGGATCGGCCGCAGGCCGGTCGGCCGCCAATCGCGCGGCAGGATCCGCAGCCGCCGCATCCAGTCGTGGAGCGCCCCCTCGCCGCGCTCGACGAAAGCGATCTCGTCAAGGGTCTCATGCAGATGTGTCGAAACCGGCCAGCCCCGCGCGTCGGCCGCCCGGCGCGCCGCCGCATAGACCTCGGCGCTCGCCGTGTAGGGCGCGTGGGGAGCAAGGCCAAGGCGGATCGTCTCGGCGGGGGGCCGCTCCTGGAGCGCCGCCACCGCCTGCTCGACGCCTGCGAGGCCGGCCGCGCCGAATCGGAACAGTTCGCGGAAGATGATCCACCGGCCGCGCGCCTCGTCGGGCGGGATGTCGAAAGGGGGGCTATGCGCCATGTCGGCGGCAGCGACGGTGCCGGCGGCCAGCGACTCCTCGACGCCCCGGCGGACGGCCTTCTGGGCGGCATCCTCCCCCCGCACCCACACCCGGGCGGTCAGGCGGCCGATCCAGGCCGCGAAGTTCCTCGTGGGCCGGAACTTCCCTGCCATGTCCGAGAGCGCCAGGTGCGTGTGGGCGTTGACGAAGCCGGGCAGGATCGCGCCGTCGGGAAAGTGCTCGACCCGATCGTCGGGGCCAACGTGGGCGGCGAGGCGCTTCCACGGGCCGACGCGGACGATGCGCCCGGCCGAGGCCACAAGGCCCGCGTCGGGCACGGCCTCGCCCGAGGCCCGGATACACCAGCGCGCGCGATAGACCTTCGCCATGGCGGCCTCGGCAGGCCTTCTCGTTTAGCCGTCGCCGGCACGGCGACGCGATAGGGCCCCAACTCCACATGCTCGCGGCCGTACCGGCCGCGGCTAAACAAAAGCGGCGCCAGGCAGCGCAAGTCCGCCGCGGCCAAACGTGCCTCGCGGCCTACGTCGTATACTCGGCGTTGATCTTGACGTAATCGTAACTGAAGTCGCAGGTCAGGTACCGCGCTTTGCCTTTGCCGGCGCCGAGGTCGAGGCGTACGGTGATGTCGTGGGCCTTCATGACGCTCTGGAGCCGCGTCAGGTCGGCCTGGACGGGGGCGCCGCGGTCGAAGATCACCACGCCGCTCAAGTCCAGGTGCATCGTGTCGGGCCCGCTGGAGATGCCGGCGTAGCCGGCGGCCGAGACGATGCGGCCCCAGTTCGGGTCCTCGCCGAAAAAGGCCGTCTTGACGAGGGGGCTGTTGGCGATGGCGCCGGCGGCGCGGCGGGCCTCGGCGTCGCTTCGGGCGCCGGTCACGAGAATCTCGAGGGTCTTCGTGCCGCCCTCGGCGTCGTTGGCGATCTGCCGGGCGAGGCTGTCGCAGACGGCCGTGACGGCCGCCTCGAAGGCGGCGGCATCGGCCGAGCCTTCGGCGATCGGCCGCGAGAGGGTCTTGCCGGCGCCTTGCATCGCCAGGCCGCTCGCCAGCACCAGGAGGGTATCGTTGGTCGAGGTGTGCCCGTCGACGGTCAGGCAGTTGTAGGTGGCGTCGGCGGCCCGGCTGAGGATCTTCCGCAGCAGGGGCGCGCCGACCGGCGCGTCGGTCGTCAGGAACCCGAGTGCCGTCGCCATGTTCGGCGCGATCATGCCGACGCCCTTGGTCGCGCCGGCGACCGTGATGGTCCGCCCGCGCATCGTGAACCGGACGCCGGCCTGCTTGGGCCGCGTGTCGGTGGTCATGATGGCGCGGGCAAAGGCGAGGTCGGCCTCCGGGCCCGCGCGCAGCGTCGCTGCGGCGCGGGCGATGCCCGCGGCCACCTTGTCCATCGGCATCAGCCGCCCGATGATGCCCGTCGAGGCCACGAGGACCGCCTGGGCCGGGCATCCGATGGCCTGACCCGCCAGGCGCGCCATCTCGCGGGCGTCGGCCATGCCTTGCCGGCCTGTGCAGGCGTTGGCGTTGCCCGAGTTGGCCACCACGCCGCGCACGGCGCGGCGGCGCGCCAGGTGCTCGCGGCTCACGGTGACGGGCGCGGCAGAGACCCTGTTTTGGGTGAACACGGCGGCGGCGGCGCAGTCGACGTCGGAGGCCAGCAGGGCCACGTCGGGCTTCTCGGTCAACTTCTTGACGCCGACCGCTGCCGCACCGGCCCGGAACCCTTTCGGGGCCGTGACGCCCAGCGCCAGGTCCGCCTTCATCGGGGGGATGGCTCTCATTTGAGGCCTGCCGTTTCTTCGTAGCCGAACATCAGGTTCATGTTCTGAAGGGCCTGCCCGGCGGCGCCCTTCGTCAGGTTGTCGAGGACGGCGCTGATGACGACACGGCCGCCCGCCAGCGTTGGGAATATGTGGACATAGTTCGTTCCCATGACGTGCTTCGTCGAGGGCGGCTCGCCGCGGACCACCACGAATGGCTCGCGGTCGTAGGCGGCGTGGTAGATCTCGGCCAGTTGGTCCTTCGAAACGTCCCGGAGCGGCTTGGCGTAGATCGTCGACTCGATGCCGCGGTCCATGGGCGCCAGGTGCGGCACGAAGAGGACCTCGACGGAGATCCCGCCCAAGAGGCTGAGTTGCTCGACGATTTCCGGCTGGTGCCGGTGCACGCCGATCGAGTACGCCTGGATGGACTCGTTGCACTCGGGGTAGAGCGTCAGCAGTTTCGGGGTGCGTCCGGCGCCCGAGACGCCGCTCTTGGAGTCCACGATGATGTCGTGCGGCGCGATGAGGCCCTCACGCACCAGCGGTGCCAGGCCGAGGATGGCGCTGGTGGGATAGCAGCCCGGATTGGCGATGAGGCGGGCCGGCGGAATCTCGTCGCGGTGAAGTTCCGGCATGCCGTAAACCGCGATGGGCAGGTTGGCCGCGTCAACTTTGTGGCCGTACCACTTCTCGTACAGCCCCGGGGTCTTGAGGCGGTAATCGGCCGAAAAGTCGATGACCCGCAGGCCCCCCGCCAGCAGCGGCCCGACGTACGTCATGCTGGCAGTGTGGGGCAGGGCGAGGAAGACCACGTCGCAGGCGGCCGCCAGGGCCTTGGGATCGGGCGGCACGATGTCGACGTCCAGGCGCCCGGCGAACTGGGGGAAGAGTCGTCCGAGGGGCCCGCACTTGTCGGGCAGGTCCGCCAGGGCTGTGATACGGGCGCCCGGGTGCCCGAGAATGAGCCGGATGAGGTCGGCGGCCGCATAGCCGCTGGCCCCGATGATGCCGACACGAGTCACGGTCATGGCCTCCTTGGATGTCTTTGCGTCATGCGTACGGAAACGCGCCCCGCCGAGCGGGGCGGCTGAATGTTGTGAATGTAACGCAATCGAGGGCCGAAAACAAGGCGAGCGGCCCACCCGTGAGCCGCTCGCGCCGGATCCTTCCCCGGAGGTCCCGTTAACGCTTGCTGAACTGGAAGCGTTTGCGGGCGCCCTTCTGGCCGTACTTCTTGCGTTCCTTCATCCGCGGATCGCGGGTCATGAAGCCGCCGGCCCGCAGGGCTTGTTCAAACGACGCGTCAGCCTTCTTGAGGGCTCTGGCGATGCCCAATTTGACGGCGTCGGCCTGGCCGCTCAGCCCGCCGCCGGAGACGTTCACGAGGATGTTGAAGGTCTTCAGCGCGTTGGTGGCCACAAGCGGGCTGAGGACGCTCCGGCGGTCCTTTTCCTCGGTGAAGTAGGCGTCGACCTCGCGGCCGTTGATGAGGGTCTTGCCTTCGCCCGGCAGGAGGCGGACCCGCGCGACCGCCGTCTTGCGGCGCCCGGTGCCCCAGATGGGGGCCACCTTGGTTACCTCGATTGCAGCCTCGGTCACTTCAGTCTCTCCTATTGATGGGGCCTCGCATGCGACCGTAGAGGCGCGGCATGCCGTGCCCCTGCACGGCCCCACAGCGCAAGGCTAATCCTCCCACTTCAGCGGTTGGGGCTGCTGGGCCTGGTGCGGATGGTTCGGCCCGGCGTAGGCCTTGAGTTTCGAGAACATCTGGCGTCCCAACCGGCTCTTGGGCAGCATGCGGCGGACGGCCAGTTCGATCGGCCGCGTCGGGTGCCGTTTGATCATGACGTCATACGTCAGGACCTTGCGTCCGCCAGGGTAGTACGTGTACCAGTCGTATTCCTTGTTGCGGGACTTCGAGCCGGTCACGCGGACCTTCTCGGCATTGATGACGATGATGAAGTCGCCCGTGTCGCGGTTCGGGGTGAACGAGGGGCGATGCTTGCCCTGGAGGACCGTGGCGATGCGAGCCGCCAGCCGCCCAAGGACCTGGTCCGTCGCATCGACGACCCACCAGGTGCGGTCGACCTGTTCCGGTTTCAGGAAAACAGTCTTCGTGTTCATCGAATTCACTCACCGTCTCCGGCACCCCCCCGGGCGAGGGCTGCCCAGGGGCACACACCATACCAGCCGCCCAAGGGGCGGCGCAGAGTTTCAAGTATACTGCAAGGGGGGAGGCTGTCAACCCCGAAAACCGGCCCGGGGCGGGCTACCACCCGATGCGGACCTCGGGGACGCCGATGGGCTGGAACTCGATGCCGACGAACTGCTCGCCCTTCGAGGGTTCCCAGTCGAACCGCAATCGCATGAGCCACCGGTGGAGCCGGCGCGTCAGCACGATGCTGCTCTTGGCGTTCTTGTCCTGGTCCCAGTCGTACTGCTCGAGGAAGGTCAGGCGGTGCTTCTCGTTGATCTCGTAGTCGGCGCTGAGGAAGGTGATGGACGAGTGGCCGTCGGGGATGATCCGCTGGCCGACCGAGTAACTGAGTCGCGGCGTGTGGACCACGGTCGTGCCGATCGTGAACTTGTCGAGTTGCCCCTGGTCGAGGTTGAAGTTCGCGTCTGTCCAGACCGACATTGAGTCGGTGACTTTCCAATCCGTGAGTTGCCGGATGTGGTTGAAGGCCCGCTTGCCCCACTCGTCGATGTCCGGGAACTCGCGGTTGTTGTAGAAGGTGGCTTCGAGGTCCAGTGTCAGCCAGTCGACGTTGACGCGCTGGCCTTCGGGCCCGCGCTTGGTCTGGAACCGGTTGCGCCAGCCCAGTTGCACGACGCCTGTCTTGTCGACGCCCTCCACGAGTGGCGTGCCGGCCTCGGTGACGTCGAAGGGAATGAGTTCGCGGCTGGGCGTGCTGACTTGGGCGGCGTAGGCGGCGGCGTCGAAGGTCATCACGTGCCGCAGGCGATGCACATCCCAGAAGTCGCTCTCGACGTCGTCGTACACGCGCCAGGCCTGGGTGGAGGCGCGGGCCCCCTCCTTGAAGGCGAGGCGGCCTTTGCCCCCGCCTTCCAGCGTGTTCTGGAAATAGGTGAACCGGCCCTCAACGAAGGGCACGACGTTCACGACGCCGATCTTCAGGGGCAGGTCGATTTCATGGATCGTGTCGGCGATGAGCGTACCCGGCGAATCGTCCAACACCCCCGGCTCCGGCGGCAGGAAGCCCCGCGCGTCGGGGTACACGAACCCCTGCTTGTCGGGCCGGAACTTCGCGTACGAAATCTGGCTGTCCTCAAAGTACGTCAGGTGGTCCTTCCAGAGGCTGTGGCCGATCATCCGGTGCTCGATCTGCGGGAAGTACTCGGTCTGTGTCTGCCAATCGTTCAGCCGCCCCGACGCCAGGAACGTCAGCGCCTGGTCGTTCTCCTGTTTCTTCAAGTAAAGGAGCGTCTCCTGGGTCTTGCCAGTCTCGTCTTCCCTCTCGAAGAACTCGTGCATGAAGTTGCGGTCGCTGATCTTCGAGAACTCCAGGGTCAGTTCCCAATTGTCCGGCAGGTACTGGCGATGGCGCCACGTGGCGCGGTAGCGGTCCGCGACGTCGGGCTTGATGGACGTGTCCAGCGGGCCGGCGTCGCTGCCGAGGTCGTGGAGATAATAGGTGAACAACTCGCCGTAGGAGTCCTCGCGCTGGTAATGGCCCTGGACGCCCAGTGCAGGGCCGCGCTTGGACCAGTAGTCGGCGTCAAGGTACAGGTCGAAGCCTTCGGGATTCTGCTCGAGGCCCAGGAGTTTCAGGAGGTGCCACTGGGTCACGAGGCCCGTGCCGCGGCTGCGGCGGTTCTCGATGCGGATGGCCCTAAGGGCGGTCTCGGCCTCGGAGACGTCGCCGGACATGCGCGGCCACCAGGTGAGCGGCAACTCGCGGACCCTGGCCTGCACGTCCTCGCCGGCGAAGCGGACCCGCCGGAACTCGGTCTTCTCGCCGGTCTCGCCTGGCGGCGGCGTCAGGTCCGTGAGGGTCAACTTCTTGGCGCCGACGTCGTAGTGCGGTTCGGCGAATTCGCAGGTCGTCATCCACGCGTCCGTGCCGACGAAGATCCCCTGGGCCAGTTGCCGCAGTTCCTTCGCGTAGTAGTACACCGGCACGTGCTGCAACTTGGAGTACGTGCGGATCTTCGTCTGGACGGCCAGGGCCTTCTCCTGGCGGAAGTTGTAGTACATCTGGTTGCACTGCATGGTCCGGCGGGCTTGGTTGACGCGGACGTGGCCCTCGAAGTACGCCTCGGCGGCCAGGCGCCGCGACGGCTCGCGCGAAGGGGCCGCGGGCACTGGCAGTGCCGCGCCGCCCTCCCTCGATTCCGCGGGAGCGGGCGGTGCCGCCGGTTCGGCGGGCTTCGACTCGTCCGCCTTAGGCTTGGCGCCCGCGGCCTGGCGGACGGCCTCTTCCGGCGTCCAGGTTACGAGGTTGTCGGTCGCGATGTCCATGTCGCCGTAGATGACATACAGGCCTCCCGACCATATGCTGACCCGCATACCGTTCTCGACGAAACTCGTGAAGTTCACCTGGCGGACGTCGTCTTGGGCGAGGATGGAGATTTCCTTCGGAACGCCCGCTTCTCGGACGCCCGGCGCCGGGACCTTGGGGCCGGCCTCGGGCGGCTGCACGACGCCCGTCGGCGTCTCGCGCTTGCCGCTCGCCAAGTACTCCTTGCGCAACTTCTTGGCCCGAAGGAACAGTTCGGAACTGTCGTTGCGGGGGCGGATCGGCTCGTCGGAGTACCGGTTGACCTCGCCCGCTCCCTCCATCACAAGGTACACCGAGTCGAACTTCTCGACCTTGCCGGTGGCGTCCTTGAACTCGACGCCGGTCTCGGCGTAGACGCCGAGGGCAACCTTGCCGGTCTTCCTGGCGGCCTCTTCGTCGGACCAGATGCAGCCGTCGCGGGCGGTCAACTGCTCCTTGGTCGTCATGACCGTGAAGCCGTCGCTCACCAACATGACCCGGAGGCCCGGCGACTCGTACCAGGAGTAGATGAGGCGGCCGGTGACCTGGACCATGGGTTCGGCGGCAGGCTTGCCCCTGGGGGTAGCGGGCCGGGTGGGAGTGCTGGTGCCCTCGGCCGGTTTGACCGGGGAGATAGGCTTGGCCGATTCAGAGGCAGGGGCGGGCTTGGCGGCCTCCCCGCCGGGGGCAGGCGACTCCGTCCTGGCAGCCGCGGCGTTGGCCCTGTCGATTGCCGCCGCCACGGCCAGCGGATCCGCGGCGCGCGCAGCAGTGATCGCGGCCAACAGGATCCAGACCGCGCCCGCGAATGCTGCGATGAAGTTGCCCTTGAGATTTCTCACGTCGCTCCCGCGGCCGGCTCATGGACCATGGGCGCAGCACCATCCTCTGTGCAACGCGAGTATAGGGATGCCCCGAAAGAAGTGTCAACAGAAATGCCCATTCCGCCCCATTCGGACCAAGTCGAGCCCGCCGCAGGAGCGGCGGGAGACTTGGAGCATAGGTCATCCGCAATGCACTGAGCGATGAAGGCAACGATGAAGGCGAACGACAAGGCAAGACGCGACACATGGCAGCCGACAAGCGACAGCCGTAACGTTTGCCGGCCTTACGGCTTCTTCGGGGGGGTCTGCTCGTCCGGGTCTTCGAAGGGCTTCTTGGGGAAGAGTTCGCCCGGTTGAGGGCCCACGTACCGCTTGGGCTTGGGTGTCTCGACAACGACATTGGGAGGTTCGGACGTCTGGGGCTTGATATCGGGGCCCTTGGTGCCGCCGCCACCTCCGCCGAGGAGGCAAAGGATGACAATCAGCACAATAAGACCGGCGGCGCTGGCGATGACGGCGATGACGGCCGCACTCAAGCGCTTGGCACCCGGGGCGGGGTTGCGGCCATTCTTGCGCCGGACTCCGGCCGCCGGGCCGATGGGCCCGCGCGATCGGGCCACGAGGGCCGTCGGGCGGGCGGGTGTCTTGGCCGTCGGCACCGACTTGACGGCCTGGGCCAGGGCATCGAGGCCCGCCGGCACCGGGACGGCTTTGGGGACTTCCTCTTCGGGGACCTCGGTCGTCTCGACTTCCTCCGGCTGGGGCTGGTTGGCCTGACGCATGGTGGCCGCCAGAGCCTCCGGGGCGCTGAGCGGCTGGGCTTTCGGCACCCGCATCTTGGCCCCGCACTTGCTGCACTGGACGCGGTGTCCCGCGAGGCCGTCTTCCACTTTGATCGCCCGCCCGCAATCGCACAGAAAACGAATCACGCCGCTCTCCTGTCCTTGGTCTTGGCCCTCTGCCCCCTTCTGATACGCTCGACGGGGCCGTTTGCGCATCGCCCGGCCGCCGAGTTGACGACTGCCGCGCCGCCCCGCCCGGGCCGGTGGCAGACCGACAAGCAATTATACCGTCAATCGGAGAAAATTCCGGAGGATCTTGGGTCCTTCGAGGGTCAAAAAACTCTCCGGATGAAACTGGACGCCTTCCAGCGGCCAGCGGCGATGCCTGACGCCCATAATCTCGTCCTGGTCCGTCCAGGCCGTGACCTGGAAGTCGGCGGGCAGGGTCCCCCGGCGGATGATGAGGCTGTGGTACCGGGTCGCTTCAAAGGGGTTCGTGACGCCTTCAAAGATGGTCCTCCCATCGTGATGAATCATGCTGGTCTTGCCGTGCATCAGCCGATCGGCCCGCACCACGTCGGCGCCGAACGCAAACCCGATGCACTGGTGTCCGAGGCACACGCCCAGAAGGGGTGCGCGGCCGCCGAAGCGACGAATGACATCGTTCGAGACGCCCCCTTCGCGCGGCGTGCAGGGTCCGGGCGAAATGATGATGTGCGTCGGACGCAGGGCTTCCACGTCGTCCACCGTCACCTTGTCGTTGCGGAAGACGCGCACATCCAGCCCCGCGTCCAGTTCGCCCAGGCGCTGGACAAGGTTGTAGGTGAACGAATCGTAATTGTCGATAAGGACGATCATAGCCGTTGAGGCGCGGCGTGTGCCACGGCAGGTCCTGCCCGGCCGTGCCTCGCCGGCCCGCCGTGTATCCGCGGCGGGCCAAGGGAGTTTACACGCGGCCGCGCATGACCTCCACAAAATGCCGCGTGCTGCGGTCGTAGTCCTTCTCGGCCTCGGGCGGGAAGAAGCAGCCGGGCAACTGCCCGGCCCCGCGATGATAGGCCACGCAGGCGCAACACGCGCCGCGCCTTTCGCACGCCACGTAAGTGCAGGTGCATCCCGCCAGGTTCTTCTTCAGTTGCTCGCATTTGGCCATCGTTGGTTTTCCTCCATCGTACCCGGGTCCCGGCCCACGGGAATAATACGATACGTTAGAGGCCGTGTCAAACGAACGAAAGGCAAGTGACTGAGTCACGGGGTCCCGCCTTCTGCGGCCAGCCGAAGGCGGCGGCGAGTCTTCCGCCGCTGTGTTTGGCGGGCGAAATTGCTGCTGCTCGGGTATAATGCCGGCGTCGTTCGCGTGGAGGCAACGCTCATGCACCGATTCCTGTGGCTGGCCGGACTGGTGTGTCTGGCGATGGGCTGTGGCATGGACGGGGCCAGGCCCGTTGCCGGCGACGGTCAGTGCCGGCGCGCCGAGCCGGCGGCGGCGGCCCCGCCGGCCCACGCCGAGGACAATCCCGCGATGGCCGTCAACGACCGCCGCCTCATCGGCCGGCTGATGAACGAGACGTCGCGCCTGAAGGAAGCGGGACGGACGGTCAAGATCGCCACCCTCATCGAACAGTTGAAGACCGCCCGGTGCCGGCTCGACCTGGCCCCGCCGCCGAAAGAGGTCCTCTCGGCCGAGGCGCTCTACGAGCGGGCCAAGGAGAGCGTGGTCGTCGTGGGCGGGCCGTACAAGTGTGAGAAGTGCGGCAAGATACACATGGCGACGGCCAGCGCCTTCGTCATCGCCGCCGGCGCCTGCGTCACCAGTTACCATGTCGTCGACGAAGCGAAGAAGGAGACCCTGGTGGTCATGACGTTCGACGGCCGGGTCTTGCCGGTCAAGGGGGTGCTGGCGGCCAGCAAGGCTGACGACGTGGCGATCCTCCAGGTAGAGGGCCTGAACTCCAAACCGCTGGCCCTGGCGCCCGGCGCGCCGGTGGGGTCGCGCGTGCGGGTGATCGGCCACCCCGACGGGCGCTTTTATGCGCTCACCGAGGGCATCGTCTCGCGCTACCTGACGCTGCGCCGCGGGGATGCCGACGTCGCCATGATAGCGATCACCGCCGACTTCGCCCGCGGTTCCAGCGGCGCCCCCGTCCTGAACGAGTGCGGCGCCGTCGTCGGCATCGCCGCGACCACCCACTCGGTCTACTACGACGAGGGCGGCGCCCGCGAGAACCTGCAGATGGTAGTCAAGCAGTGCGTCCCGGCTGCCAGCGTTCTGAAACTGGTGCAGCCATGAACGGCGGGAACAGGGGCGAAACAGGGGTCACTTGAACAACGGCCTGAAGGCATGACGGCAAGCACCTCATGGTTCGCCGCCGCGCTTGTGAGGCGCGTTCATTGAGGACTGTATGAGCGACCCTGGGTGTGCGCGACAGCCGCCCTTGCCCGGCCGTGCGGAAATGCCCGACAACCTGCCATGATGGCAGGTGGGGGCCTGAATGCGTCCGGAAGATTCATCGGCGACGTGAATTCCGCTTGCTGAGTGGCGCCCACGTGCCTGCCCGCGGCTTCTTTTCTTGACGGTTCCTACTGGTTTCGCATACCATGCCGCGGTGCGGCGCGCCGCAGACGCCGCTTTCGGGGAGCGCATGAAGGAGGCGACACCCATGCGGTACGGACTCGCAGCACTTCTTGTGGTTGGCCTGGCGGGGCTTGGCTTCGTGGGGTGCTCGGGCGAACCGTCGAAGACCGGGGCCGACAAGCCCCTGAAACTGGCGGTCATCCCCAAGGGCACCATGCACGTCTTCTGGAAGTCGGTCCGCGCCGGCGCCGTCAAGGCCGAAAAGGAACTGCCGAACGTCAGCATCGTCTGGCAGGGCCCGGTGAACGAGGACGACCGGCGGGCCCAGATCGACCTGGTGGAGACGTTCATCCAGAAGCGCGTCGACGGTATCGTCCTTGCGCCGCTGGACGACAAGGCCCTGATCGCCCCCGTCCTGGCGGCCAAGAAGGCGGGCATCCCGGTCGTGATCATCGACTCCGACCTGGCCGACCCCGATGCGTACATTAGTTTCGTCGCCACCGACAACTACAAGGGGGGCGTCCTGGGCGCCCAGCGCCTCGCCCAACTTTTGGGCGACGAGGGCAAGGTCATCCTGCTCCGCTACCAGGTGGGCAGCGCTTCGACCGAGAACCGCGAGAAAGGGTTCCTGGATGAGATCGCCAAGCATCCGAAGATCCAGGTGGTCTCGAGCAGCCAGCAGGCGGGGGCGACGGTCGAGTCGTCAATGACGGCCTCACAGTCCCTCCTGACGAAGTTCGGCGAGGGACAGGTCGACGGCATCTTCTGCCCGAACGAGTCGAGCGCCTACGGCATGCTGCGGGCCCTGGAGACCAGCGGCCGCGCGGGCAAGATCAAGTATGTCGGCTTTGACGCCTCGGACCGCCTCCTGGAAGGCATGACGAAGGGGGCCATCCAGGGCCTCGTGGTCCAGAACCCCGTGCGGATGGGCCACGACGGCGTCGCCACGATGGTGGCCCACCTCAGGGGCCAGAAGGTCGAGAAGCGGATTGACACGGGCGTGACCCTCGTGACGCCCGAGAACCTGTCGGACCCGAAGATCAACGAACTGGTGCATCCGGCGCTGGAGTAACACGGCAGGGCGTGGCAGTAGCGCTGAGCGCGACGGGTCTCCAGACCCGCCGCGGTGCAGTCTGAGTTGAGAGGCGCGGAGGGGCCGCTGGCGCGGCGGGCCAGCGGGGCTGCCGCGCACGTTGCGGGCGCGGAGTGGTGCGTATGGCGTCCGATGCGTCCCAGGGGGCGATCCCGCCCGCGGTGGCCGCCGCGGCGCCGCCCGTGCGCCTGCGGATGACGGGCATCGACAAGTCCTTCGGTTCCACGCGGGCCCTGGTGGGGGTGGACCTGGAAGTCCGCCCGGGTGAGGTCCACGCCCTCGTCGGCGAGAACGGCGCCGGTAAGAGCACCCTCATGAAAATCCTCTCGGGGGCGCTCCAGCCCGACGCCGGGCACATGGTGCTCGATGGCGCCGCCTACGCGCCGCGGGGTCCGCTGGAGGCCCGTGCCGCCGGGGTGGCGATGATCTACCAGGAACTCAGCCTCGCGCCGGACCTGTCGGTCGAGGAGAACGTTCTGCTGGGCGTGGAGCCGACGGCGCTGGGCTTTGTCCGCCGCCGCGCGATGCGCGCCCAGGTCGAGCAGGCGCTGGCCCTGCTGCACCACGGCGACATCCACCCGGCCGCCCGGGTCCGCGACCTCAGCATCGGCGCCCAGCAACTGGTCGAGGTGGCCCGGGCGCTTGCGGCCAAGGCGCGGGTCGTCGTCATGGACGAGCCGACCTCTAGCCTGACGCAGGCCGACACCGAGGTCCTGTTCGAGGTCATCGGGCGCCTGCGGAACTCCGGCGTCAGCGTCATCTATATCAGCCACTTCCTCGAAGAGGTCCGGGCGGTGGCCGACCGTTTCTCGGTCTTGAGGGACGGCCAGTCGGTCGGCTCGGGCGAGGTGGCTACCACGCCCACCGCCGAGATCATCCGCCTGATGGTCGGCCGGGAACTTGCCGATGTCTACCGGCGCATGCCGCACGCCATCGGCGAGCCAGTCCTCGACCTGGTGGCCCTGAGCGGCCGCAAGATGCCGCGCGGGGCCAGCCTCCAACTCCGCCGCGGCGAGATTCTGGGCATCGCGGGCCTCATCGGCTCAGGCAGGACGGAACTGGTACGGGCGGTCTTCGGGCTCGACCCGGTGGCGAGCGGGCAGGTCCGCGTGGCGGGCGTTTCGACCACGGGCTTCGGGCCGCCGCGGATGCTTGGGCGCGGCGTGGGCCTGCTCTCGGAGGACCGCAAGAGCGAGGGCCTGGCCGCCAACCTGACCGTGGCCGATAACCTGACCCTCAGCCGCCTGCGGCCGTACGTGCGGTGGGGCCTCCTGAGCCGTGGCGCGATTCGTCAGGCCACCGGCGAATGGATCCGCCGCCTCGGCATCCGCACCCAGGGGCCGGACCAGCCCATCACCGGCCTCTCGGGCGGGAACCAGCAGAAGGTAGCCCTGGCCCGGCTCCTGCACCAGGAGGCCGAGGTGCTCCTGCTGGATGAGCCGACGCGCGGCATCGACGTCGGGTCGAAGGCCGACATCTATGCCCTCATCGGCGAACTGGCGGCCCAGGGCAAGGCGATCTTCTGGATTTCCAGTTACCTTCCGGAACTGCTGGGTGTGTGCGACGCGCTGGCCGTGATGCACCGGGGCCTGCTGAGCCCGAAGCGCCCCGTCGGCGAGTGGACCCCCGAGGCCATCATGCACGTGGCAACGGGAGGCGATGCCGATCCGGCGCCCGCCGCCGACGCGGCGGGAAACCCGATCTCCGCGGCGCGTCCCTCGGCCGGCGCCAAGGAGACCCGCGCGTGACCCCCGAGGTCAGGCCCGAACGGCTGGTGGGCGATGCCCCACCGGTTTCGCGGCGACTGGTCGGTCTCCTCGGACCGCTCCTGGGCCTGTTGGTTATCATCGTGGCGGGCGGCATGGCCGAGTATCTCAAGCCCCCCCTTGGCGGCCTCTTTTCCGACCTCCTCCACGGGCGCCCCATCCAGGCCTTCTCCGATTACTTCAGCGGAGGCGCGCCCAATTACTGGGGGCCGCAGAACCAGTGCATGATCCTGACGCAGACCGTCATGGTGGCCATCGGCGCGATCGGCATGACGATGATCATCATCTCGGGCGGCATCGACCTGTCGGTGGGCAGCGTCATCGCCCTGGCGGCGGTGGCGGCGGCGTGGGTGGTCCGCCTTCTGGCACCGAGTTCGGCGGCGGCCGCCGGACTCACGGGGGACAGCGCCCTCTGGCTTCCCCTCCTGGCCTTGGCGGTCGGCATGGCGGTCGGCACGGCGGCCGGGGCCACCAACGGCCTCCTGATCACGCGCCTCAAGTTGGCCCCCTTCATCATTACGTTGGGCATGATGTCGTTCGCGCGCGGCACGGCCAAGTGGGTCGCCAACCTGGAGCGGATCGCCACGCCCTCGAACTGGATCATGGCCTTCACGGAACAGCGGATCACACTTGTAGATATCCTGCCTGTCAATCAGGCCGCGGGGCGCCCGGGGCCGGTCTTTGCGTTTCCGCTGTTCTCGGTCCCGGTTTCCTGGTGGCCGGGGAACTGGACCGGCCCGGTGCAGACCTCCTGGGCGGTGCTGCTGACCATTGTGCTGGCGGTCGGCGCGGCCGTGGTGCTGGCGCGGGTGCGCTTCGGGCGCCACATCTTCGCCATCGGCTCGAACGAGGCGACGGCCCGGCTTTGCGGAGTCCAGGTGGAACGCACCAAGGTCTGGATTTACAGCCTGGCCGGCGCCCTGTTCGGCCTGGCGGGCGTCACCGACTACGGACGCCTGACGGTCGGCGACCCCACCACGGCCATCGGCAAGGAACTCGACATTATCGCCGCCGTCGTCATCGGCGGCGGGTCCCTGAGCGGGGGCTCCGGCAGCGTTTTCGGCGCCCTGATCGGCGCCCTGCTGATGGCGCACCTGAGGAACCTGTGCTCCCACCTGGACCTGCCGAATTTCGTCCAGGAAATGGTCGTCGGCGTCGTCATCGTCGTGGCGGTGTGGCTCGACAGCCTGCGCCAGAAGAAAAAGGCGTGACCCTACCGCGCCAGCAGGCATCGCCCGTCGATGTCGGCCGGGACCGGCCGCCCCAGCAGTTCCAGGATCGTCGGCAGGATGTCCACCGCGCGGACGGGCCGGGAGCGCCGCTCGCGCGGCACGCCGGGGCCCGCCATCAGGAGGGCGGTGAACATCTCCTCCGGCCGCAGGCCCCCGTGCCCGGCCTTGCAGCGGTTGGCGAGGTCCCAGCCGGGCGCGGCGAAGACGACCACGTCGCCGGCGCGCGGGGCGTCGAAGTAGGCCATGATCTGCGGCAGAAGGTCGGGGTAGGGCGACCGGGCGGTGGCGGCCAGCCACTCGCGGTCGTCGTGGGCGGAGCCGTCGAGCATCTCGGCCGGGACCGTGGCGGCATAGCCGAGCGGGTCGTCTCCCTCGACGGTCGTGAGGCGCAGCCGCCGGCCGCGCGGGTCGGTCCGCGCCGCCTCGGCGACGCCTTTCTTCGTGGCCAGGCGCACGGCGTTCGGCCCGGCCCTGTATGCGAGCAGGTCGACGGCCTCGGCCTGGCGCAGGCGTGCGATAAGGTCCACGCGCCGGCCGTCGCGGGCCGGAAAGGCCCGCAGGTCGTCGGCCGACGGCCGCGCGAGCCAGTCCGGCTCGAAGGCGGGGCGGGCGTCCTTGGTTCCCCCGGGCGGCCGGGGCTTGCGCAGCGACAGCGCCCGATACCGCTCGCCCGTGCCCTTCAAGACGCATGTAAATCTCTCGTAGTACCTCAGCCGGTCCTCGAAGGCGAAGTCCTCGGCGAACCCCTCGCCGGCCACAGCCAGGTGCAACTCGTCGCGCAGGAACCGCTTGAGCGCCCAGTGGCGCTTCACGTCCATCATGCCGTGGTCCGAGGTCCAGACTACGACCGTCCTGTCGAGGCGCCCGGCGGCCTCCAGGTCCCGCAGGATCCGCCCCATCTGGGCGTCGGTGTGTTCGAGGGCCCGGACGTAGGCCTCGGCGGAAACGCCGCTGCGGTACGCCTCCATGTCGGGTGCCAGCAGGTACGCGATGACGAAAGCGGGAAACTCCTGCCGGCCCCGCGCCACCTGGGCCACCAGGTCGAACCGCCACAGCGCGATGCGGTCCACAAAGTCGTACCAGCCGAAGTAATACGGCGGGCCGGCGCTCAGCCAGTTCTCAACAAACTTCGTCGCGCCGCGGTGGGCCTGGAAGAACAGGCTCATCGTGGTCGCATCCGGCAGGCGCTCGTAAACGGTCGGCGCGAGGTAGTCGCCGTCCAGCGTGTTCTTCTGGTTGACCTCCTCGTAATTCCGTGCCACCAGGCTGTTGCGGTCGAACCACGTGATGCCGGTGATATTGTGGTGGCCGGTGAAGAGGCCCGTCACCAGCGACGTCTCGTTGGGCAGCGTCACGCTCGGGATGTTCGCGACGCATCGTTCGGCGTACAGGCCCCGGTCGACGAAGTACTTCTTGAGATTGGGCATGCGCCCGGCTGCCAGGAGCCGATCCAGGACCTCCTGGTTGACGCCGTCGACGAAAAAGACGATGGCCGTCGGTTTCTCCGCCGCAGCGGTGGCGGGCAGGCGGAAATCAATGCCGAAAGTGGCGCGCCGCTCGTCGGGCATGGCGGCGCAGCCGGCCAGCAGCCCTAGGGCTGCGAGGGCGACGATGGCCGCGCCCGCGCTCGTCAGTATCCGGCGGGTCATGGCTTGCCGTTGCCTCCGACAGGTGGCGGCCAGGGGCGGTCCGTCAGGCTCTGGAGTAACGGCGGCAGATCCCGGCTCCGCATCGTCGACGTCCTGCCGAGGGACTGGTCTCTTGGTTCGGTCGTGGAGATGATGAACGCCGTGCTCGACTTGCGTTCCAGGTCGCCATGGGTGCTGGCGACGTCCGGAAGGAAGAACGCCCTCGAGGCCGACCCCGCGCAGTACCCGTCTTTGAGGCTGGCGATGACGTCGGGCACGTGCTCCGTCTGGCCGCGGAACGCCCGCCACAGGCGGTCCAGGGCATCGGGATAACGGTGGGTTGCCGTTTGCTGGAACCAGGCGTCCGCTTGCGAATACCGGTCCATATCAATGGCGTAACCGTCGGGTCCGCGTTTGACCTTGCCGCTCTGGATCAGTGGGAGAAGTTCCAGGGGGTCGCCCTTCTCTGTGCGGTAGCGATATTGGGGCCCGAAGCCCCCATCATCCTTGCGTTCGATGTACGCCTTCGCGTCGGGCTTCTCGACGACCACGGCGTCGCCTTCTTGGTACGTAACCAAGTCCACGCCCGGATGTCTCAGCAGGTCTGCCGCCAGGGCCGCGCGGTCCAGCGTGGCGAACGAGGCGTACGTGACGATGCCGTACTCGACGGGAACCACGTCGCGCGGCTTTTCCAGGTGGTCGCTCACGCGCCAGCCTTTGCCGGCCAGGAAGCCGCGGAAATCGATCCGCTCGGACCGCACCAGCGTGTGGCCGTGGTCCGAGAACATCGTGAACTTCACGCAGCCGCGCGTCCGCCAGACCAGTTCCTGGCACAGGCGGTCGATGCGGTCGAGGGCCTTTCGCTGGCCGTCGCGGCCCTCGCGCGTCCCGAGGCCCGCCGTCGAAACCAGGTACGCCACGATGACCGACCGGTCGCGACGGTCGAAAAGTTGCAGAATGTCCGCCAGTTCCTTGTTGAAGATGGCGTTCGGGTAGAGGTACGCCAGCGGGTCCACCAGGGTCCCGGCGCGGTAATCTACGTGGCGTGCCCAGTCTTCGTTCCGGAGGCTGAGGTAGTCGGCGTCGCCGCCGACGATGCGGTTGGCCTGGTGGTCGAAGTGCACGGCTTCCAGGGCGATGCACGGGACGCTCTGGAACACATCGCCAAGGGCGATGTCGGTCATGGCGGGGAACGTCGAAATGACGCGCACGGGTGGGTAGAAAAGCCGCAGCCGCCCCTCCTTGCGGAACTCCTCGACCACGTCGTACCCGATGCCGTCGACGATGAACACGATGTGCCGGCACAGGCTCGGATGAATCTCATCGAGGTTCACCGTGGAGTCGGGTTCGCCCTTGCGCATCGTCTGGTCGTAGGCGATGCGGACGATGTGGCCGCTCTTGTCTTGAGTGGTGAAGTAGTCCGGCCGTCTGTCGCCGTTGGTGTCGTAGGCCGAGACTCGACCCTCGGGCGTGTCTTTGACCGAGAGAGGCGCGGCCGGGAATCGCAGGGGCGAGCCGCAGCCGGCCGTCAGCAGCGCGACCCAGATAAGCCAAAGGCCGGTGGGGCCGAGTTTGCGGGAGGGTAGGGTGGGGGGGCGCAGACTCATCATCCTTTCGGCTTCATGTCGGCTGGGAGGCGAGTGAGGATGAAGCCCTTCACGGACACGGCGGCATCGAAAGCCTGCCGAGCCGTATCGGCACTCGGCCAGAACTCCTCGTCGTATCGAAGTTCAACCGCGTAGGGAGTCAGCGTTTGGCATGAGGTTTTGAAGGCGCCGAACGCCGGCTCACGGCTCGCACACAGTTCCAGCAGTTTTTCGAGGTTGTGCACGAAGGGAAACTCGATCCCCGTGGCGGTCAGGTAGGCCTTGATGTACTTCTCGGCGGCCTGCTGCGCATGGAAACAGACGGTGTCGAAAGCCTTCCCCGCCGTCAGGCAGGCTTCGGCGTTGGCCAGGTCGCTCTCGGCCTTCCGGATCCAGCCTGCCACCAGGTCACCCCTGGTCTTCATAGAGCACCTTGCCTTCGCGAAGGGCTGTCGTGACGAAGGCCTGCGGCACCTCTCGCCAATCGTCGACCTCGGCGGGGGTGTAGACCAGAATGTCCATCGGCGCCAGGATGTCGCTGAGCAGGCCGTACAGGGGCGCGGACCGACGATGCCGTGGTTCCGTGGAGTCGGCAATGACCAGCAGATCGATGTCGCTCTCCGGGCGTGTCTCGCCCCTTGCGCGGCTGCCGAACAAGACGATCTTCCTCGGGCGCATCGCCTGGGCGATCCGCGCGACGATTTCCTGAAGCACTTGCGTGTCTACCGCGACCATAGCGAATGACCTCGGCAGCCAGGGGTTCCTCCCCGACAACAACTATTGTGCAATATCGGCCCGACCTCTTCAAGCCCTCTGCGGCGCGGTAACGGCCACCTCACTTATCGGCTGGCAGGGCCTCACACCGTCATGTGTTCCCGATAGACTTCGACGGCGTACTTGAAGTCGGCCAAGCGGATGTTTGTGGAGAGCGAAGGGCCGGAGCCGAACCCGTAGCCCGCGCCCAGGGATTCCATGCCCTCGACAATCCGGATGATCTGGCGGCGGATGGCGTCGACCAATCCCCTGGAGTTCTGCATACGGCGGCTATCCTTTCGGCCTCGCTGGCTTCTTGTCGTCCGGCGCGGGCTTGGCAGGCGCGGCGCCGGCGGCGCGGCACTCGCGCAAGCGCAGTTCCACCCAGGCGGCCTGGGCGGCCATGCCATGCTTTTCGTAGAACGCTTTCAGGCCCTCGTACCGCGGGATGATGTCGAAGCCGATGTTCCACCGGAACTTACGCAGGCACTCCGGGCACAGGTGGATCGGCCGGCGGTCGGATTCCCCCAGGCTGTTCGATCCGTTCATCACGCACTCGTGTTTCTGGCAGTGCGCTACGCCGAACATGTGGCCCGTCTCGTGCACGAGCGTGGCAAGGCTCCTCTGGAGGCCGCGCCGGTCCCCCTCGTCGCTCTCGGCTTGGCCCCAGAACGCGGGGTAGAACCGCACGAGGCTGTACACGCCCACGCGGTCTCCGAGCGACGCTTGGCCGAAGACGTAATTCCACGCCGGGTCGGGGTACAGGTCTTCCATCGTGACGCCCAGCAGACAATACGCGTCGCGTGGCACGGCGGGCAGGAGGACCTGGTGCAGGATATCCTCGGTCAGGTACTGGCGGACGGTCCGTCCGAACATCTGGCGGTCGCGGTTCCTGACGCCTTCGAGGCCGAGGTCCGGCCCAGCCCGCACCGGCAGCGTGTAGTAGACCTCCAGGTACTCGCGCAAGGTCGCCAGGCGCTCGCGGTCCTTGGTGGCCATCGGGCCGAGGGCCGAGATGTAGATCGTGTGCCGCCCCTGGGTCGGCACGTTCGGCCGCATGGCGACATACCCTTGAAACGACTGGGCGGGCTCCGGGTGGGCCGCCATCCACTCACCGGCCTGGGGTTTGCCCATCGGCGTGTAGTGGGCGGGGGAGTACCAGGCGGGCGGGTCCAGGAGGACCTGCGGGTGCGGGCGAAAGGGGGCGTCGGGGCTCGCGCCGGCGCATGACGCGGTCGCCAGGGCCATCAGGAGCAGGGGCAGGAAGACAAGGATATGCATGGCCCGCCCTCCTTCGTCATTTGGGCTTGCTGTTTGATTCATCATTCGGACTTCGTCATTGCCTGTGCGGCGAGAGTCTTGACAGCCCGCAATCCTGGGGTAGTATAGAATAGCCCCCTCGGGGCGACAACCATAAGTGATGCGCTCGTGGCGGAATTGGCAGACGCGCCAGGTTCAGGTCCTGGTTCGCTTAACCGCGAATGGAGGTTCGACTCCTCTCGAGCGCACCAGGATTTTCCGACGCCGGCCCCGCGGCCGGCGTTTTTGCCTATCAGTGCATTGGACTTCGGGTGGCATGCCCACGGCGCCGTTGCGTGGGCATGTCCTGAACGTCGCCGCACGGCCGGACAAGACCGGCCGTGCCACTCGGGATCAAAGGGATGGCCGCAAAGTTGAAGATACTCTTCCTCTGCACCGGCAACGCCTGCCGGAGCCAGATGGCCGAGGGGTGGGCGCGGCATCTGAAGGCCGATTCCATCGAGGCCCGCTCGGCAGGCGTTGAGCCGCGCGGCCTGGACCCGCGGGCGGTTCGCGTCATGGCTGAGGCGGGCGTCGATATCTCCGGCCACCGCTCCAAGCACGTCCGCGACCTGGCCGGCGCGGCGTTCGATTACGTGGTGACCGTGTGCGACCAGGCGCGCGAGGCGTGCCCGTTCTGGCCCGGAAAGGCGAAGGTCGTACACGTCGGCTTCGACGATCCGCCGCGACTGGCCCGAGGCGCCAGGACCGAAGAAGAGGCCCTCGCCCACTACCGCCGCGTGCGCGACGAGATCCGGGCGTTCGTCGAGACGCTGCCGGAGACCCTGGTGAGCCTGTAGGCCGAGGCGGCGCCGCGGGCGACCCCGTCACCTGCGGCGTGGCCGACGTCCTGGCCGGCGTTGCCGCCAGCGTGACGATCGTCGCTGCCAAGTAGGGCGGTCCTTTGCGCCAATCGGTCCTGGCCGTTGACGCTTGCCTCTGCGTGGGTGCAGAGCACCCACCCTACGCGCCAGGACTCGGCTGCCCATAGATTCGGTCGGAATCGCCTTGACCTGCCCGCCCGTCCGCCATAGAATCCGCAGGCTTTTTCCCCACAAAAGTAGCCGTCAGACGGGCCCCGAAGGGAGGGTCGACTCAGCATGTTCACGGAGATTCGGATTCACGGTCGCGGCGGCCAGGGCAGCGTGACGGCCGCCGAGGTGCTGGCCAAGGCCGCCTTCAAGGACGGCCTCATCAGCCAGGCGTTTCCGGCCTTCGGGTCGGAGCGGATGGGGGCCCCCGTCCGGGCCTTTTGCCGCTTGTCGGACAAGCCGATCCGCAACCGCTCGGAGATTCACGCCCCCGACTACTGCATCGTCCAGGACCCGACGCTCCTGGAGACGGTGAACGTGTTTGAGGGCGTCAAGCCTGGCGGCGTGGTCATCCTCAACAGCGAGAAGCCCGAGACGGTGAAGGTTCCAGCCGGGGCGGTCCTCAAGGCCGTGCCCGGCACCCGCATCGCGATGGAAGTGATCGGCCGCCCCATCCCGAACATGGTGATGCTGGGGGCCTTTGCCGGGATCACGGGCGCGGTAACGCTGGCCTCGCTCAAGGAGGCCGTCAAGGAGCGTTTCGGCGGCAAGATCGGCGACCTCAACGGCGAGGCCGTCGAGAAGGCCTACAACGCCGCCAAGGAGCAGAAATGAGCACCAAACTGAGTATGGACAAACTTTCGATCGGCTGCGTGGCGCCGCCCAACGGCAGCCTGATCTATAAGACCGGCGCCTGGCGGACGATGCGGCCCGTCTTCAAGCACGTCACGTGCATCGGCTGCCGCGGGTGCGAACTGGTGTGCCCCGAGGGCTGCGTCTTCGGCGACCCGAAGAAGAAACTCTTCGATTTCGACCCGGACTACTGCAAGGGGTGCGGCATGTGCGCCAACGAGTGCCCTAAAGACGACATTGACATGGTCATGGAGGCCAAGTGATGGGAAAGCCGGAGATTCTCGAGGGCGCGATGGCCGTCGCCCATGCCGTGGCCAGGTGCCGGCCCGAGGTCATCGCCGCCTACCCGATTACGCCGCAGACACACATCTCTGAGGAACTTTCGACCATCGTCGCCGACGGCGAACTCGACGCCGAGTTCGTCAAGGTCGAGTCCGAGTTCGGGGCCGCCAGCGTGGTCTTGGGCGCCAGCGCCGCCGGCGCCCGCGCATACACCGCCACCTCCAGCCAGGGTCTCATGCTTATGGCCGAGGTCCTTTGGAACATGGCGGGCATGCGGCTGCCGGTGGTCTTGGCGTGCGCGAACCGCAGCGTCTCGGCCCCCCTGTCGATCTGGTGCGACCATCAGGATGCCGAGTCGGTCCGCGATTGCGGAGTCATCCAGATCTACGCCGAGGACGCCCAGGAGGCCTGCGACCAGCACGTCATCGCGTTCAAGGTGGCCGAGGACCGCCGCGTCCTTCTGCCGGTCATGGTCAACCTCGACGGCTTCCTCCTGACTCACGTCTTCGAGCCGGTGGAACTGCCGGACCAGGACCTTACGGACAAGTTCCTCGGCAAGTACGAGGCCCTGTACAAACTCGATGTCGATAACCCGATGTCGTTCGGCTGCTTCACCGAGCCCGATAAGTGCATGGAAGGCCGGTGGATGATCCACGACGCCTCCTTGCGCAGCCTGGGCGTCATCGAGGAGGTGTCGAAGGCGTTTGCGCAAACCTTCGGCCGCAACGCCGGCGGCCTCCTGGAAGAATACAGGAGCCAGGATGCCGAGACGGTCCTGGTGGCCAAGGGCTCCATTTGCGGCACCATCAAGGACGTCGTTGACGAACTGCGCGACAAGGGCCGCAAGGCCGGCCTGGTGTGCATCAAGACGTTCCGGCCATTCCCGCGCGAGGCCGTCGTGAAGGCCCTGCGCGGCGCCCGCGAGATTGCCGTCATCGAGAAGGGCGGCTCGTTCGGCGCGGGCGGCATCATAACGCCCGACCTGAAGGACGCCCTGTATGACGCGGGGCTGCGGATTCCCGTGAGCGGCTTCTGCGTGCAACTGGGCGGCCGCGAGGTCACGCCCGACGGCATCCGCGAGATCATCGACCGCGTCTCGAAGGGCGAGAGGGTGGTGTACGAGTATTTCCGCCTGAGGAAGGAGATTCTGCCCGACCTCGTGCCGTAACGTAGGGTGGGTGCTTGGCACCCACCGGCGATCGGGGAGCGGCGATTCTGGGGGCTTGCCATGCTGGTCAGTGAAGAGGTCATTCGGAAGGCCGTGGACCTGCTCCTGCGGGCCGCGCCTGCGGGGTCAAAGGTGATCCTTTGCGGCTCGTATGCGCGGGGTCAGGCCGACCCGGAGAGCGACTTGGACTTCGTGGTCGTCGAGCCGCTGGTGAAGGATGTCTTCGGCGAGATGGTGCGCCTGCGTGACGCCCTCCGGCCGCTCCCGATGGGGGTGGATATCCTGGTGTTCAGCGCCAAGACCTACGAGGAGTGGCGGGACACCCCCAACACAGTCATTTACGAGGCCGCCAGGGAAGGCAAGGTGTATGAGCAAGTCTAGTGAGCACTCGCGGCTGATGATGGAGAAAGCCGCTGAGGATCTTTACGTAGTCGAACGGCTCGTTGACGACGCTCGTGCCCCCGACGCGGTGGTCGGTTTCCACGCGCAGCAAGCAGTCGAGAAATGGCTGAAGGCAGTCCTGACCGGCAGGGCCATCGCCTTCGGCCGAACCCATGACTTGGCGGGCCTGTTGGACTTGTTGCAGCAGAACCGTGTTCCGGCGCCCCCCGGCGCTGAACGATTGCCGCGGCTTACACCGTACGCTGTCTCTCTTCGCTACGGGCGCGTGCCGCTGGAGGATGGCGGAGAATTGCCGCTCGACAGGTCATGGGTGAGGAGTTGTGTCCGAGAGGTCAAGGGATGGGCCGAGGCCTTGGTGTGGGAGAGGCCTACAACGTAGAGCCGCCGGCCGCGCAAGGGCGGCCGAAATGGAGGATCAACCGTGGAGTTCAATTACGCCGATCGCGTCCTGAAGCCGGGGTACACGTCGTGCATGGGTTGCGGCGAGGCCCTGGCGATGCGCCTGGTGGCCCAGGCCTGCGGCAACAAATGTATTTTCACCAATGCCACGGGATGCTCCGAGATCTTCACGTCGCGCTATCCCACGAGTTCCTGGGGCGTGCCGTGGATCCACAGCCTGTTCGAGAACTCGGCGGCCGTGGGGTCGGGCATCTACTACGCCCTCAAGCACAAGGGCCTGCTGGAGAAGGGCGTGAGCGTCGTGGCTTCGGGCGGCGACGGCGGCACGGCCGACATCGGACTCCAGTGCCTCTCGGGCGCCATGGAGCGCGGCGACGACATCCTCTACGTATGCTGGGATAACGAGGCGTATATGAATACCGGCGTCCAGCGGTCGGGCCTCACGCCCCTCGACGCCGACACGACCACCAGCCCTCAGGGCAAGGTCTCGTTCGGCAACGACCGGCCGAAGAAGGACCTGCCGATGATCATGGCCGCCCACGGCATCCCGTACGTCGGCGTCGGGTCGGTCGGCTTCGTCCGCGAGATCGGCCCCATGGTCAAGCGCGCGATGGGCATCCGTGGGCCGAAGTTCCTCCAGGTCCACGTCACGTGCCCGCTGGGCTGGAAGACGGACCCGGCCAAGTCGATCGACATGGCCCGCCTGGCGTTCGAGTGCGGCCTGTACCCGCTCTACGAGATCATCCAGGGCAAGATGACCGCCCACCGCCCGCCGAAGGACGGCTGGAAGCCCGTCGAGGAGTACCTGAAGCCGCAAGGCCGGTTCCGCCACCTGTTCCGAGCGGCCGATGCCGCGATGCAGATCGTCCGCATCCAGGCCCTCGCCGCCGCCAACATCCGCAAGTTCTACGGCGACGAGGCCGTGCCGCCGTTCGCCAAGGAGGCCGAGGCGAAGTTCGCCGAGGCCGCCAAGGCCACGCCGTGAGGCATGGAGGGGGGGCGGCGATATCTGGCCATGGCTTGGCGCTTTTCAAGCGGGCTCCTGACGGGGCCCGCTTCGCTTTGCGCGGCAGGTTCACGGTCCGCCGCCTGGGAAATAGTGCCGTCAACAGCGGACTGGTGCGGAAAGGCTGTGTGACCGGCCGGGGGCCGAGCGATTTTATGTAAGGGGAGGCCGCCATGGACAGAACGCCCGTTCTCCTGCATCGAATCCGCATCGTGATGGGCCTGTTCATCGCCGTCCTGGTCATGAGCGGTGCCACGGCGATTCCGCTGGAGTGGGAGGCGGACGTCCTGGCGCGGGTCGTCGGCGTTCCGGCGGACGGTCCGGCCGCGGAGGCGTCGGGCCTGGCGCAATGGATTGCCGCCGTTCGCACGGGTCTCCACGAGACCCACGCCAAGTATCCCTTCATGGCCTATGGCACAGACTGGCTCGCCTTCGCCCACTTCGTCCTGGCGATTCTGTTCCTCGGCGTTCTGCGCGACCCCGTGCGCCACCTGTGGGTCCTGACGTTCGGCATGATCGCGTGCGTGCTCGTGATCCCCATGGCCCTTGTCTTTGGATGGGTCCGCGAGATTCCGTTTGCGTGGCAGTTGATCGATTGCTCATTCGGCGTCCTCGGCATCGTCCCGCTCTGGCTGAGCCGCCGGTGGGCGGCGGAGTTGGCGGCGCTCGGCGCGGTGGCTTGAGGTGAGCGCCGGCGCCCCGCCTGATGCCCCTGGCGCGAATTGCGTGGCCTTGTGCACTCCCGCGTGTTTCAATAGGCTGTTGGCGCCGCGTGCTGTTGGAGCCCGTGTGCTTTTCGAGCCCGACGCGGAAGCGTCGGGAGATCCCGGTTCAGGCGCTGGCGCTCATAACGAGGCAACGCGTGGAACTCATCCGAGACCTGGAGTCCATTGAGGAGCGTTATCGCGGCGGCGTCCTGTCGGTGGGCGTCTTCGACGGCGTCCACGTCGGGCACCGGAAGGTGCTCGGCCGCGCGGTCGAGCGGGCCCGCGCGCTGGGCGCCGCGGCCCTGGTGTTTACGTTCCACCCGCACCCGCTCGACGTTCTCGCGCCGGGAAAGGCCCCGCCGCTCCTGCAGACGTTCGGGCAGAAACTGGAACTGATGCGCGAGATCGGCATTGCCGCCGTCGTGTGGCCCGAGACCATGGAGCAGGTCCTCGCGATGCCTCCCGAGACATTTGTCGAGCGGGTCGTGCACGAGGCCCTGGGCGTGCGTGTGATGGTCGAGGGGAGCGACTTTAAGTTCGGCGCGGGCGCCGGCGGCGATTGCGCGCGGCTCGTGCAATTGGCGCAGCGGTTCGGGTTCGAGGTGGATTGCGTCGCGGACGTCGCGGTCGACGGCGAGCGCGTCTCGAGCACGCGCATCCGGCGCCTGATCGCCGAAGGCCGCGTGGCCGAGGCGGCCCGGTGCCTCGGCCGGCCTTACTCGTATATCGGTGTGGTCGTCGAGGGCCGCCACCGCGGGGCGAGACTCGGGTTTCCGACCGTCAACGTCGCCTCGCCGCGATTCCTGGTGCCGGGCGAGGGGGTCTACGCCGGATGGGCCGTCGTCGAGGGCGAGAAGCGCAGCGCCGCCATCAGCGTCGGCCGCGCGCCGACCTTTCATGGTGACCACCCGGTGACGGTCGAGGCGTACATCCTGGATTTCGAGAAGGAACTATACGGCCAGCAGGTGGCCGTGGAATTTGTCGAGTTCCTGCGTCCGCAGCGGGCGTTCGCCGACCCGCAGTCGCTCAAGGTGCAGATGGCCCGCGACTGCCAGCGCGTGCGGGAAATCCTGTCCGGGGCGCCGTAGCGATTTTCATGCCGGCCGCGCGGCGGACCGCCGCCATGGTGGCATTCTCCCCTTATTGCTTACTGCCCTTCGATTCCTCCAACACCCACTGCACCGGGAACTTCGCGAACGTGATCTTCTCGTACGGCGACCTGGCGCCGCGCTCGTACAGGCAGGCCAGGTTCCGGTCGGCGAGGAGGGCGAGTGCCGAGTACGCCGACGGGCCGGGGTGCAGGAGCCGCGCGGCCGGCCAGCCCTGGCCGCCGTCGAAACTCAGCCGCACGGTCATTTTGTCGCGGGCGCGGCTCGCCGGGTTCGAGAACGCCAGGGCGTGCTTCGAGGCGTCGCGCGGGTCCGGAAAGCCGATGAGGGCGGCCTGGCAGACGGGTTCGACCAGGTTCGGGTCATCAGCGGCCGGCGTCCACGTCAGGCCGCCGTCGCGGCTGTTGGAGACCGCGCGGCATCCATTGCCGCGATAACTGCGCATGTTCATGAGTAGCCTGCCATCGGGGAGTTCGGCCGCCTGGCACTCGTTGACCTTGTCGCCGATGACGCCGCCGAGTTTCCACGTGGCGCCGCGGTCGTCGCTGTAGATGACGTGCGAGCGGAACATGCCGCTCTCGGCGACCGCGTGGTCGCAGGGGATGACGAGCCGCCCGGTCTTGAGTTGGATGCCGACGCCGGGGCCCGTGGCGTACCACGTCCAGTCAGGGGCCTTGCAGGCCGCGGTGATCTCGACGGGCCTGGACCAGGTGGCGCCGTCGTCGGTGCTCCTGGCCATCCAGACCTCGCGGGTGCCTTTCGAGGTCCGCTTCATGATCTGCGGTTCGGCGTCCTCGCCGAGGTTGCGCGTCAGGGGCAGCCAGATCGTGCCGCTCTCGCGATCGACCACGGGGCAGGGGTTGCCGATTGTATTGGGCCCGTCGTCGGCCACGATCTGCATCGGCTGCCAAGTGGCGCCGTGGTCGAAACTGCGCCTGAGCACCACGTCGATGTTGCCGCTGTCTCCGCGGCCGTCCTTGCGTCCTTCGCAGAAGGCCAGGACGGTGCCCCTGGCCGAGACGATGAGCGAAGGTATGCGGTACGTGTGATACCCGTCCCGGCCCGCGATGAAGACGTCCTGCTCCTGCGGACGACCCGGGGCGGGAGGGACGGCCTTGTCGTCGGCTGCCAGCACAGCGGCGGCCATTACGAGCGCGGGCAAGAACTTGCCGGCGTCAAGCAGATGAACGACGGTGCAAGCCATGACGGGCCCTCCAGCGTTCTATAGGCAGGATGGCCCCATGCTAGGGCGGCCGGGAATGCCCGACAAGCGAATTTGGCGTCTCCACGCGGGGGACCCCGCGCTCTGTTGCACGTGAAGCGGCGGACTGCCGGGTAGCACGGCCACGCCACGGCCCGTGGCCCTGCCAGCCAACACCGCCAAGTAAGTGCCGGTTGCGGGGTGGCATGCCCACGCCGCTGTTGCGTGGGCATGTTCTTCGCGAGAGGCAGCAGCATGCCCAGCGAACGGAGCGCTGGGCATGCCACCCTCGATGGCTGAGGTTTGCCACGAAACCTTCGCGTACCACTCAGGGCGTCAGGCGCCGAAAATGGGTGCGGCGCGCCGCCGAATCGGGTAGGTTGCTCGAAGGCTCTGGTCGTAGGACGAATGAGGGGCACGCCCCCGGACCCATGAGGCGCTCCATGCGTGTCGGACGGATGAGATTGGCGCTGGTGATCTCGCTCGGCGCGCTCTTGGCGACAGCGGCGCTGGCCGCCGACGCGCCAGGCCCCGCCGCGAAGGACATGCGGCGGCCGAAGAAACTCATTGCCGTCGGCTGGGACCTCTTCTTCGATACCGCCTGGCTCCGCGAGCACCGCGACGACATGGAGAAGCGGCCGTTCGACGGCATCGTCATCAACGTGGTCGGACGCGGGGAGGACAAGAAGGCGGTGGACCTGCGGCTGGCTTTCAGCCGCCAGCCCTGGAAGTACGAGTGGTTCGCGGGGGCGCTGGACGACCTGAAGGCCTGCCGCTTCACGCGGCTCTCGGACAACTTCCTCATGCTCTGGGCCAACCCGGGAGACGTCGATTGGTTCGACGAGGAGGGTTGGCGCCAGACGACCGAGCACTGGCGCCTGGCGGCGCGCCTGGCCAAGGCCGCGGGCGCGCGGGGGATCGCGTTCGACCCGGAACCGTACCACGAGCCGCACGCGGCGTTCCATTACTCCGCGCAGAGCGGCCGCAACGCCCATCCGTTCGAGGCGTACTACGCCAAGGCCCGCGAGCGAGGCCGCGAAGTGATGAAGGCCGTGGCGGCCGAGTACCCCGATATCACCATCCTTTGCTTCTTCCTGAACAGCATTTGCGGAAGCGCCGCCGGCCACGCCGACCCGCGGCCGATCCTGGCGTCTCAAGGGTACGGCCTTCTGCCGGCTTTTCTCGACGGGTGGCTGGACGCGGCCCCGCCGGGCGTCACGATGGTCGACGGGCACGAAAGTTCGTATACATATAACAGTGATATCCAGTTCCTCGGAGCCGGCAACCTCATCCGCGGCCCCTGCCAGGAACTGGTGTCGCCCGAGAACCGGGCGAAGTACCGGGCGCAGGTCCAGGTGGGCTTCGGCATCTACCTCGACGCCTACGTGAACCCGCCGACCTCGCCCTGGTACGTCGACGGGAAAGGCGGCCCGCGGGTCGAGCGGCTCCGAGCCAACGTGGCGGCCGCCGTTCGCGCGGCGGACGAATATGTCTGGATCTACGGTGAGAAGTACCGCTGGTGGCCCACGCCGAACAAGGGCGTGACCGAGAAATTCTGGCCCGAGGCCCTGCCGGGATGCGAGGACGCGCTCGGCTGGGGACGAAGCCCTGAGCAGGCGGCGCGGTTCCGCCTTGCGGAGTTGGCGAAAGCCGGTCGCCTGGCGAACCTGGTCCAGAACGGCGACTTCGCCTCGGCGGCCTCAGGCGCCGCCGAACCGAAAGAGGGCCGCCCGCCGGCCGGCTGGGGCACATGGCAGAACGAGAAATCGAAGGGCGCCTTCGCGTGGGACGGCCAGGTTGGCGCCGCCGCCAAGGGCTCCGGCCGCCTCTCGGGCATGGCCGATGGGTGCCTCATCCAGACCGTCAAGACCGAGCCGGGCCGGAGGTTCGCCGTCGAGGCCGTGCGCCGCCTCAAGGGCAGGGGCGAAGCGCACCTCCGCGTTCGCTGGCAGACGCCCAAGGGCGAATGGATCCACGAGGAGAAAGATGTGCATATCCCATGCACGGAACCGCGCGACGCGTGGGGCCGGATGTTGGGCGTCGTCCAGGTGCCCGACGGCGCGGGGAACCTCCTGGTGCTTCTGTGCGTTCGCGGCCAAGCGTCGCCGGACGACGTGGCATGGTTCGACGACGTGCGTTTGTACGCTCTGGATTAATGAACCAGCGGCGGCAGAAACGCGCTACGTCAGCGTCACCTTCAGCCCCTGCCCGGCGCGTACCGTGAGGGCGTCGGCGAGGGTGATACGGCAGTCGCCGTCGGCCTCCGCCCATGCGGCCTCGACCGGCCGGTCGCCGAGGGTCACGCTGACCGACTTCACCTTGACGAGCGGCCGGAGGCATAGCGTCCGCACCGTGACCGAGCCGTGCGATGGCGCCAGTGCCGCCGCCTGGGTGCTGCCCGAAAGTTTCTGGGCGAACGTTCCCCAGCCGTCGCGGGCGGCGGAGGCGGCCCTTCGTGGTCGTACAGGGCGGGCGACTGGAGCATGCGCGCGACCGGATGAGGCCCGCTCCTGGCCCATACCGCGAAGAACGAGTGCGGAATGCACGCCGTGTGGTTGACCTGGTTGTGGATCTGCCACTGGCGGAGGCTCCCGTCGCCGGCCAGGGCGATGCTTCCCGTCCCGATGCCGCCCAGGGGCATGGCGACGGCGCGAAGCGATTCACCGCGATAGACGTTTGAGGTTGGCATGGTGGCCTTTCTTTCAGGGTCGCCGGTGCGGTGCCAGCAAACTGTGTCGCAGGCGCAAAGTCAAGTGTATCAAACGGACACCAAAGGCGGGAACGGGGAACCGGGGTGGAATAGGTACTGCTTCGATGACGGCATCACCGCAATGGGCCGCCCGCCCGCCACGGCGGGTCTTCGACTTGCGGAGGGCGCGCCTAGTATTAGTGGCAAGACCGTCGTGTTTGTCATTCTGAGCGGAGCGAAGAATCTCGCTGTGGGAAATCGCCACGGCAGATTCTTCGCCGCCTGAAGGCGGCTCAGAATGACAAACTCCGACGACTGTGCCACTTTCTCCAGGCGCACCCTTGCGGAAGGCGGGCTGTTCTTAATGTTGCTCGGGGCGGGGTTGTCCGTATAATACTGTGGCGAACGATGGATATGGAAGAAAGACAGATCGTCGTGGCGGATCTGCGCCTCAGTGTGTTTCTTCGCGCCGTGCACCCGGAGTTCTTTACAATCCGGGCCCGCCGGTCGTTCGCCCACTCCTCCTTTGAGGGGCAGGTCTGGCTTCTCGACACAGGCCACGTCATTACTTTTGTCGATGGACCGAACGCGATCGCCGAGGTCATCGCGCCGCGGGAACTCGAACTGCCCAGGCGGGGCCTGGCGCGGACCATCGATCTGGCCGGCGAACGCGAACACCGCCTGGAGACCCACGGACCCATCATCTACCACATGGCCTTCCAGGTGGACGTGGAGTCGCCGGCCACCTACCTGCGGGAGGCCGAGGAACTGCTGGCTTCTGCGCGGCAGGGCCACTTGTTTGCCGAGCAGCCGCAAGAGGCCGCCCGCCGCCCGTTTTCCTACGCCGTGCCCGAGCCCAGGGGCAGGGGCCTGCTGGTGCACACGTGGCACGGATTTCCGGCCGAGAATACGATCCTCAAGACGCAGACGCTGATTGAGCGGGTGGAATCATGAGGCCCATCACCTTCGGGTGGATGCTCGTGGTGCTCGCGGCCTTGGTGGCGCCGGGGGCGCGCGCCGGCGTCAGCATCGGCACCATCGAGGAAGATCCGAAGATCGTCCGCGAACGAACCCTCCAGAAAACCGAGGACGACTTCAAGGACGGGATGAAAGCCCGCGCCGCCGGAGACACGGCCAACGCCGTAAGGCTTCTCCTGCGCGTGGCCGAGACGGAGAAACGCGGCCTCGGGTCGCCCTACGCGCCGAAGGCGTTCGAGGAACTGAAGGTCATGTGCGAGGAGGCGCGGAAGGGACTCCAGGTTGCTCGTGAACTGGTGGCCGGCGAGGACCCGGCGGCGGGCCTCTCGGAACTCAAGCGCATCATGCGGACTTACATGGGCCTCTGGCCCGCCAAGGAGGCCGGCGCCCTGATGCGCCAACTCGAGGCCGATCCCAGGTTCCAGGCCACGCTGAAGGCCGGGCGCCTGGCCGAGGAACTCAAGAAGGCCGAGGCGCTCGAGACCCAGGCGGCCGCGATCCTCAACCCGCCCAAGCCCGAGTCCGAAAAGCCCGGCGACAACCCCGAGCCGGGCAAACTGCCGACGGCGCCCCCGCCACCGCCTAAACCCGAGGGTGTTGGGGCGGTCTCGGTCCGTCCAAAGGAGTTGACCGAGAAGGAGCGGCAGGCGGCCCGGATCGACCGGCTCCTGGAGGCCTACGAGACCTACGGCCGCATCGTTGCCCAGGGGGCCGACACCGAGCCGGGCAAGAAAGCCGCTGACGCGCGGGCCCGCCTCGAACGGGACGCCGGCCTCATGGCCCGCCTTGAACAGGCCAAGGCCGAGCGGAAGGCCCGCGAGTGGTTGGGCCTGGCCGAGAACTACTTTCGCGCCGGCCGCTTCGACTCGGCCCGCGAGTATTGCCAGAAGACCATTTCCACGTATCCCAAGACCCCGCAGGCCGAGGATGCCAAGATGCTGCTGGAGCGGATGAAGTAGCCGCCTTCGGCGACGATGCGCCTTGAGGTCAGATGGAGCCATCGCCATTGCGCGCCGCGCAGATCGGCACATGGGAATGACCAATGACCAAGCACGAAGGACCAATGAAACGACAAACAGCAATGTCTAGCGACGGACCGGAGCGGTGCGCGAGTTGGCGGGGCGGACCTTTGGTCATTGCCTCCTGCCGTGTGACTGGTCATCGGTGCTTGGACATTGGTCATTCTTAGGGAGGTTGCGCCATGATCCGCGACGAAACCCTGAAGGCCCTGTGCCACGTGGGACTGGTGCCCGTCATTCGGGCCAAGTCGCCCGACGTTCTGATCGACGTTGCCAAGGCGCTCCTGGCCGGCGGCGTCCCGGTGGCGGAGGTCACGCTGACCGTGCCCGGCGCCATCGACGGCATCCGCCGACTCGTGCAGACGTTCGGCAAGGAACTCCTCGTCGGCGTCGGCACGGTCACAAGGCCCGAGCAGGTGGAGGAGGCCGCCGACGCCGGGGCGGAGTTCATCGTCAGCCCGGTCCTTGTGCCGGAGATCATCACGGCCGCGCGCGGGCTGGGCAAGGTCTCGATCCCCGGCGCCTATACGCCGACCGAAATCTTCCAGGCATGGCAACTGGGGGCCGACATCGTGAAGGTCTTTCCGGCCAGCGTCGGAGGACCGGCGTACTTCAAGGCGCTCCTGGCGCCGATGCCCTTCCTGAAACTCATGCCGACCGGGGGCGTGGACCTCTCGACCGTCGGGGCCTTCATCAAGGCGGGGGCGGTCACACTCGGCGCGGGGGCCGCACTGGTAGACGCACGGGCCATCGAGACGCGCAACTGGGCCCTGCTGACGGACCTCGCCCGGAAGTTCCGCGAGGAAGTCAGGAAGGCCCGGGGCGGCTGAAAGGGCAACGGGAGGGCGCGGCCTTGGAGTCTCTGGCCCAGGACAACCGGTTCGAGTACAAGTACGTCATCGAGGAGCAGACCGCGCGCAGCGCCCGCGACTTCGTTCGCATGTATCTGAAGCCCGACCGGTACGCCGATCCGAAACGCGACAACTCCTACCCGATCCACAGCCTGTACGTGGACAGCCCCGACCTGGCCCTGTGCCGTGCGACCGTTCACGGCCACAAGAACCGTTTCAAACTTCGCCTCCGCTTTTACGATGAGGCCCCGGACCATCCCGTGTTCTTCGAGATCAAGCGGCGCGTCAATGACGTGATTATCAAGGCCCGGGCGGCGGTGCGCCGAACGTCAATCCTGCCGCTCCTGGCCGGCCATTCGCCCACGATGCGGGACCTGATGAAGCCCGATGCCGGCGGCTTGGCCTCCTTGGGGCGATTCTGCGACCTGCGGAGGATCGTCGGGGCCGACGGTCACGTCTACGTTTCGTATGAGCGCGAGGCCTACGCCAGCCCGGACGAGCGGGTCCGCGTGACCTGCGACCGGCGCATCCGCAGCGCGCCGTACCACCACGTCTTCAAGTTGCCGGCGCCGGACGAGTGGGCCTACCCGCCGGTCCCCGGCGTGGTGCTGGAACTGAAGTTCACCGAGCGGTTTCCCACCTGGATGGGGGACATGGTCCGCGCCCTGAACCTTCAGCGCGGCCCGATGGCCAAGTACGTCGCGTGCATTGGTTCGGAGCCGTCCCTCCAGAGCGTTCTGGCGTACGAGTTCTGAGAAGCCGCCCAGCGCGGCAGGAAGGCCTGGTGCCTGGGCATGATGCGACGCGAGAGACTGATGGCGACGTTGCGCGGGCGGCCGGTTGACCGGCCCCCCGTCAACTTCTACGAGATCGGCGGCTGGCCTGTCGCCCCGGCCGACCCGGACCCCTTCAACATCTACACCGATCCCTCGTGGCGGCCGCTACTCGAACTGGCCGAGGAGAAGACGGACCTGACGCGCATGCTGTCGCCGAAGGTCAAGCCCGCCAACGAGGGGCTCCGCCGCGAGGTCTTCGACACGCAGGAATGGGTCGAGGGCGGGTCCCGGTTCTGGCGCACCACGCTGAAGGTCGGCGGCCGGACGCTTACCTCGCGCGCCCGCCAGGACCCGGACGTCTCCACCACCTGGGCCCTCGAGTATCTTCTGAAGAGCGTGGATGACCTGAAGGCGTACCTGGAGTTGCCCGACGAGGTCTTTGCCGAGACGGTGGACGTGGCGAACCTCCAGGAGGCCGAGGCGGCGCTGGGCGATCGCGGCATCGTGATGGTCGACACGGGCGACCCCCTCTGTTCGGTGGCACCGCTGTTCAGTCTCGAGGATTACACCGTCGTGGCGCTGACGGAGCCGACGCTCTTTCACCGCCTCCTGGAGAAACTCGCCCGGCCCATCTACACGCGGACGGAGGCGGTGGCCCGGGCCTTTCCGGGCCACCTGTGGCGGATCTGCGGGCCGGAGTACGCCACGCCGCCCCTGTTGCCGCCGCGGCTCTTCGACGAGTACGTGGTGCGGTACACCGGCCCCATGGTGCGGATGATCCAGGATCAGGGCGGTTTCGCCCGCATCCACTGCCACGGGCGGATCCGGTCGGCCCTGCCACAGTTCGTGGCGATGGGTGCATCGGCCACCGACCCCATTGAGCCGCCGCCCCAGGGGGATGTCCGACTCGGCTATGTCCGCCGCCGGTACGGCAAGGATCTCGTTCTTTTCGGCAACCTGGAGGTGTCGGACATCGAGAACCTGGAGCCGGGGGCCTTTGAGAAGGCGGTCGCGCGCAGTCTGCGCGAGGGGACTCGCGGCCAGGGCCGCGGCTTTGTGCTCATGCCGACGGCTTGCCCTTATGGACGCAAGATCTCGGTCCGGACCATGGCCAATTACGAGACCATGGTAAGGCTGGCGGAACGAGCGTGAGGCAACGGACGCCCTTTAGATGCCCCGCTGGCGGGGCGCGCTACGCGAGCCCATTCATGGCCGCTGATACTACATCGCGTGTTGCACTCTGCTGACCATGGCTTGGCAAGCAACCTGTGGCACATGAAAGACCCGGCACCACACGATCCTTACGACTCTGCCGGGGCGGGCGCAGTGGTCGGCGGCAGCGCCGGCGGCGTCGGGCCGCCCGGTTTCAGGAAGAGGTAATAGAGTTTGCCCTCGTTCTGGGCGCGGCCGGCGAGTTCGCCCGCCTCGGGCCCGATGCCCAGGTACAGGTCGCACCGGCCCGCCGCGCGGATCGCGCCGCCGGAGTCCTGGTCCAAGGCGAAGCCGCTGAAGGGGACGTCGGCGATGGCACTGCCCTGGCGCGTCGGCAGCAACGTCGAGAGCATCGCCAGGCACGCCGCCGGGAAAATCCGCTTGTCGGTGGCGACCGACCGCCGGGCCGTCACGGGAACGTTCAGGCAGCCGCGCGGCCGCCCGTCCTCGACAGGGGCAAAGAAGACGTACCGCGGGTTGCGCCACGTGTAGGCGGTGACCTCGCCCGGAAAGCGGCGGAAGTGGGCGATCATGGCCGGCAGGCCGTCGCGCTTGCCGATCTTGCCGTCCTTGACCAGTTCGGCCCGGATGCTCTTGTAGTCGTGCCCGTTATTGGCCGTGTAGCCGACCGTGAAGTCGCTGCCATCGGTCATCCGCAGCCGCACGGAGCCCTGGATCTGGGCCACGTAGGCCTCGAAGGGGTCGGCCATCCACACGAGTTCGTTGCCCGCGTACATGTCGGAGGTCTCAATGGTCTTGCGGTCGGGCAGCGGCGCGGCGGGCGTGCCGTCGGGGAGTTTCACCAGGCCCGGCGGCGCCTTGTAGAGCGGGTACTTGAACTTGTCGGTCCGGATCGGCGACGCCTCGAAGATCGGCGTGTAGTAGCACGTGAAAAGGACGGTGCCCCTCGAGTCGCAGCCGACAGACATGTAGACATCAAACTGCTGTCGGATGCCCGCGTTCATCGCATCCGGCGAAAGGCCAGTATCAAGCAGCGCCAGGAAGGCCTGGAGGCTGGCCACCGCCTCGCCGTGGGTGATCCCGCCGTAGGGGAAGAAGTTCTGGCTGGACGGCTTGGCCAGGTAATCGAGACTGTGCCGGATGGCCTCCTTCAGGCCCGCCGTGTCGGCGCACGCGGGCGTGAAGTCGGGGATGAGGCGCGGGTCGGTGATCTTCCGCAGGGCCAGTTGCCCCGGGGCCAACTGGGCCTCGTAGTCCTTCTGGATCGCCGGCGGGAAGGCGAATTCCTCTTCACGGCCCTTCGCGCAGCCGGCGATGGTAAGGCCGCACAGCATAACGGCACACAGCACAAGAAAAGTCCTCATTCCAGTCCTCCTCGATCTTGCCGGGTCACTCTTCTTCCACGGCGCCGGATTATGCGGCGGTGGGCGCAGGCTGTCAAGCATACCCCGCGCGGCCGCAGAAATTCTTGTCGAGAGCCGGTCGGGTCTGTAATCTGGCCCTCGGCGCCGCCGCGTGAGAAGGATTCGCGACAGAGGGCACAGAGAGCACAGAGAAGGTGGCAGGATTGAGAGGAAAAAGACAAGGAAGTGTGAAACAGTAAGCCAGGTGTCGGTTCTCTCTGGGTGTTCTCTGCGCTCTCTGTGGCGAACAGGATTGGCCGGTAGATCCGCACAGCGTTGAAAGGGCAGGAGATGAAACGGTTCTGCGGATTGGAGAAGAAGCAAACGCCCGACTGGGAAGCCCTCCTGACCAACCTCCGCCGCCGGGGGACGCCCCAGCGGGTGCACAATCTGGAACTTTTCCAGGACGGCGAGATCGCCGACGCGATTGCCCGGCGGTTCGACCTTGTGGCGGGCCTTTCGCCGGACGACCCGGACTACGAGCGCAAGAAACACATCGCCGTCCAGCGGTTCTGCGGCTTCGACTACGCGGGGGCGGCGCTGCTGCGGCTCGACTTCACGCTCTTCAAGGCGACGGTCGAGGACACGGCGGCACTCAAGCGGGCCGGCGGCCGCGCATTTCAGGACGAACACAAAGGGCCGATCCAGAGTTGGGAGGACTTCGAGAAGTTCCCCTGGCCCGACCCGTACGCCCCCAGCGCCGCCGCCGACCTCGAGTGGTTCCAGAATAACCTGCCCGACGACATGTGCATTATCGCGCGCGGCACCGGGCACTTCGCCGAGTACCTGACGTGGCTGATGGGTTACGAGACGCTCTGCTACGCGCTCTATGACCAGCGCGATCTGGTGGCGGCGCTGGCAGGGCGGCTCGAGAAGTTCTACGCCGCGAGCCTCGAACGGCTTCTGGAGTTCGACCGCGTCAAGGCCGTTTTCGCCAGCGACGACATGGGCTTTAAGACGGGCCTGCTGATTTCGCCGGCCGACATGCGCGAGTTCGTGCTGCCGGGCCATCGCCTCCTGGCCGAGATCACTCATGCCGCCGGGCGGCTGTACCTGCTGCACGCGTGCGGAAACCTGCGGGACATCATCGAGGACCTCGTTGACGTGGTGAAGATCGACGCCAAGCACAGTTTCGAGGACACCATCGAGGACGTCTGCGAGGCCAAACGGACCTACGGCCGCCGGATCGCCCTCCTCGGGGGCATCGACGTGGACTTCCTGTGCCGCTCGGACGAGAAGGCCATCCGCCGGCGTGTCCGCCGGACGCTCGACGCCTGCATGCCCGGCGGCGGCTACTGCCTCGGCACGGGGAACTCGGTGGCCAACTACATTCCGCTCGACAAGTATCTTGTGATGCTTGATGAGGGAAGGCTGTATGGCGGATAGCGAATCTCAAATCTCAAATCTGAGATTCAGAATTGCCAAATGCAAAATGCGTAACGCGAAACACGCAATGACAGAGGCCAGAAGACCGGAATGGACGGCAAAGGTGCAAAACGCCGGCCGAGTCCCCTGCTTCGCCGACGTGCTTGTCGAAGTGTCGCCGTGGCCACGGCGCCGTGCGCCGCCGCGCATCGCGCCGGCCGGGTGGGTGGCATGGCCGCAGCCTGCCCGCTGTGGCGGGCGCCGTTGCGTGACCATGAGGCTGATCGCGGTGCTCGTGCTAGGGCTGGTGGCCGCCGGCTGCGGGCACGCCAGGCCGGCCAAGCCGGTGCTGTTCCGCGTGTGTGGCCGGGTCCTCGATGCCGACACGAAGCAGGGCCTGGCCCAGGCTAGGCTGCTGTTGCAGGCGAGCATTCCCACCGGCGCTGGCTCGACCATGCTCAAGACCTTCGGCGCCACAGGCGCCGACGGCAAGTACGACGTGGAACTCTCGGAAGGATTCCAGGTGCTCCAGTACGCCGGCCAGATCCGCCTCAGCGTGGCCAAGCAGGGCTATGGCAGCGTGAGCGTTGACGTGCCCATCCCGGCCAAGGCGTCCCCGTTCTACCCGATGGGCGACATCGTTTTGGCGCGTGCTTTCTCGGCGCCGCCCCCGGTCCCGCCAGTGCGGCCGCGGACGCCCGGAGCCATATTCCGCGATAGCGCGCCAGGGCTGCGGTGAGATCAGGGCGCCGCCGGATTACCTGTTTGGCTTGGCAGTGGTTCGTGTGCCACGAGTTGTCTGCCAATCTGCGGTCTATGTTGCTATCCGGCGATATCGTGTAAAGCAGTAAGGAGGGAGGACTGCAATAACCGCGAGTTGACAGGCAACCCGTGGCACGTGTACGACTGGCACGCCAAACAGGAACGCTGATCTGCCGCGCAAGCCATGCGCTCCGCCCGGCGTGACCGCCCGGCGGGCTACCGCGCGTTGCGGGCCCGGTACTCCTCGGGCGTCATGGCGAACCTGCGTTCGACCTTCTGGCGATAAACCGGCCCGGCATTGTAGGTGCAGAAGGGATACAGCCGGCCGTCGGGATCGGCGTAGTGAATGACGCAGCGGCGCGTGCGGTCGGTCTCGTAGTTGTAGCGGTCCATGAAGTGCATCCCGGCCACCAGGAGGCTGCGGAAGGTCTTCTTTCCGGCCCGGCCGCGCCCGACCTTCTTGTCGACCATGCCGTTAAGGGTGTGAAGCCACCCGTCGAAGGTCATGCCCGCCGGCGCGCGGTCCGGCCGGAAGTGCCGTCGCAGCGCCAGGAACGCCCCTGTCTTCTGGAAGAACTTGAAGCGGCTCGCCTCGGCCTTCCGGGCCAGGGCCCACATGTCGTCGAGGAGCCCTTTGAGGTCGAAGAACTGCGGGATCGGCACCGGCCGCCCGTCATGGCCGACGAACAGATACGTCCCGAGAGAGCAGTGGGGGTGGCACGACATCACGACGTTCGGCTGGCCGCGCACCGCCGCCACCAGCCGCGAGAATGGCTGCACGCACGACAGGGGGAACCAGTCCTCGTACGGGTCGCTGATGCCCGTTTGGCGCGCGACGTCGTGGGCCAGGTCCGGCAGAGTATAGCGCTGGCGGAGTCGCTCGGCGGTCGAGATGCGGCCGCAGAACGCCACCGGCTGAAACGAGATGCCCGCGATCGTCTGGATTCGGTCCAAGGCGAACCGCACGATATCGCCCACCTGGTGATCGTTGAGGCCCTTGATGATCGTCGGTACCAGAACGATCTTCATGTCGGTGGCCATGATCCGTTCAACCGCCCGCAATTTCTCGTCCATGAGGGGCCGGCCGCGGGTCTCCTGGCAGACCTCGTCGGTCACGCCATCGAACTGGAGATAGACGTCGTGGAGGCCGGCCTCCTCGCATCGCCGGGCGAAGTCTTCCTCGTGGGCGAACCTCAGGCCGTTCGTGGCGATCTGGGTGTGCGAGAAGCCCATCTCGCGGGCCGCCCGCACCAGGTCGAGGAACCGCGGGTGCAGCGTCGGTTCGCCCCCCGAGAACTGCACGGCCCGCGCCGGCGACGGCCGCAGGCCCCGGTAGGTCCGCAGCATCCCGAGGACCTGCTCGAACGTCGGCTCGTAGACGTATCCGGAGGCGTCGGCGCCGGCGAAGCAGATGGGGCACTTCAGGTTGCACCGGTTCGTCAAGTCGATGTTCCCCAGCGCGGTGTTCGATGCGTGGTCCGGGCACAGGCCGCACTGGAAGGGACACCGGGCCGTCGCCGCGCTGTTGGGGTTTTCGAGGCCCTCGCCGTCGCCGTAGTAGAACTGCTCGGCCTTCAGGTACAGCCGGGCGTCGCTCCAGTAGATGTCCTCGAAGCGGCCGTGTTCGGGGCAGGTCTTCTCCATCCAGACCACGCCCTCGCGATCATACAAGCGGGCCGGAAGGACTTTCACGCATTCGGGGCAGATGGACTCGACGGTTTTGGGAAGGCCAAGTTTCAAGGGAGGAATCGGCCGGCCGGCCAACGTGCATTTCCCCGCGGGCGCCCCCGTAAGGGTTCCGCCGGAGGGTGGATTCATGTCGCTCCTCTCGTCCGAGCGGCCGACGCCAGAACTTCGGTGCGGCGGCCGCTTGCCCGCACGACCCCCCACCATACACTGTGCACACTCAGAATTCCCTTACAGACTCTGATTATAGCGCGATACTCACCAAGACCGCAAGCGCAATGCGGCAAACCTGTGGGCCGCTGCAACGCCGCGGTAAGTGTTCAGCAACCCCAGCGTGCTGCCGCAGCCTGGATGCTGGGGCATCCTGAATCTCCTTGTGGCGCCGTCGGTGGCGGCAGTAGACTCCCGGGCAGGCGGCGTGGGGGTCTCGCCGGCGCGGCATCACCGGGGGCGCCAAGCAAGGAGCGAAGCATGGCCCTGATCACGATGGAAAACCTGTTCTTCGACATCCGACCGAAGATCGTGCCGGCCGATCGCAGGGCGACGATCGAGATCCGCCCGCTCTTCGAGCACTGCCGGCTGGACGACTCGGCCGCCTACGAGGTCCGGTACTACCCGGCCGAGGAATTCGCCGCGCGCAGCGGTTGGAACGGCGGGGTGGCCAAGTCCGTCAAGCCGGTCGGCGGCGTCCTTCGCCTTGAGCAGTACCTTGAGGCCGAGCAGGAACACGTGTTTTTCGTGGAGCGCGTCGACGGGGACCGGCGGCAGCGCGTGGGCGACTTCCGCGTCTACTCGGTCGAAGCGGACCTCTTCTCCCGTCGGCCCTTCAAGGGCGATACGCACATCCACAGCATCCGGTCGGACGGCAAGGAATCCCCCGCCTACGTGGCGGCCGCCTGCCGCCGGATCGGCCTGGATTTCATGGCCGTGACCGATCACAAGAAATACGGTCCGTCGCTGGAAGCGCAGCGGGCGTACCAGGGCGTCGACCTCGGCCTGCGGATCTTTGCCGGCGAGGAAGTCCATCCGCCGGACAATCCCGTGCACATCGTCAACTTCGGCGGCCGGTTCAGCGTCAGCGACCTGTTTGCCGACGAACCGGCGTATCGCCGGGCCGTTGAGAAGACCGCCGAGAAACTGGGCCGGCTGCCGCTGGAGGTGAACCGCTATCAGTACGCCTCGGCGGTGTGGTGTTTCGAGAAGATCCGCGAGGCCGGCGGACTGGGAGTATTCCCCCACCCGTACTGGTTCACGGACCACCGCTACTCGCCGCCGGGTGCCCTGACCTCGTACCTGTTCGAGACGCAGCCCTTCGACGCCTACGAGGTTGTTGGCGGGTTTACCTACGGTGAGTTCGATTCGAACACCCTTCAGGCCGCGCGGTACCATGAGGAGCGGGCCAAGGGCCGCCGCATCCCGATCGTCGGGGCCAGCGATTCTCACGGGTGCGAGAACAGACAGCGCGGGCTGTTCGGCTGGTATTACACGATCGTCTTCTCGCCTTCGCTGGCGCTGGACGATCTCATCCGCAGCATCAAAGACCTGTACTCGGTGGGGGTCGAGGCCGTGCCGGGCGACCGGCCTCGCCCGGTCGGCCCGATGCGCCTGGTCAAGTTTGCCGTGTTCCTTCTGCGAGAGGTGTTCCCGCAGCACGACGAACTGTGCGTTGAGGAAGGGCGGCTGATGCTGGCCCATGCGGCAGAGGGCGAGGCCGCCGGTGCCGGCGATGGCCCGATGATCCGCCTCGGCACCTCGGCGCCCGGGTCGGCCGCCGCGGCGCTCGCCCGGCTCAACGGCCGGACCACCGCTCTGCTGGACCAGTGCTGGGCGCCGCCGGCGTGAGACGCCCTGGAAGTCTCGCAACATTGAAATTGTGGGTTCACGGGTGCCATGCTTTCGGTTGCGGCGGCATGCTTTCCCAAGAGCGAACGATCATGCTCTCGCAAAGGCGCGAAAGCATGGCATCCTCAGGATCAAGTGTGACGGACCACTAGGCGGCGTACTGGGAAAGGGCTGTCAGTTTCACGAAAAGGTCGAAGAGGATGTGCACGCCGGCCGCAATGCCGAAGCCGCGGTAAGCAAAAATGTAGCCCAGGTAGACCCCTGCCGCCACCCGGAACAGGAACGAGTCCCACGCGAACCACTGGGGATTGTCGATGGTGTGTGCCCCGGCAAACAGTCCGGCCGAGACCAGCACCACCGCGGCCACGAGGCCGGGCGATCGGTTGCCGAAAACGTGCCGCGCCACCACCAGCGGTCCGCCCACCAGGAACAGCCGGAACAGGAGTTCCTCGTAAATGCCCGCGCCGATGCTCGTCATGGCGGCGGCGAGCCAAGAGGCCGGGGCGCCCGCCGACGTTAGTTGGAGCGACAGGAATTCGTGCAGCACCAGGCGGCAGACCGCGTAGATACCGAACAAGGGAACCATCAGAAGTACCGTTTCTGCTGCCATCAGCCCCAGCAAGGACCACGAGCACCGCGTGGGATCGCGCCGCAGGACGTGCCCCAACAGGAGCACTGCCACGACCAGGTACGTGGGGACCATGATGCCCGTCACGCCGAGCGGCGCGATGACCTGCCGGATCAGAATGTCGGCTCGGGCGGCAAAGTCCGGCCGCACGAAGAATACGCCGACGCCGTAGAACGCGAGGAAGGGCAGGAGGAAAATCAGGCTCGGCAGCGGGCGGGCGGCTTCCGGGTCGCGCAGAAGGCGGCCTGCACGGCCGGCCTTCGGAATCGCCGGCGGCTTCCTGGCACGCTTGGCTTTGGCCATGGCGGGACTGTAGCAGGCCCGGCCGCAAAGTCAATTTCGGACTGCCGATTTCGCGTTGAAAAGCACGGCCATTCGTGATTCGATGGTAGATGCCCAGCGCCGGCGTCGGCCGTCGATGTCGCGGAGCGCATTCTGCGCGGCGGGCAAGACTGCCCGCCGCGCGATAGCGCTCGGGGCCGCGGCTCATGGGGCGGCCTCACCGCCACAGCCGCGCAAGCGCGCTGCCCAGGTGCTTATGTCGACCAACGAGAAAATCCGTGCCTTCTACGCTGCCCTGTTTCATGCCTACGGGCCGCAGGGCTGGTGGCCCGCCGAAACACCGTTCGAGGTTGTCGTCGGCGCCATCCTGACCCAGAACACCAACTGGAAAAACGTGGAGCGGGCTATCGCGAACCTGAAGCGCGAGGGCCTTCTGGCCGCGGCCGCCCTGGCTGCCGTCGGCGAGTCGCGGCTGGCCGAGGTCATCCGGCCGGCTGGCTACTACCGCATCAAGGCCAGGCGACTGAAGAACTTCATACGGATGCTCGCCGGGGAGTTCGGCGGCGACCTGGGCGCCCTCTTCGGCCTGCCGACGGCCGCCTTGCGAGAGAAGGTCCTCGGCGTGACGGGCATCGGCCCCGAGACCGCCGACTCCATCGTGCTCTACGCGGCGGGGCGGCCCGTCTTTGTCGTCGACGCCTACACGGCCCGCATCTTCTACCGCCACGGGATGGCCGAGGGTGAGGCTGCCTACGAGGACCTCCAGTCGCTAATCGCGGGAGCGATCGAAGATGATGTGGATATGTTCAAGGAATATCACGCCCTCCTCGTGGCCGTGGGGAAGCGGCACTGCAAGAAAAAGGCCCCCGAGTGTACCGGGTGCCCGCTCGAGAAATACCTCGAGGACGGCCAGCCGGTCAGTGAGACATGGTGAGCCGGCCGGCCATCCTCCTGCCACACGGGCGCGGCGGCGCCCCGCGTTACGGCTCGGGCGGGGGCTGGGCACGCGCGCGGCGGAGGGAGTCGGGCTCCGCCGGCGTCCCCGCCAGGCGGGCCGCCGCGGCCAGTTCGAGACGGCTTCGCGGATCATCGGCCAGAAGCGGATGGTCGGGCCCGCGGAGTTCCCGCCGGATGGCCATGCGGGTCTCAGGATCGATTTCGTGCCACGAGGTTGCCGCGTTGCGCCCCTTGCGCTTGCTCTGGTACAGGGCCTGGTCGGACAGGAACACCAAAAGTTCCGGCGAGACGACTTCGGCGTCCTCCGGATACGTGGCCGTGCCCAGGCTCAGCGTGATCGGGACGCGGGTGTCTTTTGAGACGAACTCGTGCTTGCGGCAGGCGGCCAGGATCCGGCGCGCGAGGGCCTGGACCTCCTGGTGCCCGGTCCGCGGGCAGATCAGGGCGAACTCATCGCCGGCGTAGCGGGCCACGAGGTCGGATTCGCGGGCGCACTGCTTCAGGATCACCGCCACTTCCTTCAGCGCGTAATCGCCGAAGGGGTGCCCGTGCTCGTCGTTGATGTTCTTGAAGTGGTCGATGTCGACGATGATGATCGACAGGTCGTGGCCGTACCGGCGGCTGATCTTGAATTCCGTCTTGAGCCACTCCATCAGGTATCGGTAGTTGTACAGGGCCGTGAGGCCGTCGGTGATGCTGCGGACTTTGAGCGTCCGGTTGTCTTCCTTCAGTTGCCTCATCAGGGCGGACTCGCGGGCCAGGGTCTTTTCGAGTTCCTCCCGGACCTCTCGCAGTTGGTCGTGCGCGCTCTTGAGGCGCAGCGCCGCCCGCAGGCGGAACTGGAGGGCCTCGTCGTCGAAGTCGGCCGGCAGGAACTCATCGACGCCCGCCTCCAGCAGCGCGTGGCTGCTCTCCACGCCCATGGCCTTGCCGACGATCGCCACCACAGGCAGGTACCGGTCGGTTCGGAGGCTCTTGAGGACCCGGGCCGTCTCGGCCGCGTCGAACTGGCCGGGGCAGTGGGCGAGGACCACCAGGTCAGGTTTCTCGCTCTTGACCACGGCCATGGCCGTCAGGCAGTCCGTCGCCGTCTGGAGGGTGGCGCCCAAGGCCTCCAGCCTGAGCATGAGGTCCTCACTACCGTTCTCCTGCGTGATGACGAGGATGTTGACTCGATACGGCATTGGGTCTCCCTGTGTTGGAGTCGTGGAACCTGCTCGTCGGGCCTTTGCCCTCTACTTATAAGGGTACGCATGACGGGGAGGATGGCAAACGGCGAGAGGGACTTCCGCTCGGGCGTTCAGCATAACATCATAGAATACAAGGACTTAGGGTGGCAACCGCCGGCGGCAAGTGCGTGTGGGTCATGCGGAACAGTCGCAAAAGCGCTGCGGGATTTTGATAGTGTAGCATCCTTACCGCGGTCGAAGAGCCTGTCCGAAAAACCGAGGGTCAGGCATATATGCAACCAAAGCCCGCCGTTGGGCTTTGGTTGGCATGTCGCTTCAGCCCCGGGAAGGAGAACCGCAACAACTTTACTGAGGCAAACGCAAAAGCGCGTTTGCCTCAATAAATATGCCTGACCCTCGGTTTTTCGGACAGCCTCTACGCCGGTAATGCTGCTACAGTCTCGGGATTTTCGTACCTTTCCCGCGGAAAGCGCCCGCCACACGAGTGCGGAATCCCGACTATTTGTGGTGGCCCCAGGCCGTCAGCAGTCTGGACCCCGTCCGGATGTACCCCAGCCAGGAGGCGATGCCCAGCGCTACCGTCACGCCCCAGATCGCGTAGAGACACCACCAGGCTGGCCGCGGCGCCATCGGCACCAGGTCGGGGGCCACGCACATGGCCGCCAGCGTCACGAACTGCATGACTGTGGCCGCCTTGCCCAAGGCGCTGGGCAGCCCCTGGAAGAAGCCGGACAGGAGGTACACGATACCTATGCCTGCGAGCATGAAGACGGCCCGCGAAACCAGGATCACCGTAACCCATTTCGGTAGGCGCACCTCGGGGTCGTCGGAGAGGACGCCCGGAAACGTCATCGTCACCAGGGCGCTGATCATGAGGGCGTAGTCGGCCAGCGGGTCGAGCAGGGAACCGATGCGAGTTACGGTCCCCGTCCGCCGCGCCAGGATGCCGTCCACCGCATCGCCTACCCCCAGCAGGACAACCAGGGCCAGGGCGCCGTACCGGTAAGCCCAGTTCTCCTTGGCGTCCAGGAGAAGCAGGATGAAGGGCGTGACCAGCAAAATCCTCAGCACCGTGATGCGATTCGGCCACGACATGAAGCGTTGCCCCGACGCAAACCTTGGCGGCCACAAAGTACGGAAGGGCGGCGAGAGTGTCAAGGTAGTTCAGAACACGACCCCGCCATATCCGACGGCCGCCTGGTAATCCGTGCGGCCCATGGTCTGGCGCATGACGTCGTAGGAAGTCGTGTAGTGGATGACGCACCCGCGCGTGGCTCCGAGTTCGCGGGCGGCCGACAGCGTGGCGGCAATCGCCCCGGCGCCGCAGGCGTTCATGTGCTGCTGCGCCGTCGGCACCGCCGACTCGGCGTCCAGCCGCACCATCACGTCCATCATCCGCCGGTCGTTCTCATCGCGAACCCAGCGCAGGGCCGCCGGGCCCTGGCCCAGCGGCGTGAACCCGTACATCGGCCCGTAGTGCGTCAGGTCGCTGGAGCCGAGGCATACCGCATCCGCCTCCAACGCCCGGATGGCCTGCCCGACGATCCGGCCCAGGTCCACGGTCTCGCGGCTGGGCGGCACCAGGATGGGGACGATCCGGGCCCCCGGCACCGCGTATTGGATGAACGGCACCTGGATTTCCAGGCTGTGCTCCGGCACGTGCGGGTTGGGGTCATCGGTCAGCAGGGGTCCCGCCCGGCTCAGGATCTCGCGGGCCAGGCGCTCGTCGACCTCGGCCGTCCCCAGCGGCGTCTGCCAGGCGCCCGAGGAGAACATGGCGCTGGCGCGAAGATGCACGCGGTGCGACGGGCCGAACAGGACGAACGTCTTCGGCTGGCGTCGGCCGGCGATCGCCTTGACGACGCTCAAGGCCGTCGCCCCCGAGAAGGTCCAGCCCGCGTGCGGCACGACGCCCGCCACGGGCCGCTCCGGCAGGTCAGCGGGCGCGGGCTGGACCTGCATCGCCTCGATGGCCCGGATGCAGGCGTCGCGTCCGAGCGGGTACCAGCCTTGCTGCGCGTAGACCGCTTCGCGAACCATCATGTTGCACCTCATGAAAATGACCAATGACCAAGCGTCAGGGACCAATGACCAACAGGCCTATTCCCTTGACTCCACCAACCCCAAGGGGCTGGGCCGCGGTCCTCGAATTTCGCCCCACGGGTTGTGGTTGGTGGCGTCAAGTGCATAGGCCTAATGACCAATGCCCAAGCACCAATGACCAATCAAACGGCTAGGCCCAATGACCATCAGCGCCTGCGCAGGCGCGCAAGGCTGTCACTGCGCCATTTCGCCGAGAGCCTCCTCAGATATGAACTTGTACGTGCCGTTGTTTTGCGCCGCAATCTTCTGGAGTTCGCGTTCGCCTTGGCGATACAGGAAGGCAACGGTGTGCACCTTCACCTTGCCGTCGGCGTTCAGGCTTTTCACGAGACCGGGGACGGACTTGTCAAACTCGCCGTCGGTCAGCAGGCAGATGACGTCTGGCTTGCACGCGAATGCCCGGCGCAGTGCCCCGCACGGGTCGGTCTCCCCCTCGGCGGTTACGCTGTCGATGAACTCGTAGGCCATCATCTTATTGCGTTCCGTCGCGGGCACAAGACCCCGCACGGACATCTCGACAGGGGGGCCGGAGGAGTAGAAAAGGACGTGAAACTCGGTTTCCTCGCTGAGTTCGCCAATGCTCATCTTGAGTCCGAACTTCACGTAGTCGATGGTGTCCGTCATGCTCCCTGACCGGTCGATCACAAAGACGGCGCTGGATATCTCCTCGGGCAGGTCGATGCCGAAAAAGCCGCGCATGGTTGAGGGCCAAGGCCCCTCCCCGAGGCGGTCCCTCGAAACGTTCGAGTCCCCGATCCGGTTTCCCGCCTCGGCGCCATACGCCACCTCGGCCAGCAACCGGCCCTCCGCATTCACTTTTCTCTCCGTCAGGACGACGGCGGGGGGCAGGTCGTCGTCATCCTCGGGGAAGGGAAGCGCGAACCCGAACTGGCCGCCGTTCTCGCGGACGAGGCACAGGATCTGAATCACCAGAGCCATAGGGGTCTTGCCATGGGCGTTGACCGAGACGCCCCGGCCTTGGAGTTCCGTTGCGTGCACGCGCACTTGGGCCAGATCATCTTGGCCGGTGACTTGCAGCGGAAGCCACTTAAGGGGTGGTTGTTTCGCCGGGGTGGAGTGGAGCAGGCAACCGGCGGTAAGCGACATCAGGTACGGGATGCCCTGGATCTCGAGCCGTTCGACCAGTGCGCTGTCGCAGGCGAGAAGGACGCGGGAGAGTTCCTGGTATGTCGTTTGCTCGGGCGAGGGAATCTCGATGGTCACCTCAGGTGGTCCGGGCGGGATGCCGGCCTTGGCGGGCGCAGGCGCTGGATGCTGTTGCTTCGCCTGCACCCGCCGCTCCCCGATGCGGGCCTTGAGCACCAGCCTGAACTCGGCCAGGGATTCCATTGGCATCCCGTCAATCGTCACGGTCCGATCCGCCAGGAGGACGATGGCCAAGGGTTCGGGCGGCGGCGCGGGCGCCGATGCCTGGCAGGCGCATCCGGCCGTACCGAAGGCGACAACGGCGGCGGCAATCATCGCCCCCCTCCACGCCCAGGGTCGTGAGATGACATCCACGAGCATGGCCCCCCCTCCTCTTTGGGATGCGTCCGTCCATATAAACGGATGCCGGAGGCCATGCGCTCAGCCTCTTTTCGGATCGTGCGGCTCCGTGACGCGGCGCGGATCGAGGGCCTTGTCGAGATCGGCCTCGGTCATCAGGCCCTTCTCCAAAATCAGTTGCCGCAGGGTCTTGCCCGTGGCGACGGATTCCTTGGCCACCTCGGCCGCCTTCGCGTAACCGATGTAAGGATTCAGGATCGTCGCCAGGCCCACGGACGCCTCGAAGTGTCGGCGGCACCGCTCGGCGTCGGCCGTGATGCCCTTGACGCACCGCTCGGTAAAGACCGGCAGGAAGTTCTTCAGAATCTCCATGCTGAAAAGGACGTTGTGAGCGATCAGCGGCATCATGATGTTAAGTTCGAGTTGCCCCGCCTGGACCGCCATCGCCACGGCCGCATCGTTGCCCACGACCTGCATGGCGACCATGTTGAGGCATTCGGCCAGGCTGGGGTTGACCTTGCCGGGCATGATGCTCGATCCGGGCTGGACGGCGGGCAGGCGGATCTCGGCCAGGCCGGTCTGCGGCCCGCTCGCCAGCAGGCGGAGGTCGTTGGCGATCCGCGTGAGTTCCAGGGCCAGCCCGCGCAGGGCCGCGCTTACGCCGGCCATCGGGGCCATCGACTGCATGGCGTGCCGGAGGTCCTTCGCCGGCCGCAGGGCAACGCCTGAGATGTGCGACAGGCGGATAATCACAGTGGCGGCATAGTTCTCGTGATGCGTGTTCAGGCCGGTGCCGGCGGCCGACCCGCCGATGGGCGGCTCGCGGCAATCGTCAAGGGCGCGGTTCAGGCTGTCGCCCGCCCGGCGGACCGCCTCGGCGTAGGCCGCGAACTCCTGGCCCAGGCGCACGGGCACGGCATCCTGAAGGTGTGTGCGGCCGCTCTTGATGATGCCATCAAACTCGCGGCCCTTGGCGCCCAGCGCGTCGGCCAGGCCGTAGATGGCGGCCAGGACTTCGCCTGCCAGCAGGATCGTCGCCAGGTACATCGCCGTCGGGAACGTGTCGTTCGTCGACTGGCTCATGTTGACGTGGTCATTTGGGTGGACGGGCTTGTACGTACCTGGCGGCCGGCCGAGGATTTCGTTGGCGCGGTTCGCGAGGACCTCGTTCGTGTTCATGTTGAACGAAGTGCCGGCGCCGGCCTGAAAGACGTCGACGACCCACTGGTCGAGGAGTTTGCCCTCGAGGACCTCGCGGCAGGCCCGCGCGATGGGGTCGGCGAGCGCGGCCTCGAGTTTGCCCAGGTCGCGGTTGGCCTGGGCGGAGGCGAGTTTGACCATCGCCATCGCCCGCACGAGGGCGGGGTGCGCCCGCAGGCCCGACACGGGGAAGTTCTCGACCGCCCGCTGGGTCTGGGCACCCCAGTAGGCCCTGGCGGGAACCTGGACCTCGCCTAGGGTGTCGCGTTCAACGCGGTAGTCCTCGCCGCTCATTCGCAGGCCTCCTAGAGCGCCTTTGACCGCAGAGGACGCAGAGAAGGCAAAGGGAAGAGGAGATGAAGAGAGAAAACGAAACGCAGGCAGAGGTGCGGCTCGGATTAATGCCTTGCGTACGACCTATGTGTTGTTTCCTCATTTCTCTCTCTGCGTTCTCTGCGGTGAAACTCCTTACTTGAACCCGCCGCCGGGCTTCTGGCCGTACTTCGTGTGATACACGTCGTACAGTCGCTGGGCCTCCTCGGGCGGGATCGGAATCGGGTCGCCTTTGGTCATCGCCAGGTGCACTGTCCGCGCGATGTCCTCGACCACGACGGCGGCCTTGAGCGCCCCCCGTGCGTTGACGCCGACCGCGAAGACCCCATGGTTCTGCATCAGCACCGCCGGGCACTGGAGGTTGATCGACCTGAGGACCCGCACGGCCTCCTGGCCGACCTCGATGCCGCCGATCTTGGCGTATCCGCCGCAGGGGATCGGGATGCCGAACGCGTCGCCGTGCTCGGTCAGGTAGACGGGGATGCTGCGGCCCAGCGCGGCAAAACTGGACGCGTACGGCGAGTGCGTGTGGATGACCGCGTGGATCTCGGGCAGGTGCTTGAGCATGTAGAGGGCGGTGGCCGTGTCGACGCTCGGCTTGAGGCGGCCCTCGACGATGCGGCCCTCCAGGTCGACCACTGGCAGGTCCTCGGGCGTCATCTCGTCGAAAATGACGCCCGACGGCTTGACCACCACGAGGCCCGTGGCCGGGTCGCGCCCGCAGACGTTGCCGCTGGTCCACGATACCAGGCCGAGGTTCGGCAACTGCCGGTTGGCCCAGCAGACCTGTTCTTTGAGTTCCTCGAGCAAGTTCGCCTCCTGCGAAAAGGCTGAGTTTGACTGCCACAGTGTATCATGCGGCGGGGGCGGTGGGAAGAACTTGGCGTGCCCTTCGGCGGCTTCGTAGAATATGAACCGGTGCGCGGTTGGCAGTCTTGCCCGCCGCGCGACAGAGGAAGGGAAAAGGGAAAGGGGAAGCGCGGCGGGCAGTCTTGCCGGCCGCGCTCCTGTTCGTGCCGAACCGACCGTGGGTTACTCCACGCCCTTGAGGGCCTTGAGGCGCTTCATGACGTCGTTGGCCCCGCGGCCGAAGTAATCGTGCAGCGTGTCGTACTCGGCGAAGATTTTGTCGTAGAGGGCGTGGGCCTCGGCGTTGGGCCTGTAGGTCTTGTCGCGGACGCCCGCCATGCGGGCGGCGGCCTCCTGGATGGTGTCGTATCCGCCGCCGGCGCGCCCGGCGGCTACGGCGGCGTGCATCGCGCTTCCCAGGGCGCAGGTCTGGGCGCTGCGGGCGATCCTGAACTCGCGGCCTGTCACGTCCGAGTAAATCTGCATGAGTAAATCATTGCGTTCCGGCAGCCCGCCGCAGCAGTAGATCTCGTCGACCGCCACGCCGTGCTGCTCGAACGTGCGGATGATCTTGTATGTGCCGAACGCGGTCGCCTCCAAGAGGGCCCGGTACATCTCCTCGGGCCGTGTGCCGAGGTGCATGCCGAGCATCAGGCCCGTCAGGTTGGCATCGACGAGGACCGAGCGGTTGCCGTTCCACCAATCGATCGCCATGAGACCCGTCTGGCCGGCCCGGTAGGCGGCGGCCTTCTCGGCCAAGAGGTCGTGGATGCTCTTCTTGCGTTTCCTGGCTTCGGACTCGTAGGCGGCGGGGACGGCGGTGCGGACGAACCACGCGAAGATGTCGCCGACGGCCGACTGGCCCGCCTCGAACCCGTACAGGCCCGGCAGGATGCCGTCCTCGACCACGCCGCACTGGCCGGGCACGTTCTTCTCCGCCGTGCCGCAGACCATGTGGCAGATGCTGGTTCCCATGATCATGACCATCTTGCCGGCGCCCGTGACGGTGCAGGCGGGGACGGCGACGTGTGCGTCGACGTTGCCGGCGGCCACGGCGATGCCGGGGGCCAAGCCCAGGCGTTCGGCGATCTTCGTCGTCAGGCCGCCCGCCCGCGCCCCCAGCGGAATCACCTCGCGCAGCATCTTGGAGTCAACCACGTCGGCGAAGTCGGGGTGGAGGGCGGCGAAGAACTCGCGACGCGGGAACCCCTCGCGCTTCGACCAGATCGCCTTGTACCCGGCGGTGCAGAGATTGCGCGTCTCGCGGCCCGAGAGTTGCCAGATGATCCAGTCGGCGCCCTCGATGAGTCGGTCGGCGGCCTTGTAGATGTGCGGCGACTCGTCGAGGATCTGGAGGGCCTTCGGGAAGAACCACTCGCTCGAGATCTTGCCGCCGTAGCGCTCGAGCCACGGTTCCTTCATACGCCGGGCGGTCTCGTTGACGCGGTCGGCCTCGGGCTGGGCCGCATGATGCTTCCAGAGTTTGACCCAGGCGTTCGGCTCGGCGCGGAACTCCTTGAGCGTGCACAGGGGTGTGCCGTCGTTGCGGGTCGGCATCATGGTGCAGGCGGTGAAGTCGGTCGCGAGGCCGATGACCTGGCTGCCTTTGACGCCCGCCTCTTTGAGGACGGCCGGGATGGTGGCATCGAGGGCCCGCAGGTAATCCTCCGGGTCCTGGAGGGCCCAGTCGTGAGCGGGCAGTGGCGTGCCTGCGCCGGGCAGGCGCTCGCTGATGACGCCGTTGGAATACTGGTACACGGCGGTGGCGACCTCGCGCCCATCGGCCACGTCGACGAGGAGGGCTCGAGCAGATTCTGTTCCGTAATCGATCCCGAGCGTGAACCTGCCTTCGATGCTGCGCTTGGCCATGATTGGCTCCTTGCGAATCGCGGGGTGGCATGCCACCCGGCTGGGGACGGGTCATTTGTGCCAAAGGACGGGGCGGTTGTAAAGAGAAAGTCGCGCCGTAGTGTTAAGGGCGGCAGGGGCACGGCATGCCGTGCCCCTGCACGGACAGCCGCACAGGCTATCACCGTAACTGAGGTTTCGCAGGCCAGGCCGCCGGATTTTTCGTGGAACGCGTGCCGGCGGCTTCCGTCCAGTTATGTGCAAGCAAGACGTGTGACATCCGCGCGGGCGCCTGCGGCGGCTGTCGGGGTTGACCCGAACCACGACAACCGGGGTCGGTCCGACCCCGGGAAGGAGGTGCTGCCATGACCCGCCGGATGAAGCGCTGGATGTCAGGCGGCCCCGCGTCGGCCGATGCGGCGGCCTCTCTGCCGGAGGAGGCCGCCTTCGACACCCTGATGGGGTGGCTGGCGTGGTGTATCCCCACGTGGGGCACGAGCATTACGCTGCACGTGGCGGTGGCCCTGCTGGCCTTTTTCGTCGCGGGGCAGGCCCCACCCCCGCCGCCGGCCTACGTGCACACGGTCCGGGTGGCGCCCATACCGCCGCGCGAAATCGAGAAGCGCCGGGTCGGCAAGGTCGAAGGGGCCGACAAGACCGAGGGCACGTCGCTGCGCAGCCGCGGCAAGATGATCCCGCGCCCCAGCACTTTCGTGCTGGAGCCTACGGACAATCCGATTGCCGGCGTCGGCAACCTGAAGACCGATAGACTCGTGGGCATCATCGGCATGGCCGACGATAGGCAAATGGGCGGCGTTGAGGGCCTGACCAGCGGCGGTCCCCGCCTCTTCCCCCAGGTGTGGGGAATCCCTGGCCAGGCATCGGAGACCGGCAAGGTCGTCTATGTCGTCGACCGCTCGGGCAGCATGACCGACTCGCTGGAGATCGTGAAGGCGGAACTGAGGCGCAGCGTCAGCGATCTGGAAGAGGGCTCGCAGTTCCACATTATCTTCTATTCGAGCGGCCCGGCGATCGAGATGCCGACACGGCGGCTCGTCCATGCCACGGAGCACAACAAACAGTTGGCCTTCGAGTTCATCGACCCGATCGTGGCGGCGGGCGGCACCGACCCGTCACAGGCCATCGAGAGAGCCTTTGCCGTCAAGCCCGACCTCATCTACCTGCTGACCGACGGCGAGTTCGACCGCAGCATCATCGACTTGGTTAAGCAGCGGAACGTCGGTGGCAAGGTGAAGGTCTATACCATCGGGTTCCTGTACTCCCCGGAGAACCGGGTGCTTCGCGAGATCGCCGAACAGAACGGCGGGAAGTACAAGTTTATCTCGGAAGCGGATCTGGCCGAGATCCTCGGCGGGTAGAGCATTCCGACCTCGTGATTCGTCGCTCCTCGATTGACGGGCGACATGGCTACCCCGCCAGCACCTGTTCAGCCGCGGCCGGCACGGCCGGGGCATGGCCCGCCGTAATTGGCACTGCGGGCTTCGCGCGCCGTGCAGGCGAGGACCTGAACAGCAGCGCGCGGCGATTCGGCGGCCCGTTCACCAAGGTCGCATTGACCGCGGCTTGAGGCAGCGCCGGGACATGCAAAAAGGGCGAGCGTCCGGCCTGGGGCCGGACGCTCGCGCCGGTGTCGTCCGGTAATCACTTGGTGGTGTCGGCCGGTTTCCCGGCATCCTTTTCCTTCGGCTTCTCGGCGGGGTTTTCCTTTGGTTTCTCGGCCGGCTTTTCTATCGGCTTCTCGGCGGGCTTTTCCGCCGGCGTGGCGGCCGGAGCCG
>Ga0315280_10000477_pt1 | contig 74657 bp, 55 predicted proteins | sample YL17G06_40_MG_FD_203697 | JGI IMG/M metagenome (GOLD analysis project Ga0315280, IMG submission 203697) | Sediment microbial communities from Yellowstone Lake, YNP, Wyoming, USA - YL17G06_40 | ecosystem: Environmental > Aquatic > Freshwater > Lake > Sediment | place: USA: Wyoming | collected... | reverse complement strand
GGCCGGGCTACAACGTGCAGTTGTCAGTGGACTGCGGGCGCCAGGTGATTGTGGCCCAGAACATTGTGACATCGCCGGCCGACGGGGGGCAGCTCCCCCCAGAACCGAGGTGGGCGAGCAGACCCGGTCGAGACACTTTTCGCGCTCTCTGACGGCGTCAGCCGAGTTTCTGCGCAGTACAAATCAACGCGCGGCACAATGAACGCGCACTACACCTCTGCGAATGCCGCCGGACCGGCCTGAACGGCGTTCGACAAGGACGCGAGGCATCAGGTTCGCGCCTGCGACGAAGCCTCTTCCTCCGCAAGCTTGACCACCTTGTAGCCGCCCTTCGTTAGGTCATAGAGGAATATCGCTCCGAACACAACGATAAGGAACGCAGGCAATATCGCGAAATACTTCAGTGCGCCGGCTGGGCCGTATGCGTCGTAGAGGTAGCCCATGAGCGGCTGGGCAAGCCCTGCGGACGCCATGCCAGCCGCACCCATCAGGCCCAGAAGCAACGCGCCGCCAGCCGGGAAGCGCTCTGAAGTCACCCCGAGCATCGTCGGCCAGAAGTAGCAGACCCCCACTGCGAAGACGAAGGATGCTGCGTACGCTGCCGGGGCGGACGCGACGTGGCTCAACGCCACAAGGCCTACAGCCGATATCGCGGCAGAAGCGGCAAGCAGGCCAACGGGCGAAAGCTTGTGCACAACCGGGCCGGCAAACAGTCGCCCGATAAGCATGATAATGCTGATCCAGGCCAGGATGAGTATGCCAGACTCAGTGGCGGTCTTCTTCATAATCTCGCCGATCCACTGATTTGGCCCCAGCTCGGTCGCAGCCGTCAGCCACATGCAGATGAACCACAGGATGAAGAGCGGCCTCAGAGCTTCTCTATACATCCGGCTCGTCGAGACCCCCGACTGGACGCGCTCGCTGCGCGGAAGCTTCAGCCGCAAGAGCATGAAGCCATAGACCAGCGCTGGTATGAGCACAACTGCCTGCTTGACTTGCCATCCCTGGCCTACCCTCGTGAGCGCATATGACAGGACGCTGCCGATCACGATGCCGCCGGGCCACCACGCATGCAGCGCATTGAGCTTCTCGGTCTTACGGTCCGGGTAGATCGTAGCCACCAGCGGGTTGATGGCCGCCTCCACAAAGCCGTTCCCGAGACCTATCAAGAGGGTGGCCGCCGCCAACATGACGTATCCGTTGGCGAAGATCGTCGCGAGTGTGCCCACTACATGTCCCAGGAAAGCCAACCCGAGGATCGCACGCATCCCAACCAAGTCGCACAACTGGCCGCCGATGAAGATCGAGATGGTGAACCCCCAGAAGGCGCCGATTATGACCCACCCAAGCTGTTCCTTGGTCAGATGGAACTGTTTGCTCAAGTCACCCAGGATGTCACCCCGGACCGCGAAGATGATCGCCGTGGCGATGAGAGCAATGCAGCTCGCAAGGAACATCTGCCCAGGCTTGCTTACACCGGTGCGACCCTCCATCTTTGTCTGTGAGCTCAAGTTCTTCCACCTCCCAGTAATTGTGTCCAGCCCGCCGGAACGGCATAGACGGCGCTGACTTCGGCCCGGAACCCCCGCAGTCCTTTTGCAGCGCTCAGCAATTGTGCAGTGCGCACTTATTCGCGGCGAGAGCCCGAAACCCGAAAGTGCAGGCTCGCGTGCCCGGCCGGCGCTGTTCGCTGGCTTCTGCGGGGGCTGAGAGCGCTCCTGCACCGCCAGGCCATATATCGCCTCCCAGAGGCGTTTTCCGACCCCGGGTGTTCTTCGTCGGCTGCCTGGGTTCCCTCCGCCTCTGGGGCTGGCGCTTGCCGAGGGCACATCCTTGCAGAATGTCGCAGGGATTCAGGTCAGGCCCGGCCTCGCCGGGCCAATGCGCCTAATTCTTGCACATTGCAGCAGATGCGCACTACAATGGGCATGCACTACGACATTTTTGGGCAGGGGCAGGGGCCAGCGGCTCAATGGACTTGAGCGGCCGGGCCCGGACCCCGAAAGGATAGCACGCCGTGCTTCAGATGCTTGCTCTGTCGTTAGCGACGCTGCTTGTGCAGACGCCAGACCTGTACGACAAATCGCAGGTCGGGCCGCTTCCCGACGGCCGGATCGTCGTCCCCACAAGCCAGGTCCTGTCTCCCGCTGGAAAGCAAGTGGAGTTCCCGAACCGGCCTACCGACGCGGCAATGAGCCCGGATGGGCGCACTCTGGCAGTGCTCAACAGGTCTGAAGTCTTGCTGATTTCCCTGGAAGACGCGACCGTGAGCCACAGGGTGGACATCGGGAAGCTGAGCTATGCGGGGATTCTGTATCTGCCCGACGGTAAGACAGTGGTCGCGTCCACAGCGCAGAGCGAGCTGGCGTTCATCGCGCTGGAGGAAAACTCGGCGCGCGTCGCGGAAAAGCTGAGGATTCTCTGTCCGGCGGGCGGCGAGTCGGTCCCCTGTGGGATGACGTTGTCGCAGGATGGGAAGGAGCTTTATGTCACACTGAACCGCAGCGACTCACTGGCCGTGGTTAACCTGGCTCGCCAGGTGCTGGTGCGAGAGATCGAGGTCGGCAAGGCCCCCTACGGGGTGACGACCGCCGGCGCAAAGCTGTTCGTTTCCAACTGGGGAGGGCGACGGCCCCTCGCGGGAGATGCTACGGAGCCCGCCGGGAATGCAGGCGACATCGTGGTGGATCCGGTTACTCGCGTGGCAGCGTCCGGCACAGTTTCAGTGGTTGATCCCTCGACCGGCGAAGCCGTCGCGGAGATCGCTGTGGGCTTACACCCGTGCGCGGTAATTGCCAACACGCCGGGCACGCGCGTTTACGTCGCCAACGCCAACAGCGACACTGTGTCGGTCATAGATGCGGCTCGGAACTTGGTGATCGAGACTATCTCCGTCCGGCCGCCCCAGGCGACGATATTTGGCAGCAGCCCCAACGGCCTGGCCCTATCGGAGGATGGAAGCGTGCTCTACGTCGCGAACGGCACGAATAACGCGGTGTGCGCAGTGGAATTGTCCTCGCGCGCGCGAGGGGACATGAAAACGGGGCCGCAGCGTTCGCGCATACTTGGGTTCATTCCGACGGGGTGGTATCCCGGGCAAATAGTGCTCGACGCAAACCGCGGGCGGCTGTGCGTGGTCAACGTGAAAGGAATTGGCTCTCGCGATGTCCGCAGGCCCCAGGGGTTCAACTCGCACGACTACCTTGGCTCGGTGTCGCTGATTGATGTGCCAGACCGGGACGCGCTCTCCAAGTACACGGCCACCGTGGAGGAGAATAACCGGATGGAGCTGATGCTCGCCGCCATGAACGAGCCGAGCCCGGACGCCGAGCCTGTGCCCGTGCCTGCCCGACACCGAGAGCCCTCGGTATTCAAGCGCGTGATCTACATCATCAAGGAGAACCGGACCTACGACCAGGTCTTCGGAGACATGCCTGAGGGAAATGGGATGGCCGAGCTGTGCTCTTTCGGAGAGAAAGTCACGCCGAACCACCACAAGCTGGCCCGCGAGTTCACGCTGTTCGACAACCTCTACTGCTCGGGGACGCTTTCTGCTGATGGCCACCAGTGGACTGATGAGGCATACGTGACGGATTACCTCGAGAAGGCCTACGGCGCCTTTCCTCGCAGCTACCCATACGACGGCGGAGATGCGCTGGCATATTCTCCCACGGGGTTCATCTGGGACAATGCCCTCGCCCGCGGCCTCGGGCTCAGGGTTTATGGCGAGTTCGTGGGCGCGAAAATCGAGCCCAGGGATGCCACATTCATGGACATACTCACCGACTGGCGAGAGGGGACCGAGCGCGTGAAGATAACGGCCCACGCCAAGATCAAGTCTCTCGAGCCCTACATCTGCCCCACGTTCGTTGGTTTTCCAGGCACTGTCCCCGACGTCTGGCGCGCCCAGCAGTTCATACGCGAGTTCCGGAAGTTCGAGACCGCAGGCGAGCTGCCCAATCTGATTGTCATGCTGCTGCCCAACGACCATACATCTGGGACTCGACCGGAGCGGCCCACTCCACAGGCGGCAGTGGCGGATAACGACTTGGCGCTGGGAAGCATCGTTGATGTGATATCGCACTCGAAGTTCTGGCCGGAAACCTGCATATTTGTGGTCGAGGACGACCCCCAGGCGGGGTGGGATCACGTGGACGGCCATCGCACCGTGGGACTGGTTATCAGCCCCTATACGCGGCGCCGATATGTTGACTCAACCAACTATAACCAGGTCTCGATCGTGAAGACCATAGAGATGATACTTGGGCTTCCGCCGATGAATCAGTTGGACGCGATGGCAACCCCGATGCGCACATGCTTCTGGGAGAAGCCCGACTTCACTCCCTACGACCACGTTTCCAACATAGTGCCTCTCGACGAGTTGAATCCGCCCCCCGAGAAGCTCAAGGGGCAGGCGCGGGCGGATGCGCTGCTGTCGGTGTCGCTGCCGTTAGATGAGATAGACGAGGCGCCTGAGGACGCTTTCAACCGGATTATATGGAGGGCCACAATGGGCTACGACCGGCCCTATCCTGAGGGGTACGCGGCAGCGGAACGCGACAGTGAGAGGTCGTAGGCTTGGCTGCAGTCGCGGGCGGTGCGAAGCCCGGTTGGGCGCCGCCTGCCACCTGGGTAAGGCAGGGGCGGGATCACTTGTAGTGCTTCCTTGCAAAAGTCCGCGCTATATCAGCACCACTTGTCATCGCGAGCCCCGACTTGTCGGGGCGTGGCGATCTCATCCCCTGGCCGGGCAGGCTTTCAGGCGCGGTTTAGAGATTGCCACGGCCCGTCCGCCGGCTGGCGGACGGGCCTCGCAATGACCGTCAACGCCTATCGCCGCCCACATGGTGGCATCGCCAAGGTAACGCTGACTTATGCAACTAACCACCAGGCCGACAAATGAGCGGCGCCAGTCTGGCCTGAGCTCTTGTGGGCTTGTCAGCCGCCGATTGGACCCGCTGTGACAGTTGAGCGTCGTCGAGATGAGGCGGCATGGGCGCGTAAGTCGCATTCCGCCCGCTGCTGGCCTACACCCGTTGCCTGCGGAGGTGGACGCCGATTCGGCGGAGGAAAGCGACTCGTCCTTCAGGTCTGGGGCACCACGCGCCCCTGGCGCCGTGACCAAAAAACCATTCCCAATGCCATCATATGGTTCGCGGGGGCCAGCCAGTGAAATCTCCTGTTTCTTCGGCCCCCAGCCGCTCGCGGATGATAGACGCGCCACGCGCCGCGCCGTCGCACCACGCCGCAATGTCATCCACGGGCGGCGCGCCTGCTTCCCATCTATCCCACGCCTCAAACAATCGCTCAAAAGGACCCGTGTCAACCCACTCGCCGCAAGTTCGTTTGAAGTCTTCGAGACATTGGGTCCGGTGATTTGCGTAAATGCCCTGCGCCTGGATCGCAGCGCGCACCGTCGTCCAGGCAACAGTGAACGCGACATACAGCAGCGTGTCCGCCTCTTCCTCAGGGGGTATCGGCGGGCGGCCCTTGTAGCGGCTCAGGAATGCATCCCGGTCGCGCGCCATACCCTCGATCTCGAGTGAGACCAGATCAATCCACGCTGCGTGGGCGAGCATGCGCCGGCGCTCCTCGGGTTCGGCGTGGGCGACCCTCGCCAGTTCTTCGGCAACCCGTTCGCACAGAGGCAGACGGTGCCGTCCCGGCGCTTTCAGCCAGGTCTCCGCAAGGGGCTCGGTCTTTTCGTACAGAGGCTCCTTGGCGAGGCCGCGCGCGATGGCATCCTGAAGCGTGAGAAAGAACTCGTCCATGCTGAGGATCGTGATATTCGGGCGCCGAGCAAACTCCTCCATTTCTGAGTCGAGATGCTCCCAGACGCCGCGCGCGATCTGCGCGAAAAGGAACATGAACAGCGGCCGAGTGGGGCACTCTCTGGCGAACCGGAGAATATCTCCGAGGTTGTCACGGCCAACGTTGGCGATGTGCACGGAGTGGAGTTTGGGAATCGGGCCCTCCAGGTAACTCTTGGCGTATGGAGATCCCCCGAGACCGCAAACTAAGCCGGGGCCGGGCTGCAGCGTTTCCTGTTCCCTGCGCACGGCGGCATCATCCTCGACCTCTCGCCACCAGTCAGCGAGGAACCAGTTCACCATGTTGCACCCATGCTGCCCGGTCTGATCCAGCAGCCGCCAGGTCTCCTTCAAGTAGTCATGGACGAGATGCGGCGGCCATAAGTGTGTGTAAGTGTAGCCCAATCCGGAGGACGGCCCCCAGAAGCAGTCTTTGGGGGTGCGCGTCTCGTGGTAATAGCGCACCATCCCGGGCATGAGAAGCACCATGAAAGGGAGCATGCCCCAGCCAATCTTGAAGCGCCCCCGTTGAGGGGCCAGCCAGTTGCCAGAGTGGAGGTTATTCATCGCCCAGGTCGCGTCGCCGTCGCTCACATAGAAGCAGACATAAACCTTATCGCGTTCGGCGCGGCAGAGGTCGCGGCTCGGCAGTGGCTGGCTGTAGGATGCGTCGGCGTCGCCCACGCCGCCGTGAATCGTGAGGTTAGGGGTGTTGACGCTGCACAGCGTGAAGAACCCACGCGCGGCCGCCTCCGCCACATACTCTTTCTCCTGGTCGCGGATGCAGTGCCAGTTCATCTGGACGCCTGGAGATTCCGCCGACTCCAACATGCGCCGGTACAGCCGGAGGGTCCGACGCGACTGCCGGCTTAAAGGCAGGTCGAGGGCCAAACCCCTGTGATAGACTATGAAATCCTCCAATGTGTGGACCATGGCGTACCGGAACGGCCTGTGAACGCACAGGTTGGCGTAAAGCCGTTTGCAGCAGTGGGGCCAGAGATTGTCGAGCGCCCACTCGGCTGCTTCAGTGTTGTCGGCGAACCTGCCGCGCAGGTCGTCGCGCTTTGGGATGCCGTGGCGCTTCACCCAGTGCTCCTGGTCGGGGGCAATTGGCAAGATGCCCTCGAGGCCAGCCCGGGTTATGGCCAGGTTCTGGGTCTGGATCACGTTCTCATTGTCATACAGTACATAGCCCTCAACAAGGTGCTTGTATCGCTCGATTGCCGAGTCCACGTCGTTGAGTTCTTCGGCGGGTAGGCCGAAGGCAGCGGTGTAGTATTCAAGCCAGTGGTCTTCGTATAAGCCGCCCGGCCTGGACGGCCTGGAGACGCGATCCCGTTGAATGAGGTAGAGGTGAGGCTCGTGACGGTTTATCAAGCCCTGGAAGGACCGATACCAGATCCAGAAGTCAACGCTCTCGCGCGATGCATCGGGCGCCGAAACTACAAGCCGCCGCACAGGTGTAACGCCAGGCAGTATGTCGGTGAATCGCACGAAAACCTCCTCGATAGAGCGGCGCGGAATCTCGCTCAAAGAATCGGCCTTCGCCGATCGCGCACGAAGCGAAGGCCAGCGTTGTCTTCGACGGGCGAGAGCAGCTCCCTCTCGACACGCGCTCAGAGAGGATGACTCGCGGGACAGGGCCGCCAGAATGACTAATGCTGTTTTGCATGTTTCATGTTGCACGCGGTCTGTAGGGCAGGCCTGGATAGTGCTCTGTCAACCTTGGTTTGAATGGTTGCCGTAAGCCCCGTAGGGCAGGAGCGTGCCTCCTGCCCAGGAGCACGGGGCGGGCAGAAGACGAGCTTCTGCCCTACGGAACTCGACACGCGCTCAGAGAGGATGACTCGCGGGACAGGGCCGCCAGAAAGTGCACGGCCTGAGAGCGATTCCGCTGGCTCTAAGCTGCGCCGGAGAGACCTTGGGCGCGAGACGCGCCAGGATTCACGGCTGCCTGCCTGCCCCGCACGAGGGAACGAGTTCAGAAGTCCGGAAGTAGGAACCGAGGTATAGAACTACGTTGACACGGCGAGTCTGGATCAGGTGGGCTGCGACTTGGGCCCTCATGATGTCTATTTGCAGCGCCCCTGCTGCCGGCAGCGACAACCCGAATCCTGGAGCGTGGTGGAAGCGCACCGGCATCCGAATCTTCGTGGACAAGGTGTTCGCGCAGCGCACCCCCGGCCAGCACATTCCCGCCGATGCACTCGCGCTGATCCGGGATGCGGGCTTCAACGTGATCTGCCCGTGCTGGGGAGCCGAAGATGATGCTCGCCTCCGCGAGGATGCGGCGCTCGCAGAGTGCAATGGCCTGTTCTATCTGCGGTGGATGCCGGGCACACTCAACGCGCCCGAGGGCGATCCATACTGTCTCACTTGGGCCGATGGCACAGTGCAAAGTATCTACGGTCCCAACGCGCCTGCCCTCTGGGCCTGGATGGAAGAGCGCATCCTGACCTATGCTCGCCTGTCCAGGGAGAGCGCGCTCAAAGGGGTGTTCCTCGATTTCGAGAACTACGCACCCAATGCGCAAGGCGACGGCTATCCAATTTCCTATGACAGGCCAACGCTGGAAGGCTTCGCGTCCCAACGCAGAGTGATCCTTCCCGATCTGCCCCCTGGCGAACGCCGGCCCTGGCTGGAGCAAAAGGGTCTGCACGAGGCGTTCGAGCAGTGGCAGCAGGCGAGATGGCGCGAGCGAGCGCGCCGACTGCGCAAGCAGGTGGACGACATCAACCCCGACTTCCTATTCGTGGTGTATCCCTACCCCAAGACGCCCTTCCTGCACGAAATCATCCCGCTCTGGGCGACAGCGCGTGCGCCGGCGGTCATCGCCTCCGCCGTCACCTATCCAGGTCGCCAGCCGCTCATGCATGACCGCTATGTGCTCGAGATGCGCGCAGCGGATGTGCGGCGCCAGATCGCGCAGCTCAAAGCTCGCAAGTTTCCTTTCCTGTACCTGGGTGGCATTGATCCCATCGTCCCCGGGGCCGACCCCGAGTTCTGCGCCAAGAACGCGTCTGTCATCTCCAAACACAGCAACGGCTACTGGGTGTTCTTCGAAGGCCCGGACCCCAATTCGGTCGAGCCCGAGCGTTACATGGTGTGGTTCAGCAAAGCGAACCACGACATCGAGTCACGGTGCTATCGCCTTGCCCAACTGCCGCGGCGCATGCTGCCTCCGCCGCCCGTAGCGCGCAAGCCGGGGGTTCACCCGGTCGCCATTACAGGCGGCCGCCGCGACGTGCTGTTCGGGGTCTTTGGGGACGCGTCGGATTTCCAGGTCTATATTCTCGACGGCGACACGCTGGACTATCTGCGCCAGTTTGATGTGGTGCTCATCCAGGATTTCAAGGCGCCGCAGGAGCTGGTCCCGTCCCTGTATCGGTTGCTCCAGCACTATGTGGAGGAGGGGGGTGGGCTGCTGCTCGCTCACAAGACGCTGACCGACTTTGGGAGTCCATTTCCCGAACTGATGGCGGGCATCGCCAAACCGCCAGCGGGCGCTCGACTTTTCCAGGGCTTTGTGGAGGATAAGACTATGACCGTGGCTGGCGAGGGGCTGGAGGGGTTCGCATCCGGCGAGCGGTTCGATCTGCACTGGGGCCCCCATCCGGTGCTGCGGCCAGGCCCGCGCGGTCGGGTCATTCTCCGGGACGCGTATGAGGAACCCACGGTGGTCATTGGCGAGCACGGTCGAGGCCGGGTGGCTTTCGTGGCGCCTCATCTGGGCAGGGTTGCGACGCCGACGCCTCGCCAGCGCGAGTTCACCCTGGCGCTCAGCCGGTGGTTGGTGAGTCGTGGTGCGCAGTAACCGTAACGCACGAGAAACTGCATTGCGCAAGAGTCAGGCGCGCTGGCCAAGAGAGGCCGGGCCTGACGTGATTTCTGCGCCATTCCGCCGGGCTGCGCCGTCGCCAAGCCCAGGCTGCAAGGGGGAGGGAGCCCAGGCCGCCGGCTAACAACCGCTGGGTCATCGAAGGCGCTCATCTCCGGCTCCTTGAGGCGTCAACTCCGCACTCGCCCCAGCAGCATCTGCTGCGGCGTCGCGCTGTATCAGTGCACTCTTCGGCAGGAGGCGCTCAGCCTCCTCGACCTTTCTCCAGGAACGCAACTGGCAGAAGGGCTTGCCGCCGGGCCGGAGAACATTCGGGTCATGCGCTGGCTGACAAGAAGAGCTGCAGGGCGGGAGCCTGCATTCTCGCTGGTCGCTCTCATCGCTCTGGTCTTGCCAACAGCCTGTTTCTCTTCATCCCAAGCCGGAGACCCCACCATGAATCACAGCGTTCCAGGAATCGCGGTATCGAGGACAGCCGATGGATGGATGATCGAGCATCCGAAACTGACGGTGCGCTTGAGCGAGACGACGCTGGGCCTGCGCATCGAGCAGCCCGACGGCGAGACATGGGAATCGCTCCAGGGTCCTGACGATGCGCTCGCGGCTGTCGTCGGCGGAGCCGAGCGGAGGGTCCCACTCACCTCTGCAGCCAAACGCAAATTCCAGGTCTATCGCACCGGCTGCTGCGTCGGCGTGCGCGCCGACTTGAGCGATTTTGCAGCGGGCTCGCCGGGCCACGCGCCGGCGAAGGCCAGCGACGCGACTATCCCGTCAAACGTGACGCTCATCGCCGCGGTCGAGGCGACCACGGGCGAACTCGCCGCTCAGGTCATCGCAGAGGAGCGCGGCGCTTCCATATTGTCTGTGCGCTGGCCCTTCGCGTTCGAACTTCCAAAGGGCGCGGCCAACTACACTGTCTGGCCGCTCATGCAGGGCATGCTTCTGCCCAGCGATTGGCCTGAGGATGCCAGCTTGACGACCGGCTTTCCCTGGTCAGACCGCACTTTCACTCGCGCCCTCTACATGCCCTGGTGGGGCCAGATGAAAAATGGGCACGGCTACATTGCAATCCTCGAAACGCCCTATGACGCTGGGGCTGCGCTCACTCACCCGCCGGGCGGGCCGACGGCGGCGCAGCCGGTCTGGTATTCATCGCTCGGCCATTTCTCCTATGAGCGCGTCATTCGCTACGCCTTCTTCGAGAAAGCGAACCATGTGACTCTGGCCAAACGCTACCGCAAGTATGCCCAGTCTATCGGTTGGTGGAGATCGCTGGCTGAGAAGGCCGCCGGAAATCCGCGAATCGGAACTCTTCTGGGCGGCGCTATCTATAGCGCCGGCATCCTCACGCACATTCAGCCCGATTCCTCCTACTACCGCAAGGATGATCCTGCGGCCAACCACCACTGTGTAACCTTCGAGCAGCGCGCGAAAGAGATTGCCGAGATCGCCCAGAAGAGCAGCCTTCGCGGCGAGTTTCATCTCGATGGCTGGGGCGTTCGCGGTTATGACAACTTGCATCCTGATGTGCTCCCGGCCTGTCCCGAGGCAGGCGGCTGGCAGGGAATGCGCATGGTCGCCGATGCCTGCGCACAATCCGGCTGGATCTTCGCAATTCACGACAACTATCGCGATTTCTACCTCGATGCGCCGTCGTATAGTCCCGATCTCGCGGTGAATGGGCCGAATGGCGAGCTCTACCAGCATGCCACATGGCTCGGGGGAAAGCAGGGACTTCTCTGCGCTGCCCTGGCTCCAGGCTACCTGCGCCGGAACCTCGATGCCATCCGAGAGGCCGCCGTGAACCTGACGGGCATCTACCTGGATGTCTTCGCCATCGCCGATCTCGATGAATGCTTCCATCCCGACCACCGGATGACGCGCGAAGAATGTGCCGCCTATCGCATCGCCTGCTTCGATGAGTGCCGCTCACGCGGCCTGGTCGTCAGCAGCGAGGAACCCGTTGATTTCCCTGCCGCCCACATTGACCTCGTTCACCACGCGCCTTACGCCCAGCAGCCGGACCCGGGCCGGCCCTCTAAAGAGAAGCGGCAGATCGGCATCCCCTGCCCGCTCTTCTCGCTGGTCTATCACGACGCCATTGTGGTTCCCTGGTCCTTCGGCAAGGGCGCCTGGGGCATCCCGCCAACAGACGATGGCTTCCTGCATGCGCTTCTCAACGGCGGCATCGGCTACGTCAGCCTCGATGACAATACCATCAAGCAGTGCCAGATCCTGGCCGAGCTGCATCGCCGCGTCGGCTTTCTCGAGATGACAAACCATGAATACCTCGATGATGATGGCTTGCCTGCCGCGGGCTCAGCGAAGGCGCGGAGGCGCCAGCGCTCGACTTTCGCCGACGGCGCCACCGTCGAGGTGAACTTCGAGACGGGGGAATACAAGATAAAGCCCGGCCGGTAGTCGTGCTGTAACTATCAGCGACGAGAAATGTCCGCAGGGGCCCCCGGTGTGCCGGGTCGCCCGCGGGCCACTCGAGCAGCGGGCACGTGGGCCATCAATGGCTGGCGCCGCGCGGGCAGTCATGCCGTAGGGGTGGGTTTGTAACCCGCCCAGATTGCGGGCGGCTGGCACAGCCGCCCCTACAGCCTTGGATGCTGAATTCGTCGGCGCAACAAACTGCGGGAACATTACTGTAGCGAGCGTGCAGGAGAAGACAGCATGAAGAGCCACCGTAGAGAGCTGTGGTTCCAGGTCCCCACGCGGCGTGCATTCATCAACATCACTTCGCAGGTCGAGGACGCCGTCAAGGAGAGCGGCGTGGCTGAGGGGCTGGCGCTCGTAAACGCAATGCACATCACGGCCTCGGTTTTCATCAACGACGACGAGCCAGGCCTTCATCGGGATTACGATGAGTGGCTGGAGAGATTGGCGCCGCATGCGCCCGTTTCCCAGTACGGCCACAACGCCACCGGTGAAGACAATGCGGACGCTCACTTGAAGCGCCAGATCATGGGCCGAGAGGTAGTGGTGGCAATAACAGATGGGCGTCTGGACCTCGGGCCCTGGGAGCAAATCTTCTATGGAGAGTTCGACGGCCGGAGAAGGAAACGTGTGTTGGTGAAGGTAATCGGCGAGTAGAGGCGAGGGTGTATCTCGATTCACCCGCGATCTGAGGGACCGTTGACGCGGAGGACGCACGTTCATATGCCTGCTCTGGCCCCACGGTCCGGGCCGTCCGCCGGTGCAACCGTTCCGGGCTTGCGCCGGAACGGAGAACGCAAAGGTTTCATCATACTGCGAGCATTCTGGCGGCGCCGACGTCGGGAACACAGCGAGAAATGAGATCCGCAGGACTGCCTTTTCGGATTGCCGTCGGTGTCATGCTGACGGTCGCTGACATCGGACTCGCCAAAGGAGATGACCAAGCGATGCTGGTCAAACCCACTCGCGCCCAGGCGGCATGGCAGGATATGGAGCTGATTGCCTTTGCGCATTTCGGCATGAACACGTTCACCGACCGCGAGTGGGGAGAGGGCAGCGAAGACCCGAGGCTGTTCAATCCCACCCAGTTTGACGCCAGCCGGTGGATTCACGCGCTCAAGGCGGCTGGGGCGAAGATGCTGGTCCTCACCGCAAAGCACCACGACGGCTTCTGCCTATGGCCGAGCAAGTGGACGGAGCATTCAGTGAAGAACAGCGCGTGGCGGCACGGGACAGGCGATGTGGTGCGTGAAGTCGCGGAGGCGTGTCGGAAAGGCGGGATCAAGTTCGGGATCTACCTGTCTCCCTGGGACCGCCACGAGCGAACCTATGGTTCGCAGTCCTACAACGAGTTCTTCCTCAACCAGTTGCGGGAACTGTTGACCAGCTACGGCCCAATCACCGAAGTCTGGTTCGACGGCGCCAATGGCGAAGGACTCAACGGCAGAAAGCAGGAGTACGACTGGCCTGCATACTATGGGCTGATTCACAGGCTGCAACCCGAGGCGCTCATTGCCATCTGCGGACCGGACATCCGTTGGGTCGGAAACGAATCGGGAGTTGCGCGCGAAAATGAATCCAGCGTCCAGCCAACCGAGGGCGCCGCGCGACAGGGGGCTGCTTTCCGCTGGTATCCCGCAGAGTGTGATGTCTCGATCCGTCCGGGCTGGTTCTACCACCCCAGTGAGGACGCCCAGGTTAAGACGCTCGACGAGCTGCTGGATATCTACTACAAGTCAATTGGCCGCAACTCGGTCCTTCTGCTCAACGTCCCGCCTGACCGTCGTGGTCTCATCCATGAGAATGACGCCAGAAGACTTGCGGAGTTCGGCGCTGAGATCAAGCGCCGCTTCGGCCGGAGCTTGAAGCAGACGCAGGGCAGCGGGCATGTAGTTGAGCTCCCGCTGGGCGCCCCCAGGGTGATTGACCACGTCGTCGCCATGGAGGATCTCCGGCAGGGAGAACGGGTGCGGGAATACGTCATTGAGGGTCTGGTTGGGCGCCGCTGGAAAGAACTCTCGAAAGGCAATGTCATAGGCCACAAGAGGATCGTCCGCTTCGAGCCGACAGAACTGTGCGCGGTGCGCCTGCGCTGCCTGGACGCCACTGCCGAGCCTATCATCCGCAGGCTGGCGGTGTACAACTCGCTCGGGACACCATATGCGGCGGCCAAGGCCCCGTGAGACCGGCGCGGTGAACACATACGCGCCGGTGCCAGGCGAGGCGCTCCGACCTTGTCAATCGCTCGTAACTGCTGGCGGCAACACTTGCTTGCGAGCAGGATTGCTCTACTGACAAGAGGAACCTGTGGCCCCGTCGCGAGAGAAGCTGAGTCTGGCGCTTCCAAGCGCGATTCCCTGCGGTCTATTGGTGAGCAAATGGAAGTCCTGAGCCACGTGCCCGTTGACCTGAGCCTTGAGCGTGTGCTCTCACGATTGCACGTTGACAAAGACGGCGGGGACGCCCAATCTGTGCGCGAACTCCTTGCGCGCGTTACGCCCATCATCAGCCCAAAGGCTATCTACGACCTCTCTCCCGTCGGCGAGAAGGGCGCGGACTCGGTGGAGATCGGCGGCGTCATCTTCACCAGTCGCGTTTTACGCGTCAATCTCGACCAGGCCCATCGCGTTTTCCCCTACATAGCCACCTGCGGCACGGAACTGGAGAACGCGTCCGGGCTGCCACAGGATTCTTTGCATATTTACTGGCTCGACGAGATCAGAGTAATGGCGCTCACGGCTGCGGTGACGCACCTTCGCGAACACATCAACTCCAGGTTCAAGCCTGGTCGCATGGCTCGCATGGCGCCGGGGTCGCTCGAGGACTGGCCGATAAGCCAGCAGGTCCAGCTCTTCTCCCTCTTCCCTGATGTTCAGCAGCGCATCGGCGTGAGGCTGACCGACAGCTTTCTCATGGTCCCCATGAAGTCCGTTTCCGGCGTGCTCTTCCCGACCGAGACGGATTTCGAGAGCTGCCGCCTGTGCCCGCGGGCCGTCTGTCCCGGTCGCCGCGCCCCTTACGACCCCCACCTGTGGGAAGAGCAGTACGCTGAACGATGACGCTTCTGCTCAGAGTGCCGGCGGCGTGACGGCGTTCCCAGTTCGTGTGCGATGGTTGCGAGCCGACGAGACCTGCTCCAGCGGATAGTCAGCCGTAGAACCGGGCCATGGGGCGGCCATGCGAGGATGGTGCTGCCTGTTGACAAAGAAATGCGAAGCAGCGGGAGATCAAAGCAATGAGCAGGCGTTGGAAGGTCGGGTTGGCAGGTGTGGGGCGCGGTTCAAGCTACGCGCGCCTGTTCGCCAGTCATTCCCACTGTGAACTGGTGGCTTGTTGCGATGTCTCCGAGAGTGCTCTCGCGCGCTTCCAAAAGGAGTTGGGACTGCCGGATGCTCGGTGTTTCGCCGATTATGAGCGTTTCGTGTCGGTGGAGATGGACGCAGTCTTCCTGGGAACGCCGATTCCAGTTCATGCTGAGCAGGCAGTGCTCGCGCTCGACGCCGGCATGAACGTGCTGAGCGAGGTGACCGCTGCAGACACGATCGAAGGCTGCGCGCGAATCGTGGACGCCGTAAGGCGCACCGGCAAGATTTACATGTTGGCCGAAAACTGCGTGTTCTGGCCCTTTGTTCAGGAATGGAGACAGATGGTGCGGGCGGGTCGCCTGGGAGAAGTATTCTACGCAGAGTGCGAATACCTCCATCCAATTCCCGCGCTGATTGTTGATCCGGAGACCGGCAAGCACAAGTGGCGCGCCGATCGCGCTCCGCTGCATTACTGCTCGCATTCTCTGGGCCCTGTGCTGGAGATCACAGGAGACCGCATCATACGCGCGATGGGCCTCGGGCAGGGTCACCGCATCTTGCCCAGCGCTCCGATCGGAGGCATTGATATTCAAGTTGCCCTGTTCGAGACCCAAAAGGGTGCGATCATCAAGCTGCTGCGCACATCGGTTGCCCCCCGCCATCCGGCGATCCACTACTATATGCTTCAGGGGACGCGCGGCTTCGTGGAGACCGACCGCAGTGGCCCGGCGGGCAAGGGCCAGTTGTATATCGAGGGACAGATGGATCGCGCCCAGGAGATCGTCTGCTCACTCGTTGACGATTCGCTGCCTGCTGAAGCGCGCGAGGGCGGCCACGGGACAGCCGAATATATCGTCGTGCACGAATTCCTGCGTGCGCTGGAGACTGGCCGCAAACCGTCTCTCGACGAGGTGCGCGCCATGGACATGACCGTCCCCGGCCTGGTGGCGCACGAGTCCGCTATACAGGGCGGCAAGTGGCTTGAGGTCCCTTCCTTCGCTTAGCGCCGCCTTGTGTGATTCCCATCGCGCGCGGCCGGTAAGTCGGATTAACGAATTTCGTGTATTACGGGTGGGCGGTCTGAATGCGGAATCGTCTGGGAGAATCTCGTAGGGGCCCCGACTTGTCGGGGCCCAGGGAGCCCGCCCTTCGGCCCTGAAGGACCTCGGGGCCCTGAAGGGCAGAGGGGCTCCCCTACAGGGATTGCTGGCCCTGGCCGACCCCAAGACCGCCGGCGTGTCACGTCTCTGAACGCCCCTTCAAATATCTTTCCCGTAATGCGCGAGGTTCATTAGGTGGCGGGCGACAGCCAGACCGCGTTTTTTCGGGCGCACACGAGAGCGCCGGCCACTCAATCCGAGAAGCTCATGTCTGCGGGCTGGTAGAACTCCCTGGGGTGTTTGCAGCATGGGCATATCGCCGGAGGCTCAGTGCCTTCAAAAGTGTAGCCGCATACGCTGCATTTCCACAGGATTGGCTTATCTCTCTTATAGACGGCGCCATTCTCGACCATCTCGAGGAGTTTCTTATACCTGTCCCTGTGGTGCTTCTCTATTCTCGCTATCTGTCGGAATAGGTTGGCCGCCTCGGAGTTCCCTTCGGCCTCTGCTTCCTTGGCGAACGTGGGATACATGCTGGCGGTCTCATGATGCTCGCCTTCAATCGCTTGCCGGAGGTTCGCGGCCGTGTCGGCTATGCCATTCAGCAGACTCAGCTCATCCTTCGCGTGCCGCTCCTCGTTATCGGCCGTTTCTTCGAAGATCTTCGCAATGTAGTGGTAACCCTCTTTTCTCGCCACGGCAGCGAAGTAAGTGTACTTATTCCTTGCCTGCGATTCGCCCGCAAAGGCGGCATTCAGGTTCTCCTCTGTCTTTCCCATCATCTGGTCTCCTATCTTCCAGGATTATTCTCACGAGCGGCTGCCGTCGGGTATTATTCCCGGGAACGCCGTGAAATCCACTCAAAATGCACTCAAGTCAGGCCGACTCTCTCAGTTCGGCGCAGAAGCCTCGCCATCCTGTCTGTAGTTCCCGCTATGTGCGGTTCTCAAACGCCTGTAAGACAGCTTGTGGTGGTCGAGGCGGCGTGAGACCGGCCCATGGGGCGGACATGCGAGGATGGCAGTGCTTGGAGCCCGGAAGCGCCGGTATCGGCCCACCAGACCGGTCTCATCCAGCCTTGGCCGCTACGGTCGGCATCATCGAGCGAAATGTCTCGTTAGCTCCTCTGCGAGCTCCTGCGGAACGTCAGGACGCAAGCCGACGATGTCCTGCGCAGTGAGGCGGTACATCGCGGGTTGCTTCTCACGCAATGCTCGCACTATCGAACCATCGCTCTCGAGAAGACGCTCGACCAACGCGCGGGCGTTCGCATAGCTACTCAGGGTGTAAGGCATGTCGACCCCGCATGTTTCGCGCACGTAAGGCGCAGCGAAATGGGTTGAAAGCCCCTCCTCAAGCACGTTGGCGTGCTTGCCCCCACTCGGAGCGAGAAGATGGATACACTCGTGAGCTAGCTGGTAAAGCGCTTTGCTCGCGTTCGACATGCAGTCGGGTGTCAGTTGAATGATGACGTGGCCGCAACTGCCAGGGTAGCATATCTGAGGCTCGTCAGCACTAAACTCGATTCCGAGGATCGTGTAGGATGAGTCACGCGGCCCGTAGAGCTCCTCTGCTTGCCGGAGCATGCAGCCTAACCGAGAAGCGAGAGTATAAGTATAACCGTCATTCGCTGCGAGGGGTCTCGCGATGAAGAGATCTGTGTCTATGAATACTCATTGAAGCATAACGTGCCGCTCCTTCCTCGCCCTATACTGCTCGCATGGGGCAATCAGCGCCCGGATTTGCGATCCTCTTCGCCGCCTGGGGCTTGGTTCCCTGCAGTCACGGTAGAGACCGCCTGCGCCGGTGCTGATCCCCAGCTATGTGCCGGCGCCTCGCCGCCTTTTACCCCCAAGTGTTACCGATCTGATAGAATTGAGTTCAGATAGGTTTCTTCGCACCCACGAGGCAAACTGAAATGTGGCACGGCTCGCCGCCCGATTCGCTCTCTCGGCGCCCGCGAGGGCCGACGAGATGAGCCGTACCGCCTTGGCCATTGTCAGCGTCGCTCCGAACCGCGTGGAATTTCAGGAGGTGAGCGTCCCCGACCCTGGCCCCGAGGACGTTGTCGTGACCACGTTTCACTCTATGATCTCGAACGGCACCGAGCGTTCGGTGCTCGCCGGGGAACGCGGCTATGGTCGCGCCTCGGGAGACCCAAAAGCGCCTCCGTTTCCGCAAGTCGGGGGCTATCAGAAGGTCGGCATCGCGGAGACCGTAGGTCGCAACGTTCACGGTGTTGCCCCGGGCGATTGGGTCTTCGCAACCTTGGGGCGGATCGCCTTCCGCGAGTTCCCGATGGCCGGCCACGTCAGCGTCAGCGTCACCAACCAACGCGATGTGCTGAGACTTCCTCCGGGCCTCGACCCCGTCGCTGCGAGCGGCCTCGTTCTCACCCAGGTCGGCTATAACCACGGCTCGCGGCCGCCCGTGAGCGAGGGAACTCGCGCCATCGTCGTCGGCGATGGGTTAGTGGGGCTCTGGGCCGCCGAGACGCTGCAAGCCCGCGGCGCGGCGGTGCTGCTGATCGGCCGCCACGACGAGCGCCTGCGGACCTTCGAGACCAGAGGCGGCAGCCGCACTGCGAACGAGCGACACGCGGACGTGGACCGGGTGGTCCAAGAATGGTCTCCCGGCGGCGCGCCTATCGTGGTTGACACGCTGACAACCACGGATGCCCTTCACGCGTCACTCCGCTTCCTCGCACATGACGGCCACATCGTCGCCGGCGGATATTATGTCGAAGGGCACAACCTCATTGACTATATCCGCCTTGCGTCTCGCGAGGCCACGCTCTACGCGCCTGGCGGCTGGATGCGCCCGCGCCTTGAACGCGCCCTGGAGTTGATCGTCAAAGGCGACCTTCGGGTGCTCGACAAGATCACCCATCGCTGGCCCATCGAGCGAGCGACTGAGGCGTATGACTTGCTCATCCGCAAGCAAGAGCCTTTCCTCGGCATGGTAATAGATTGGCAGGATTGAGATGAGAATACTTCAGATTCAAGGGCCGGGACGAGCCGCGATGGTTGAGCTCGACGACCCCAGCCCAGGCCCTGACCAGGCGGTCGTGGGAGTCGAGGCGGTCGCCGCTTGCCCCCAGTGGGATATAACAATGATGGCGGGCCACGACATCTTTGATCGGCCGGGCTATCCGCGCTACCCGGCACTGCCCGGCCAGCCGGGCCACGAGATGGCGGGTATCATCGAGAGCATCGGGGCAGGAGTGACCGGTTTCGCTCCTGGAGACCCCGTGGTGGTCTGGCGCACGATGGGAGAGAACAAATACGGCTACTACGCAGACAAAGCCTGCGTATCTGTAAAAGATCTACTGCTGCGCCCCGCGAGCTTGACCGCCGCAGAAGCGGCTGGTTTGGAGATGGCAATGTGCGTGGCTGTCTGCTTCCTCACGCTGCCCGACGTGTCAAATCAGCGCGTCTCAATTGGCGGCCTGGGACCGGCAGGTTTGATCGCAGTGCAAATGGCCAGGGCGGCGGGCGCCGCGCGCGTCATCGGTTTCGATCTCAATTCCGAGCGGTGCGAAGCGGCGCTCAGGCTGGGCGCCGACGAGGCGCTCGACCCACGCAGTCAGGATGCGGCGCGCTTCACAGCCAAGCGTGGCGCAGAGGTGGACTACGCCATTGACTGTTCGGGCAGTGCAGCGTCGGTCCAGTTCCAGATGGACATCACAGGCAAGGGCGTCGCGCTGTTCGGCGTGCCGCACGAAACTTACCAGTTCGCGCCGCGCCATTTCGGGCTGACCCTATACGGGTACAAAGGCCACACCATCGAGGCCGCCCGCTATGCCATGGAGCGTTTGGAGTCGGGCGCGGTGCGCCTGGCTCCGCTCAACACTGTTGAGTTGCCGCTCAGCCGCTTTGCCGAGGGCACGGCGCTCCTGGCCCAGCAGCGCGCCCTCAAAATCCTCTATCGGCCGCAGTAGGGCATTCCGTCGGAAAAATGCCGTAGAGCCCCAGAAGTCATCCGCCGGCTGTCTTCGAGGCGGGAACGTCGTAAGTCTGTGGAAGGGAAGCAGCAGATCGGGCCAGAAGCGCAATGCGACTTCAGCATCTTTAGACTCAGCTTGAGACGTGGAGGCAAAGACGGACCCCTTAGCCCGCCCGCGGTAACGCGAGCGATGGAGGCGCCGCTGCGCCGTCCCTCACCCAGCATCAGCGCCCCGACATAGTGGCAGAATGCCTGAAAGCTGGGCCTGGCGAACACAGGGGCAAAGCCTGCCAGGATCGAGCTGAGTACCTCGGGCAGAACGAGGAGCTCCGATCCGCCGGCCGGCGAACTGTGACCTCGTCGGCTGCGGATGTGCGTAACACACACCTTTCTGCCGCACAAAGCCATCAGCCCTCCGTCAGTCTTCGGGTTCTGCCCCTCAAAATGACCGAACGATAGATTAGACCCCGAAAGAATCGAGATACACGGTTGACAGGTGTCAGTTGTGTGGCATAGTATATGTAGGTTGCAGTTATAGCAAAGGACGCCAGGGATGACGCCACGACGATGCTGCCACAGGTATGGACAGGAGGGAGGCGGGCCCTGCATCTGCAGGGATGGGCAGGTCGTGTACCCAAAGCGCTGCGAGAATCCCAGGCCTCGGATCAATATAGAGCTGGTGGAAGCGAAGAGACTGCCGCTGCCGCCTCCGGCTCGATCGGCACAGCGCAAACAACTTGCTGCGGTGGTAGCGCCGGTCAGGCCCAGGCAGCCATTGGCTGCGCCCAAGCGCGGACGCATCGTCCTGCCGGATGAGGCGCTGAAGGAGCCCACGCTTCATCCCGCCGAGACCACCGCAGAACTCCCTTCCCTGCCGCCAGAACACGTCATCCCGCAGTCGGAGGCAGGCGTCCCTGTCATCGCCACTCCGGAGGTGTTCAGCCGGGCCGAATCCGTGGCGCTAGGAGCACCGGGTGAATATGGTCTCGGTGGAATCGGAAAGGCTACCGGCAGCGGGCCTTTCGGAAGCGCCCCCGAAGGCAGCGGAAAAGGGGGAACCGGGGAGACCCCGGTGGCGGCAACTGAACCGCAACTGACATTACAACCCAAGCCCGTGGCTTCGCCAGTAGCAAAGGCTCCCCAGGACGCCTCGCCTCCCTCCGACGGGCCGACGCGCCGGCCAGCATTGCTCAACTGGACGAACCCGCCATATCCGGAGCATGCCAGACAGGAGGGGCGGGAAGGCACGGTGGTCCTGCGAGTAACGATTAGCCCCGATGGCAAGTCCACGCGGGTCGAGGTCGCGACCTCGTCGGGCAGCCCAACCCTCAATCTTGCTGCTCTGTCGCACATGGAGCGCACCAGATTCTCCCCGGCGCTCAAACGCGGCAGACCGGTTCCGGCAACTATCACTTTCCGCGTCAGATTCAGGCTGATCCCGTCCACGGCTGAACGCAGCGACTCGCTACCTCCGAAGACGGACACCCGTTAGTCGACAAGGTGCACTCCCGGGGCTATAATGGCTGTAACTTACACCGAGCGGACGACGTGACATGCGAAGGCGGCCTATGAGAGCCGGAGGCAGCAAGCAGAGCCGGCGAATGCTGGCGTGGGTTCTGCCCTACCTCGTCCTCAGCCTCTGCAACGGCGGGTTGCACAATCACCCCCTTGCCCAGAGGTTGACAGGCTTCGCCGACGCTGGCCAGGGCAGATGCACAGTCGCATACCAGGCTGCTTCGGCGGCGAGGCCGCAGTCAGAATCCGGGTGTCCAGCCTGCCAGTGGTTGACACATTCCAATGTTTACGCCACACCTGCGCCGGCGGTTGCCGCACCTGCTCCGTCCCTTGAGGCGCAGCCCAGCCCAGTCACACAGCCTTCCACCGTCATCACGCTCGGGGAACACATCCGGGCTCCCCCCTTCGCGTAGCTCCCCGCATCGACGCGCGGCTTCGTCGCTGCCGGGCTTGCTCGTCTTCTTGACAGAGCAGTCCGCGCGTCGAACCTCAATCATGCTCCCAAGTTGCTGATCTGGAAGCCGTCACGGCCGCCGCGCGTATGCGCAGTGCACGGATTGTCTGGGCAGCACGGGGAAACGCAAACCACGGAGGAAACCTGGATGAGACTTATCTTGCTAATTGCATTCTGCCTGATTGTGTGTATCGGCCGGCAGGGGCTCTGTGCGGAGGTAAAGGGCAACCCATCAGATGACGCGACGATAACTGTCCCTCTGGCCGAATTCGAGGCGATGAAGGCCAAGCTGGAAGATCTCCAGCGGGAGATAGAAGAACTGAAGAAGGCCGTCAGCCTGCCATCGGCCGGGGCACCGGCCGAAGAAGGCGCTCCAACGGCACCGGCACCCGAGCCTGTGGCGCAAGGAGGCGGCCGAGCTATCGCACTGCCGGACATCAGCCTCATCGTCCAGGCGAAGGGCAAGCTCAGCTCCGATCGCCGCGACGACGCCCGCAACCGCGCCCGGCTCTGCGAGGCCGAACTGGCGATCCAAGGCTATGTCTATCCCAATGTTAAGGCGGATGCCTTCATCGCCATGAGCCCCGCGGAGGGGGCGGCGGCCCAGGCCGAGGAGGCCTATCTCACCTATCTGGGGCTGCGCAAGGGGCTCAACCTATCTGTCGGCAAGCGGCTCGTCGCGTTCGGCCGCACCAACCAGACTCACTGCCATTCCTTGCTCTACGCGCGGCGACCGTTAGTGCTGCGCAACCTGGTGGGGGAGGAGGGCCTGGCCGGCGAAGGCATCGCGGCGAGCTACCTGCTGCCGACGAAGGGCAATCTCTTCGCCCAGCTCGATCTGGGCACCTGGACCGGCGAAGGGCCGGGCGAGACCTCCGACCTTCCAGACATCATGTCCGGCCCGGGCGCCAACTTCGCCGACCGCTTTAACACCGCCCGGCTGTGGACGAGCTATCCGGTCACCGACAACAGCGAGCTCGAGATGGGAGGCTCGTATGCCGAAGGCGCCGCGGGCCCGCTCGGTGACACGAGCGGCGGACGCGCCCGCCTCACCGGCCTCGACCTGACCTATCGCCGCTTTGGCGAGGGCACCAGCCGGCTGCTGCTGAGGGGCGAAGGCGTCTGGCGGCGCGAGTCCGCCGATGCAACCGCCGGTGCCGCCAAGGGTTACTACCTCTTCGGCAACTGGCGCAACACCAAGTATGCCAGCCTCGGCCTGCTCTACGACTGGTCGGAGTTCCCACAAGCGCCGGATCTGCACGAGTCCGCCCTGTCGCTGATTCTGACGAAGCAGTTTTCGGAACAGTATTACCTGCGCTTGCAGGCCACCCATGGGTCGCGGCCGGGCGACGACTCCTACAACGAGATCTTGCTCCAGTGGGTCTGGGGCATGGGGCCGCACACCCACAACCTGGAGTGAGTGTCCCTGCCCTCTCCTCCGAATGACACAAAGAAAGGCACCAACAATGAAATCAAGGTATTTCCACGTGATGCTGAGCCTGGTAGCTCTCGCGCCCGGCAGTTGCGTCCTTGCCTCGCCGGGGTTCGCGGCCATCAGCGTCGTCGCGGCCACGCCCGATCTGGCCGATATTGCCAAGCAAGTCGGGGGCGACCGGGTCTCCGTCTACAGCGTCGCCAAACCCAATCAGGACCTGCACATGATCGAGCCGCGGCCCAGTGATGTCTCGCGGATCGCCCGCGCCAATCTCGTAGTACGGGTGGGCATGGACCTCGACCTGTGGCTTGATGCCTTGCTCAACGCCGCCGGCAACGGGCGCGTCAACCGCGGCGGCCGCGGCTATGTAGATGCCTCGATTGGCATCCACAGACTCGAGGTGCCGCGGGAGCAGATCACCGGCGCCTCCGGCGACATTCATGTCTACGGCAACCCTCACTACTGGCTGGACCCGCTCAATGGGGAGATTATCAGCGCGAATATCCTGGAGGGGCTCAAGCGAGTCTCGCCGGCAGATGCGAACTACTTCGAGAGGAATCGCAACGCGTTCCTCGCCGGTCTTCGTTCTGCGATGCGCCGCTGGCAGGAGAAGTTGAGCCCGTATCAAGGCCGCAAGATCGTGATCTACCACGACGCCTGGCCGTATTTTGTCCGCCGCTTCAATCTGAAGGTGCTCGGATGCATCGAGCCAAAGCCCGGCATCCCACCCACGGCCTCTCACGTCGCCTCTCTTATCGAGCGCATCAAAGCGGAAAAGCAGCCGGTCGTCATCGCCGATGCCGCGTTCTACCCGGACAAAGCGGCCAAGACCATCGCGGCCAGAACAGGGGCCGAGTTCGTGGTCATCCCCTCTTCGGTGGGCGGGGCGAAAGGGGCGGACAACTTCTTCTCGCTGTTCGACCACATCGTTGACGGCCTCGTAAGGGGCTTCTCCAAACGCTAGGAGGCTGCTGATGCTACAATTGATGACTCTACCCCTGTTGTTGGGCGTGATCCTCACGGGCATCTTGGCCTACCTGGGCATCCATATTGTGAAGCGCGAGGTCATCTTCGTGGACCTGGCGCTGGCGCAGATTGCAGCCCTGGGGGCTGCCGTTGGCGTTCTGGTCGGCCTGGAGCCCCATGGGATTCAGGCCTATGGCGCTTCCCTGGTGTTCGTGCTGCTGGCCGCCGTCATCTTCGCCTTCACCAAGATGAGAAGACAGGAGGTGCCCCAGGAAGCGATTATCGGGATCAGCTACGTGGTGGCCGCCGCGGCTTCCGTGCTCGCCTTCAGCTACGCGCCCGGAGCGGCCGAGAAGATCCAGAACATGCTGCTGGGGAACATCCTGTTCGCTTCGGCTCGCGACGTAGGGGTGGTGCTCGCCGTTTCCGTCGCCGTCGGCGCGTTCCACCTGGTATTCCGCAGGAAGTTCCTGCTCATCTCGCAGGACCCCGACGAGGCCGCGCGGCGCGGCCTCTCCCTCGCCCTCTGGGACTTCCTGTTCTACGCCTCCCTCGGCCTGGTGGTCGTGAGCGCGGTTGGGGTGGCGGGCATCCTGCTCGTCTTCTCCTACCTCATCATCCCGGCGGTCTGCGCGATGTTGCTCAGGCGAAACATGGGTGCCAGGATTGCGCTGGCCTGGGGCCTGGGAGCGCTTGCCACCTTCCTTGGGGTCTATCTGTCCGTACTGCTCGACTTGCCCACCGGCGCCACCATGGTCTGCACCTTCGCCGGCGTCCTGATAGTGATAGCGGTCATCAGGGCCGCGGGGCGTTTCCGCCTCGCGTAAAGGAACACGAAGAGTCTGGTTGGACGTCGGTGCGCCGCTGCAGGGGCGCGGGTGACCCCGTCGGAGATGCGCCTGAAGGGGCAATCGGCCAGGCGCCGTGAAACCGGGGTTGACAGGTGCGAATTGTGTGGTATAGTATATGTAGGTTGCAGTTATAGCAAAGGACGCCAGGGACGATGCCACGACGATGCTGCCACAGGTATGGACAGGAGGGAGGCGGGCCCTGCTCTTGCGAGATGGGCAATCTCTACCGGTTCGCCGAGCCAATCGTGTTGCTTGCCATTGCACGAATGGGTGAAGCCCACGGCTACCAGATCGCCCAGGAAGCCGAGGGCATGGCCGTCACCCATGCCGGGCTGGACAGCGGGGTGATCTACCGGACGCTGCGGCGTCTGGAGACCGCCGGCCGAGTTCGCTCCTCCTGGGACACCTCCGGTAGCGGCCCGGCACGCCGTGTCTATATCCTCACCGAGTCTGGCGTTCAGCACCTCGGCGAATGGGCGCAGGTGCTGGAAGACATCGTTACTTCACTGCAGGCGCTCGCACGGGAGTGCCTGCGCGCCGCGCAGGCGCCGGCAGGACGATCAGCGACCCACTCAGTGCCATCGTCCGACGTAAGACCGGCAAGAAGTCGCGCGGGCGTGGTCTGACTCCTTACAGGCTCGCGGGAGGTAAACAGGAGAGCTCGTGAACGCGGTCGGATGTGCAACTTACAGTTAGCAGCGACATCCTCAGCGAGGTGGCATAAGCAATGGGCGCGCAAATCACGGTGCTGACAGACAATCAGGTTGACCGAGGCGATGGACTGCTCGCGGAGCACGGCCTCAGCCTCCTGGTGGAGGCAGGGGGCCGCAAGGTGTTGTTCGACTCGGGACAGACCGACGTCTGCATGAAGAACGCAGCCCGGCTGGGCGCAGACCTCGGCGGGCTGAGCACAGTGGTGCTGAGCCATGGACATTACGACCACGGCGGAGGGCTGCCGTCCCTACTAAGGGAGACAGGGGGGGTTGAGGTGGTCGCGCATCCTGGAGCCTTCGCCTCCAGATACGCCCGGCGGCCAGGACACGAGGACCTGCACATCGGTCTTCGCTGCAACGCGGACGCCCTGGAGCAAGCAGGTGGGAGCCTGCGCCTGAAACCGGAGGTTCAAGAAATCGCGCGCGATGTCGTCGCTACCGGTCCCATCCCGCGCCTCACCGACTTCGAGGTGGATGATCCGCACTTCATACTCAAGATAGGTGGCGCGGTAAAGCCCGACCGCTTCGAAGACGATCAGGCACTGGTAGTTCGTACCGCGGAGGGCCTAGTGGTGCTGCTGGGCTGCGCTCACGCCGGGGTAATCAACACGCTGCGCCATGCGATGAGCCTGACCGATGATAAGCGCATTCGGGCGGTCGTCGGCGGCCTTCATCTGGCGAGCGCCAACCTGGAGCGAATGGAGCACACGATAGCGGCGTTGCGGGAGATGGAGGTGGGGCAAGTGGTCGCCTGCCACTGCACCGGCTTTGCAGCGAGGATGCGCCTGCACGCTGCTTTTGGAGAACGGTTCGTGAACGGAGCCGTTGGCCTGAGACTGACATTCTGAAAACAAGGGGAGCGAAACACAATGGAAAGCACGGGAAACCAGCCCTGGTGCGCCAAGGTGGCGATCTCGACCGATGGTGATTCGGTTGCTGCTCACTTCGGCCGCTGCCAGGCCTACACCATTGTGGAGATTGCCGACGGCGCCATCCAGAGCCGTGAGCTGATCTCCAACCCGGGCCATGAGCCTGGCTTCCTGCCCGGCTACCTGGCTCGGCGCGGGGTAACCTCCATCGTGGCTGGCGGGATGGGGCCGCGCGCCCAGACGCTCTTCGACCAGCATGGCATCGAGACCATCGTGGGCATTTCCGGCACCATCGAGGAGACGCTTCAGGCGCTGCTGCGGGGCGAACTGGAGGGCGGCGAGAGCCTGTGCGAGCATTGAGATGGGCAAACCGCAGAACGCAGAGCTGAAGAAGGTGATCTATGGGCCGGTTCCCTCCTGGCGGCTGGGGAGGTCGCTTGGGATTGACCTCATCTCGCGCCCCAAGACCTGCTCTTTCGACTGCATCTACTGCCAGTTGGGTACCACGCGGCACCAGGTGACGAGGCGGGATGAGTTCGTGCCCACGAGCCGAGTAGTCTGCGAATTGGAATCTCTTCCGGCCTTGCAAGTGGACTTCGTCACCTTTTCGGGGATGGGCGAGCCGACGTTGGCTGCCAACCTCGGCGACGCCATCGCACAGGTCAAGCGCCGGCTCCCGCGGCCGGTGGCGGTGCTCACCAACTCGTCCCTGCTGGCGGACCCGGGAGTGCGAGCCGAGTTGTGTCTGGCTGACTTGGTGATCGCCAAGCTGGACGCGCCGGACGAGGAGCTGTTCCGCGAGGTCAATCGTCCAGCCGGCAGCATTGGGTTCCAGTTGGTGCTGGAGAACTTGCGGCGGTTGCGGGAGGAGTACCGAGGCCGACTGGCCATTCAGGTGATGCTCTGCCGGGAGAACCGCAATCACGCCAGCCGGATCGCGCAGGCGATCAGGAGCCTGCGCCCGGACGAGGTGCAGCTCAACACGCCCCTGCGCCCTTCGCCGACACCTCCGCTTTCTGAAAAGGAGATGCGGCAGATCAAGCAAGCCTTCATGCGCTTGCCTGTGGCGTCGGTATACGAGGCCGGGAAGGTGGCTGTGCAGACGCTCGATGTCGCGGAGACGGCTGCCCGGCGGCCGCCGGCCAGAGTCTTATCGGAGGGATCGAATGACCACAGTTGAGGTTGATGCTGGCGTGTGTGGACTGGTGACGCGGTTGCGGGCAGCACCTGGGGCCGACGGCGTAGTGGTTCTTCGCGGAGAAAGCGACTGCCCGCGAGTGCAAGAATACCTGGCGGGGCTGCAGATGGTTGAGGTCTCGTCGGCTCTGGGCCGCTGCTTCCTGGAAAAGGTCTTTGAACCAGCGGCGCAGGTCGGTTTGCACCCTGCGTGCCTTGTGCCCGTGGCAGTGCTCAAGGCCATGGAGGTAGCCGCGGGCCTTGCCCTGCCCCGCGAGGCCTGTATCCGCTTTGTGGAGTGAGTCCCCATAATGCCAGCGCGAAGGAGGTAAATACAGATGGCAAAGCATGAGGAGAAGTGCGAGAAGGGAAAGGCCCCGAAGACCTGCTCTCCGGAGCAGGTCCGGGAATGCCACGGGTCGGAGCGAAACCACCCGTGCGTGAAAAGCAAGTGAAACTCAGAAGGAGGTAACCACGATGTTGTATGGCAGCGGATTCTACGGCGGACGCGGCGGACGCGGGCGCCGCAACATGTACTATCTGACTGGTCTGCCTGGCTGGATGCGGGCCATGAGCCCGGGCGGACCCTGCGCGCAGTTCCTGCTCACCGGCCAGTGGCCAACGCCGCAGATGCAGACGGCCTGGCAGGCGATGCAGGCCGGTCAGCCCGTAGCAGCTCCTGGCGTTCCTGTTGACGCCCGGGCACAACTGGGATGGCTCAGGACCCAGGCCCAGTTCCTCCAGCAGCAGCTCGAGCAGGTCCAGGCTCGCATCGCCGAACTGGAGCGGCAGAGCCAGTAGAATCAGTCCAGGGCGGAGCCCGCTTCGCCGGAAACGAGCGCCGCCCCACGCTCACACAGGAGGTTTCGATAATGAAGATAGCAGTGGCAGCAAGTGGCAACACTCTGGACGCCCAGGTTGATCCCCGGTTCGGGCGATGCGCCTGGTTCGTGATTGCGGACTCCGAGACGATGGCCTTCGAGGCTGTGCAGAACCCGGGCGCGATGGCGGGAGGTGGCGCCGGCATTCAGGCGGCGCAGTTGGTCGCCAGCAAGGGCGCGCAGGTGATAGTGGCCGGCAACATGGGGCCGAACGCCCACCAGACGCTGAGCGCGGCGGGCATTCAGGTCCTGCCATTCGCGGGCGGGACAGTGCGCCAGGCCGTCGAGGCGGTCAAGTCAGGGGAACTGACAGCGGCGACCGCACCCACGGTTCCCTCGCACTTCGGTATGGGCGGCGCGGCGCCCACTGCTCCACCGAGCGGCCCTGGCCAGGGCGCCGGCTCCGGACGAGGAGCTGGTATGGGAGGCGGCGGACGCAGGCGCGGCCGGGGTTTTCGGGGCGGCCGCTGATACCCGGATCGCATAGTCGGCGCTACACGCACCGCTGCCCCTCTCCGACTGGCATGAACAATGAACGCGGAGGAAAGAGCTCGAGACATGCAGCACGACAGCGATCTCGCAGAAGTAGTTCGGTTTCACGGGCATCTGTGCCCGGGCCTGGCCATCGGTTACCGGGCGGCGAAGGTCGCTATGGAAACACTGGGAGCGCAGCGGGCCGAGGACGAGGAACTGGTCGCAATCGTGGAAAACGATTCCTGTTCAGCGGATGCCGTGCAGTATGTGACGGGGTGCACATTCGGGAAGGGCAATTTCTTCTTCCGGGACTACGGCAAGCAGGTTTTCACCCTGGCGCTGGGACCGAGTGGACGGGCCGTGCGAATCGCCGTCAAAGCGCGGCGACGAGAGGAACCGCAGGGCCAGGATCGCGAGGCCCATATTCAATGGCTCTTACGCGCACCGGTCGAAGAGCTGTTTGATGTCAAAGCGACGACTATCGTCCTTCCCGCACCGGCCCAGATCCGCGAGTCGCTGATATGCGATACCTGCGGCGAGGGGGTTATGCGCACCCGGGCGGTGGAGCGTGATGGTCGCACACTGTGCATACCTTGCTCCCAGAAACAGGGGGAATGAGCGCCAAGCCAGTACTCCAAATCGCTGTTGCTTCAGGTAAGGGCGGCACGGGCAAGACCACGATAGCGGTGGGGCTGGTGATCGTCACCGGTCGCTGCCAGTTGCTCGACTGCGATGTCGAGGAGCCGAATGCGCACCTCTTCTTGCATCCGGCGCTGACGCGCACCGAGAAAGTGACGCTGCCGGTGCCGGAAGTCAATGGCGAGAGATGCACCCTCTGCGGTCGCTGCGCCGAGGCCTGCCAGTTTCATGCCATCGCAGTGATGGGCCGGCAGGTTCTGGTCTTTCCCGAACTGTGTCACGGCTGCGGAGCCTGCAGCCTGGCCTGTCCCGAAGGCGCAATCCGAGAGGCGCCGCGAGAGATAGGGGTGGTCGAAAGCGGCAAGTCGGGGAAAATCGGCTTCGTCCACGGGCGCCTGAATGTCGGCGAGCCAATGGCGACCCCCGTCATTCGAGCGGTGAAGGCGCAACGGAACGGCGAGCGGCTCACGATCATTGACGCCGCCCCCGGCACCGCCTGTCCCGTTGTGGAGGCGGTCAAAGGCAGCGACTTCTGCCTGCTGGTGACCGAGCCGACTCCGTTCGGGCTGAGCGACCTGCGCCTGGCGGTCGAGGTGATGGAGAAACTGGCCGTGCCTTGCGGAGTGGTGATCAACCGGTCGGGCGAGGGGGATGAGGCGACGGAGGCCTTCTGCGCAACGAAGCAACTGCCTCTGCTTGGCCGCATTCCCTTTGATCGGGCCATCGCAGAGGCCTACGCTCACGGTCGCCATCCAGTCTATGCCGTGCCGGAACTCGGTCGCCAGTTGGAGCAGATCCTCGACCGGGCTTTGGCCTGCGCGCGGGGGAACCTATCATGAAGGAGTTGGTGGTCATCAGCGGCAAGGGAGGCACCGGCAAGACGACGCTTGTGGGCTCGTTCGCGGCGCTGGCCGGCGGCAGTGCGCTTGCGGACTGCGACGTGGACGCCCCCGACCTCTACCTGCTCCTGCATCCCGAGATCCACCATCAGGATGAATTTCGGGCTGGCCAGGTTGCGGTCATAGACAAAGAATCCTGCACGCGCTGCGGCCGCTGCCTGGAGGTCTGCCGGTTCGAAGCCGTCACTCCCGGCTTCTCCGTCGAGGCGCTCAACTGCGAGGGCTGCGGCGCCTGCAGAGTAGTCTGCCCAGCCGAGGCCGTCGAACTTCAGGAAAGGGTGGCTGGAGACTGGTTCCGGGGAAAGACGACTTACGGGCCGATGGTCTATGCTCGACTGCGACCAGCCGAAGAGAACTCGGGCAAGCTGGTGGCGCTGGTTCGCAAAGAGGCGCGCGCTTGGGCGGAGCGAGAGGGGATCGGCCTGCTGCTCACCGACGGTCCGCCGGGCATCGGCTGCCCGGTCATCGCTTCCGTGGGCAATGCCGATCTTGCGCTGGTGGTCACCGAACCGACCCCTTCGGGTATCCACGATCTGGAGCGGGCGCTTACGCTGTGCCGTCATTTCCGGGTGCCCGCGATGGTGTGCGTGAACAAGTTCGATCTGAATCCCAGTCTGGACAGGCAGGTCCGTGAATACTGCGCTCGCGCCCAGATCGCGGTGACGGAAAGCATCCCCTTTGACGAGTCCGTCCCCAAGGCTATCGGCCAGGGCCTGCCGCTGGTCGAATTCGATCACGGTCCCGCAAGTTGTGCCTCTGCCGCGGTGTGGAGTCAGCTACGACAGGAGTTGATGGGAGGGCAGCGTGAGAGACGTCCACAGAAGAAAGGGTAACCCTGGTGGTCGCCTGAGGCCGCGAGGACAAGTGCATAGGGCTTCAACAACGGGACCCGGGTTGGATCAAAGAAATGGAGATGATAGAGATGCCCAGAGGTGACGGAACCGGCCCGATGGGCCAGGGGCCGGGAACAGGGCGAGGAAGGGGCCGCGGCGGAGGCCAGGGGCGCGGGAGGGGCCGCATGGGCGGCTTCGGGCTTGGGCCGGGAGGCAACTGCGTTTGTCCGAGCTGCGGGGCTGTAGTTGTCCACCAGCAGGGAGTGCCTTGCTCTCAGATGAAGTGCCCCAAGTGCGGCCAGCCGATGACACGCCAGCGCTAAACTGCGGAAGGCGCTTTTATGCCCATCTATGAATACCGGTGCCAGAGCTGTGGGCAGATCACCGAAGCGCTGATCCGTTCGCGCAGCGAGGCTGCCGGCGTGCGCTGCGAACATTGCGGCGACAGCAAACTGGAGCGGGTCTACCTCTCCACTATCGCCCCAGTCCGCTCCTCGTCCAGGGGCGAGGAGGTTCCATGCTGCGGTGAGCAGAAGGGTTGCTCAGATCCGAAGCGCTGTTGTGAACGCTGAATCCAACTCAAACCATGACTGGAGGAGCCAAATGCCAACCCTGACAGTGAAGCACGAAGGCGGCATGAGTTCCAGCATGAACGTGCGAGGACACAAGGTCATCGCCGATGTGCCGCCGGAGATGGGCGGAGAGGACCGCGGACCCACGCCGGTTGACCTGCTGGCGGGGTCGTTGGGAACCTGCATCGCCTTCTACATCGCGCGCTGGTGCAAGGAAGCGCAGATCGCGTGTGACGGATTTCAAGTGAAGGTGGACTACGTGCATGACCGGGAGAACCACTGCGTCCCCGTCTTGGGAGTGGAGGTCCTCATGTCCGAGGGCTTCCCCGAGGGGCGAAAATCAGCTCTCCTGAGAGTGGCGAAGGCGTGCACCGTTCACAACACGCTCTGTCGTCCGCCGGAGATCACAGTCACCATTGGCTCGGGCGGAGCACCCTCCTCTGGGAAGTAACCTATGAACCTCATTGAGCAGGCAAGAGGGCGATTCGCTGAACATGTGACTTCCCGGCAATCCCTGGACGATCCCGTTGGGGTGCGGGCTCGCGTCCTCTCAACAGAGGAAGCCATCGGCCAATCGCCCTTCTCCGATCTGGCGATCCTGCGCGGGAAGGAAGTTATGATTGAGGCAGCCTTCCGAGAGGCGCGAGGACATGCCTTCACCGACTCACCCGGCGATTGGTCAGGAACCCTCAGGGAGGCGCTCCTCCTTCCCCTCGACAACAGCCGCAACCGCGCTCTGCTGCTTGCGATCATGAATGCGGTCTTGCGCGAGAGCGGGCTTGTCGCTGGCACCGTGCACTGCCGCAACGGGGACATCGCCCTCTGCGGGCAGGAGATGGCGAGTCTGCTGCGCGAGGAGTTCGGGACTGCCAGGGTCGGCCTGGTAGGCTACCAGCCGGGGCTGGTGGCCGGACTGGTTAGCCGTTTTGGAGCAGAAAACGTGGCCGTCACCGACCTCCTGGAATCCAACATCGGGCGCGTAGTTGACGGTGTCGAGATCTGGGACGGCGCCGTCCGGACGCTGGAGCTTGTGGACAAGAGCGATCTGCTCCTCGTGACCGGCAGCGCAGCGGCGAACGGGACGCTCGACGATCTTGTGGCCAGTGCTGAGGGGCGAGGGATACCCCTGATCGTGTTCGGGGTGACGGGTGCCGCCATCGCCCGCCTGTGCGGCCTGCGAAGGCTCTGCCTTCGGGCAACTTGACCGCTGCAGTGGAAGTCAAGGCCAGGTTCGAATGCGCAAGCAGCCGAGCCCTGCCGGCTGTTTCGGCACTCGGGACTGCGCAGGCGCTTTTCTTGGGGCTTGGGGCTTGCGGCCCTTGCGGCTTCTCGGCCTTCGGAACCGCGACTGGGCGGCGCTGCGGGAATATCCGTATCAACGGGCCTGACTGAGGCAGCCCGACGGAGAGGAGGTATGCCATGAACGAGGACGCCAAGATCACGAGGCGCGACTTCTTCCGACAGGCGGCCAAGGCCGCTCTGGGGATGGCCGCCGTGGGCGGCATCTCTGCCAGTCGAGCGTTGGGCGCCAATGATAACATGAACCAGGGACAGGAGAGAAAGATGACAAAGCGGATCGCAGTGAAGGAACACCTCGTATTTTCTGGGCGGGGGGAGTACAAGCTGGCGTGCGGCGCCATGATCGCCCAAGCGCCGAACGGCGATTTGCTCTGCTCCTGGTTGTCGGGCGGCGACAAGGAACCGGCCACCGACAACTGTATCCTGATGAGTCGTTCAGGAGATGGCGGACGCACCTGGGGTGAGGCAAAGCTGCTGCTGCCGGCGGGGGAGATGGCTTCGGGGCTGTCGTCAATGCATTCTACCCATGACGGACGCTTGATCGCCTTCGGCGCCGGTTGGCCCTCCGAGAAGCAATATACTGAGTGGCACTACTTCCGCATGGAATCGAAGGATTCGGCGCACACCTGGGGCCCGCACGAGCCGATCGTCCTGCACGGAAATCACGGGAGCATTGGGTCGCCAATCAGGTTGATGAATGGGGAATTGCTCTTTGCGGGGAGTTTTTTCGACGAACGCCCGCAACCCCTCCTAGCGCCGGTGAGTCGGCTATGCGAGGCAGGCACCGAAGAAGAAGCTCTGGCGATGCCAGCGGGACCAGGAAAACCCTCCGCTGGGAAATTCGGGACTCATCTGCACGGGTGTTCGGTTTATATCAGCCCTGATGAGAACGGGCGAACTCTCACCGAGTTCGGACACATCGCCAACCGCCCGCTCGGACTGCTGGAGCCCAGTTGTGTGCAGTTGCGCGATGGGCGCATCGCGATGTTCATGCGCGCAGAGTGGGGCGGTTTCCTCTGGCGCTCGGAGAGTCGGGACAACGGCCGAACCTGGACGCCGGCAGTGGAAACAGAAATCCCAAACCCGACGACCGCGGCCCACGCGCTGCGCCTTGCCGATGGTCGGATTGCGCTGCTGCACAACGCAACCGGTGGTCGGAAAGGCGAACGCGGCGTGCGGAACCCGCTCTCCATCTGGGTCAGCGACGACGAATTGCAAAGCTGGAGCATCCGCGAGGATGTAATCGCCTCCTCTGGCAACTACCGCCCGGCGAACTGGCCGGATGGCCAAGACCAGCTCGCCTACCCCTGCGGGATTGTCCTCGGTCGGCGCCTCGTCTTCGTGTACGACCGCAACCGCCGGGATGTTCTTTTCGTAGAGGTCGAGATCAGCGCATAGGCAGCAGCGTGAGGAAAGGGCGAGGTGCGAAACATTCCCAGACCAGAAGCATCCTCCCAGGGGTAATGCATTACCGGTTGGTCTGGACGCGAGGAGGGCGGTAGCACGGCTGGACTGAGGCAGCCCGAGTGCGCAGTGCGGCAGCAATCGCGTAAGCGTGACCGCGAGGGTCGAGCGGGCGCCTTGCTGGTCTGAGCCCGTGTGACCATCGTCGCATGAGCAAACCCTTGCTTCGCCAGGGCCATAGCTTCGGCTCTTGAGACGGGGAGCTGCGCAGTTGCGGTGACGCCGTCTTCGGCGCTGAGTTAGTAGGCAGTGCCATTGCTCAGCACTCCAGAATCTATCACCGTGGCCCGCGGCAATGAAACCCGGGCCGATCCGTGAGCGTCTTACATATAGAGAGACGACAGACCTGCGGGTGATTTGACCTCGCAATAGGCGTGAAGTAAAATGCTTGTTGGTCTGCGATGGCCGCCGAAGCCGGGGGTCTTCACCTTCCGCCATCACGTGGTTCGGTTCATCAGATAATGGCTGGCCTGGATCCGCCCAAAGGGAGTCGTTCGTCATGAAGGCCACTTCATGCTCAGCGTGGGGATTTCTCATCCTGATTGCTGCTGCCGTCCGAGGTATCGCCGCGCCCCCTTGGACAGAGGAGCGCGGCCAGGTAACAGACCGCAGCCTACAAACTGTCACCGTTCCAAGCGCCCCAGCGACCTTGACTCTCGATCAGGCCCTGCAACTCGGCTTCGCGAACAACGCCGGTTTTCGTTCCGCCATTGCGGCCTTGCTGAAAGCACAAGACGATCTTCGAGTGGCCCGGCAACTTTATGCCCTGACGCTGACCGGATCTACCGGCGCGACTCATTCCGGCGCAGACGGGGATGTCACACGCACCGACCTGGAGGGCGCTCTGGACTACGAAATGCTCAGTGGGGCATCGGTCTCGGTGTCGGTCCTGCTTGATAGGCTGGACTCGGAGGAGAGTTCCACGCTGGAGCTTGTTGCCACGCAGCCTTTGATAAGGGGAGCGGGACGATCCTCGGCGCGCTACGAGGCCCTGCGCAGCAAGTACAGCGGCTACCGCAGCGCTATCTTGCGCTACTTTCTCAGCCGGCAAGATCTTGGGCTCGATATCATCAAGAGCTATTTCAGCGTCGTTCTCGCGCAGCAACAAGCGGCAATACAGGAACAGGGGTTGGCGCAGGCCGACCGCGCCGTCCAAGATGCTGAAGCGAGGCTGAAAGAAGGCATGACAACCAGGATAGAAGTTGCTCGAGCGCGTCTGAGCCAGGCCAGCCGCAGACTTGGCCTGACGAGGGCAAAGCAATCCTATCAGGACAGTCTCGATGTGTTCCTGAAGACGCTGGGTCTTCAAGTGGGAACAACTCCCGAGCTGACAACCAAGCTGGCCTACAGCCCCGTCTCCCTGGAGGTCGAAGCTTTGGTGTCGGAGGCGTTGGGAAACCGGGCCGAGCTCGCCATCGAAGAGCTGGCGCTCCAGGACGCTCAGGCCGCGGTGCGCCTCAGCCGCAACCGCCGCAGCCCAGCGCTCGATTTGTTCGGTTCCAGTAGCTCGCCTTTCAGCGGCGGGAACGGGGAGACGGAGTGGACTGTGGGCATACAGACCAGGGTTCCCATCAACTCGCGCGCGCTCGACGAGGCGGTGCGGCTGGCGGAGCGGGAGCGGTTGCTCGCTCAGAGAAGCCAGACCGAGGTCAAGCAGAGCATTGCGACTCAAGTTCGAAGCCGAGTCCACGCCCTCGAATCCCAGCAGGCGACGGTACAGATCCTTGAACAGAGCCTGGAAGTGGCGCGAGAGAAACTGAGGCTGGCTGATATCTCAGTTGAGGAAGGGGTTGGATTATACCGCGATAAGATAGAGGCCCAAGATGAGGTCACGTCCGCCGAGCGGGATCTTATTGACGCGCAGATTCGACACTATTTCGTGGTGCTGGACCTGCGCCGTGCTGTCGGAAGGAATGTCCTGGAAGGCCTGCCCGGTGAGACTCAGGCAGTCGAACCCGCCGCTGCTCAGGTCGAGCCAAAGAGCTGAATTCCCCGGGTGTAGCTGAGTCGAGGTAGAGATGCGTTTCATAAAGTGGCTGATTCCCCTTGTGCTGGCAGGAGCATTGTTGAAGCCGGCAGCGCGACTGTCTCAGCGACTTCGGAAAATCAAGCTGCTTCATCAGGTGCCCACCCAGCGCGTCCAGCCCGACCTGTTCGTCGTCGGGTTGAGCGCCGAGCATCCCTTAGAGGGCTGTAATGACACTTTCATGATGGTGCAAGGAGTATCCGGGAAACTGGCCTATATATGTGAGGACGGAGTGCGCGTGAAGCCAGGTGATGTGATCGCCAGGCTTGACACGAAAGAGCTGGAGCGCCGAGTTGATGAAGCGCGTCTCGCCTACGCCAATGCCCAGGCGCGCGTGGCTCAGCAAGAGCGGACGAGCAAGAGCCAGGTTGAAGAGGCCGGTCACGCTGTACAGCAAGCGCAGCGCGAACTCGAGGTGCTTCTGAAATCGAATGCCACGGAGCTCGAGGCCGCGCAGAAAGAGCTGGAGCACAAGCGCGTCCTGGAGGAGAGCGCGCGACTGGAGTACGAACGTCAGCAGAGGCTCGCCGCGCCTGAAGTGGGGCTCGTTCCACGCCAGTCGGTGGAGCAAGCCGAGCGGGCGCTTCGAGCGGCCACCTTCGCGGTGACCACTGCAGAAAAGGCCCTGGAGTTCACGCAGAAGCAGCAGAAGTCGAAGGCAGAACAGAAACAGAACGAAGTAAGCAACCTCGACTATAAGCTCAGGAGCGCCGAGGAGGCGACAAGGCCCGCGGCCGAAGCTGCCCGCTACGCTGTTGAGAGCACGAAAGAGCGCCTGGAGCGAGCGCAGAAAGATGTGGAGCAGGCCACGCTGAAGGCGCCCGCAGCGGGAAGCCTCGTGCTGGGCATCTACACGGACTGGCGAACGCGAACCTCGCGCCCCTTCCAGGTCGGCGACGACGTCGGGCCCGGGCGCAGGCTGGCGACCATCAGCGATCTCTCTTGTCTGGAGGTCAACTTGCGTATTGAGGAGTCGCGCATCGCACGTGTGGCCCCCCGCCAGGAGGTGATCCTGACCTTCGAGGCCGTGCCGGGCAGGACCTATCGAGGAACCGTCGCCAGCATCAGCCCGAGCGCGCTCCGCGGAGAACCCTGGCAAGACCCAAACACAAGGGCGGAACTGAAGTATTTCACTGTGAAAGTGCCGGTGAGGAACCCGGGCGCGCGGCTGCGTCCTGGCCTGAAGTGCAAGGGGCAGATCGTGCTCGGTCGGCTGCGCGATGTGCTCGCCGTGCCCCTGTCAGGCGTCGTGCGAAGAGGAGGGCACGATTTCGTTTATGTTCAGCAGAGCAACGGCTTCTCGGCTCGAATGGTGCAGACGGGCGCGCGCAACGAAGAGGCGGTGGTGATAAAGAAAGGTCTGAAGCCGGGAGATGTTGTCGCGCTGCAAGATCCTACCGCGCCATCAGAGGAATGAATAGCTCTTCTTCCGATACATTCGTCGTGCAGTCGCAAAGCCTGGGGAAGGTGTACCAGACTGGGGCCATCGCAGTTCAGGCCCTGCGTGACATTTCCCTGGAGATCCGCGCAGGGGAGTTCACCGCCATCACGGGCGCCTCGGGGTCTGGCAAGACTACCTTGCTGAACATTCTGGGATGCGTGGACCGGCCCACTTCGGGACGCTACCTGCTCGACGGCCAGGATGTGAGTCGGTTCAGCGACCGGCGGCTCTCGCGCATACGAAATGAAAAAATTGGTTTCGTGTTTCAGACTTTCAACCTGCTTCCCAGGATGACGGCCCTGGAGAATGTGACGCTGCCACTCATCTACAGCAGGCGCCGGGTAAGGCGGCACGCGCCTCGCGAGGCTCTGGAGCGCGTGGGCCTGGGACACCGATTCCGCCACCGGCCAAATGAACTATCGGGCGGCGAGCAGCAGAGGGTGGCAATCGCCCGCGCGCTGGTCACGAATCCCTCGTTGATTCTCGCAGATGAACCGACAGGAAACTTGGACACCCGCACCGGAGAGGAAATCATGCTGGTCTTGCAGGGCCTCAACCGCGCCGGCGTTACCATCGTGATGGTAACTCACGAGGAGGTCATCGCCCAACACACCCGGCGCGAGGTGCGATTGCAGGACGGATGTATAATCCTCGACCGTGCGGTGGAGAATGTCGTCGCCGCCGAGGACATTCTGGCGAGGATGGCCTCGGAGAATGTCAGGAGATAGTGGGAAATGGGTCTGCTCCGTTCCGTGTTCGCCATCGCGCTTTTGGCAATCGCAGGCTTCGCGGCCTGGAAGTGGAATCAGAACACCCTCAAGGCGCCAGCAAAGAGCAAACCGGCGCCGGTTGTCACCGCGCGGCCTATGGATTTTGAGAGTACGCTCCTGGTTACTGGCACGCTCGAGCCTGCCGGAACGTTCCCCATTGTCAGCGTGGAGGGGAGGGGCACAGTAGAATATGTTGTTCCTGACGGTTTGAGCGCGAGAGCAGGGGACGTCATCGTCAAACTCGACACCAGGGACGCAAAGGAGCGCCTGAACTCGCTGAGTGATCGGGTGGAGGACTCCAAGCAGAAACTCGAGGACGCCCGCACTGGTGGTGAGCGACGTCTGGAAAACGGGAGGTCGGCAGTCACCATGGCACAGCAGAAGTTAGATCTGGTGCGGGCGCAAAACGCTGCCAATCTCGAAAGGGCCCAGGCAGAAGTGGAGCAGACAGAGAAAGAACGAGACTACGCTGAAGCGCTGCTTGGGAGGACTCAGCGGCTGTTTGATCAGGGCCTCGCTACTCGCGATCAGCTTGACCAGGAGAAGAAGAACGAGCGCGAACGGGTCTTCGCCGCTGAAAAGGCCAAAAGGGCGCTGGCAATCGCGGGCAGGGAGGCCGCACAACAGGAACGCACGGCCTCAATGGACCTGGACAAGGCGAAACTGGACCTGACCGATGCCGAGACTGGAAGTCGCCGCTCCATAGAAGCTGCGCAGCATGCCCTGCAAGGGCTGCAGACGCAGGTGGAGGATTTGCAGCGTGAGATCCAGGGATGCACGCTTCGCACCGGGGTAGCAGGTCTGGTGTTGCTGGAATCGTACTGGCGCGACGAAGGTGGGCCTCGTCCCTTGCATGTGGGAGATCAGGTATGGCCTGGAATGATCCTGGCGCGGGTCATAGACCCTCGCAGGGTGCGTGTGGATTGCGAGATTGAGCAGGCAGACGTCTCCCGCATCAGGCGCCGCCAGAAAGTGAGGCTGCGCGTCGGCACCGCTCAGGGCAGCCATTTCCCGGGCAGTCTGGAATCCATAGACAACATCGCCACGGAACCGCCCTGGTGGTCGTCCAGAGGCGCTCGAGGCAGGAGGGCTTTCTCCGCCTTGGTGGCGGTAGATGCCTCGGACAAGCGGTTGAGGCCAGGGACCACGGCCTGGCTGGAGCTGGTCATAGAGAAGGTGAAGGGGAAGATCGGCGTTCCCTTGCAGAGTTTATTCCAAAGCGGCGGAAAGACTGTGGTCTATCGCAAACGCGGGAAGAGGTTCGAGGAGGTGCCAGTGACGCTCGGCCCCCGCAGCGACCTTTACTGCGCCGTGCTGAGCGGCTTGCGTCCAGGCGATATCATCGCCACTGCCAGACCCAGGATGGGCGTGGCGGCTGCTTCTGCGTCCCGGGATAGAAGAGGATAGCAATGTGGCGTCGTATCACAGCAGCAATCTATGCGCTGCTGTGGCTCGCAGTGGTCGGCGTAGCCACCGCCGCCGCTCTGAGTTATGTTCTGGCGCGCTACCAGCGCGAACAGGCGGCCGCAACCCCGTTCGTGGCTACGACCTCGGCAAGTCACGGCAACTTCCTGGTTTACACAGACCACGTGGGCAATCTGGAATCACAGGAAAGCACAATTGTGAACTCCGAGACCTCCGGTCAGGTCATCGGCTTGGTGCCCAACGGAAGTGTGGTGAAGGAAGGCGACGTCATCGTCGCGCTCGACGTGCCGCGCATGCTGCTCGCCGTCGAAGACGCTCAGAGGAAAGTGCAGGAGACGAAGGACAGAATCCAGACCACGCAGCACGACCGCGACGCAGACGTTCAGCAGGCAGAACTGTCCCTGAGGAGGGCCGAGACGGATCTCGAACAATCCCAGGCCTCTGCCGATGCGAACCGCAAGGAGAAGGAAGCGCAGTTGCAGTTCGACCAGGATGGTCTGGCCGACGATGAGTCAAAACTGGAACGCAAGCGCCGACTGTCGGAGATGGGGTTGATTGCGGGCCAGGAGGTCAGGCGAGATGAGGTGCAGATAGCGGGGGAGCGATTCGCCCTCGACAAACAGAAGGAGAACCTCCAACTTGAGATAGCCAAGGCGGAGAGCGACGCGCTTTCCAAGCAGGCACAGGTGAGGATGGCCAACTCGGTGCTGGAGCGGGCAAAGTCGCGCCGCAATGACGAGGTGCAAAACGCGAAGTTCGACTCTGAGACACAGCAGCGGCAGCTTAAGCGCGCACAGGATGATCTTGAGAAGGCCCTCATCCGCGCGCCGAAGGGAGGGCTGGTCGCTCTCACCGAGAGGGGCTTCACCGAACCTGTTCCCCTGCAGCGAGGGGACCTCGTCAGAACCAACGAGACGGTGGCCCAGATCCTGGATCTGTCCAAGATCCAAGTCCATCTCGAACTGCCGCAGCGAGTGGGCCAGATGGTGAAACGCGGCCAGCGCGGAATCGTGTGGGTGCATGGCCTACCGGGCCAGCAATTCCCCGGCAAAGTCACCCAGGTGGCCTCATTTGCCACCGCGGGCGACAGGTTTTCCGGGCCCCCTACCGAGGAACGGAGTTTTCGCACCTATATTCGGGCGGGCAAGTTCAAGCCCGGGACTCTCAAGCCTGGAATGCAGGCCACTGTGCGCATTGTCATAGCTGAGGTGAAAAATGTGGTGAGCGTGCCGCTGTCGTGTGTCTTCTCCCGGGGCATGGGACGACACGCGCGCAAGATCGTCTGGGTCCGCCGGGGCAAACGGTTCAGAGAGGCGCCCGTCAGGCTCGGGCAGGCGAACGAGGAATCGGTCATCATCGAGAGCGGGATCAAAGCCGGCACCGAGATCGCGCTGCGCGATCTGCAAGCAGAGAGGGCCGGTGAGGCTCAGGAGGAGGAGGCAGGTAGAAATCCGCTGCAGGTCGGGGAGGCGGCGAGGAGATCTCGGTGAAAGTCATCGCCTCCCTGAGAACAGCCTTCCGTGAGCTCTGGGCGCACCAGTTGCGCTCGCTGCTGACAATGCTGGGTGTAGTCTTCGGAGTAGGGTCTGTCATCGCCATGGTGTCCATTGGGGCGGGCGCGCGATACGAGGCCCTCGAGCAGATCAAGCAGCTCGGCGTGGACGTGGTGCGGGTGCAGCGCCGCGCGCTGACGGGAGAAATCGCCGCTGAGGCTCTGAAGAAATCTCCCAACGGGCTGACCTACGGCGACAGCGAGGCCCTGCGAACTCTGTGCCGGTTCGCTCAAGAGGTGGTGCCTGTCTGCCGCGTATTCGCGGACGCGACTGTAGATGGTCAACAGGTGCCCGCTCGGGTCTTCGGCACCACGAATGCCTACGCCCGCGTATCGCGGCTGACGGTGGCCCGCGGCCGCTTCATCGTCCCGGGCGACATTGTGAACAGCCGCCGTGTATGCGTGCTCGGAGCAGGAGTGAAAAGGCTGATGCTCCCGCTGGTTGACCCGGTGGGCCGGACCATCACTCTTACGAACGAGGAATTCCGGGTGGTGGGCGTCCTGGCCGAGCGCCGGGCGCTCTCAGCAGGTGGCAGCTTCGCCCTCGCCGACATCAACGAGGACATATACCTGCCGATAACCACCGCAATGGATTACTTCCCCATCTACCTGGAGCAGGTGCTGCCGGCCGACATTGATTCCTTCTACACGGTCATGCGCCGGATGAGGCAGCGGCCGCCGCTGAATGAGCGTTCCGTCACAAGCATTATCATGCAGGTTTCGAACCCCGATCAGACAGTGGAGGCGGCGCGCGTGATACGAAACGTCACCGACCGCAGACATAATGGCACTCCCGACTACGAGATCATGATTCCCGCGGAACTGCTGCGCCAGCGCCAGCAGGCTCAGCGAATCTTCAATATCGTGATGGGCACCATTGCCAGCATATCGCTCGTCGTCGGCGGGATCGGGATAATGAACATCATGTTGGCGACCGTCAGTCAGCGCGCGCGGGAGATCGGAATCCGGCGGTGCATAGGCGCGAGCCGTCTCGACATTGTCGGACAGTTTCTGATCGAGGCCCTCGTGATGACGGGCATAGGCGGCTTGCTCGGCATTGGCGCGGGAGTGGGCCTGGCGAACGCCATCTCTTCCTACGCCAAATGGAAAACTGTCGTTTCCAGCGAGGCGGTGGAGGTATCCGTCATCGTCGCTGGAGCCACTGGCCTTCTCTTCGGTCTCTATCCCGCCATCCGGGCCGCAGCGATTCAGCCGGTCGAGGCCCTGCGCACCGAATAGCCGCGCAGAAAACGCAGCGGCGATCAGGCGAGGAAGCCAACGCTGCGAGCGGGGCCAGCACCGCGAACACCTCGCCGAACAGCTTTGTGGGCCTTTGGCTCTTTAATCTGGATTATTCATGAAGGTCGCGGCGAGATGTCGTAGCCGCCCCGACCTATCGGGGCGCGGGCTCCTGCTATCCTCGCAACCCGCCGGCTGGCGGGTTGCGGCTACAATAGCTCCAGTCGGTGTGGTGCACGGCCACAGGCAATGCCCGCTGGTGTCCGCCTTCCCTTCAACACCCTCTAACCGCGAAGCGCTTTCCGGGACGGCCAACACTTTGGGTCTCCTCCTCAATCTCTCGACACCCATCAGCTTCTCTCCTGCGGGGGTCATGAATAATCGGGTTAATCGCTCCCGGGGGCGAGTGGCGGTTCATCCGCCGCGCAGGCGCGCGGCGATAGCCCGGATGTGCGCAGGGGTGGTCCCGTCGCAGCCGCCAATAAGACTGGCGCCGAGGGCCCGAAAGCGCGCGGCAGCGTCAGCAAGTGATTCCGGCGTCTCTGGGTAAACTACCCCGGCAGGCGTCTGCTGCGGCCGACCCGCGTTGGGTTGGGCGAAGAGCGGAAGCGCGGTAGCCTGGCGGAACCGCCCTATGATCTCTACCATTTCACCGGGAGAGATCGTTCCGCAGTTGGCCCCGACGACTGTTGCGCCTGACGCTCCCAGCTGCGCCGCGGCTCGCTCGGGAGAGATACCGAAGGAGGTGCGGCCGCCGGTATCAAAGGCCATGCCTGCGACGATGGGGAGGCCGGCCTGTGATGCCGCGGCGATCGCGAGGCGGATTTCCTCCAGAGCGAAGAAGGTCTCCAAGATGAAGAAGTCCACTCCGCCTTCGGCAAGCGCCCACGCTTGCTCTGAGAACGACTGGCGGGCGAGGTTTTCGGGCATGTCTCCGTAGGGCTGGAGTATATTGCCTGTGGGACCAATGCTTCCGGCAACATAGGCCCGTTCACCGGCCACCTCCCGCGCGAGGGCCGCACCGGCGCGGTCGAGCTCGGCGGTGCGTTGCGCCAAGCCATGCCGGGATAGACTCACCGCGTTGCCCTGAAACGTGTTCGTCTGGATCACCTCGGAGCCGGCATCCAGAAACGCTCGGTGAGCCGCGCAAACCAGCTCGGGGCGCTCGATGTTGAGGAGCTCCAAGCATTCGCCCAGCGGCGCCCCCTCGCCGTGGAGATAGGTGCCCATGCCACCGTCGCCGATGAGGAGTCCCTCGCTGAGTCGTTGTCTCAGCTCGTGAGCTCGACCGCTCGCTGACATTGGCTGCAGGTGATCCTCGGCCGCAGGCATTCTACCGGCGCGCCTGGCAGAGCGTCAACGGACGGCCCCTTGTACTGCATCGTCGCTCGTGAGTCCAACGCCGCGGCTCTGAGCACAATGTTATTGGCAGCCGGGGATGGGACGATCTGCGGAACTGCGGTTCGGCCTGGCAGGACGTCCCCGACGCGCCTGACGATGGCTGAATCCTCATGGGATAGGACGTTACCCCTGTTAGTGAGGCCGGTCGCGATGGGCCCCTCTTGAGGGTCGCATAATTGAACGACCTGCTCTGTTGCCATTGCGAGTCCGCCAGCCAGCGGACGTGGCAATCTCAGGACCGGGGCCAGACCTGTCCGCCTCAAGCGGATTCACCCGGCTCTGGCGGGTAAACCCACCCGAGGCCTGCAAGCTTCGCTTGCCTGGCCGGGCGCGCCGCGCCTCAGGCGGGCAAGGCTCGCAACGTCGGCAGTCACGCTATTCTGGGAGTCTCAATAAGCCGCATTCTGCGCGTCGCTGCTGCGAAGTCTGCGGCCGAAGCCTTTTCCCAAAAGGGGCCAGGCTCAGCGGTAATACCCGCGGTGCTTCTCGAGCGCCAGGCAGATCGCCTCTATGTTGTCCAGCGGAACGTCCGGGCCGCACTCGGCCGACAGCCACAGGCCGCCGCTGGGAGAGCCGAGCTTTTCCACCGCCTCGCGCACGTGCGCATGTATTTCCTGCGGCGTGCAGAATGGGAACATCTGCCGATCGAGGTCCAGGTCCACGCACACCTTGCCCTTGCATTCGTCCACCAGCCGGTCCAGCCCGTTCGCGCGGATCTGCGGATTGATAACATTGACTCCGCACTCGATGAGGTCCTGGATTATCGGGATGATGTGGCCGTCGCTGTGCATGTAAACATCTGCGCCCGCCGCATGGCACATGCCGTAGAGCTTCGCATAACAAGGCTTCAGGTACTTGCGCCACTTCTCAGGTGAGATTGGCAGCGCGGTCTGCGCGCCCAGGTCGTCGCCGAAGTGCATGAGCTTGGGCGGATTCTCCATCATGCGCGCCAGCTCGCCCACATTGTACTCCAGCACGATGTCAATCAAGCGCTGGAGCTCCGGCGGCTCTTCGGCGAAGTCCACCAGCGCCTCTTCGTAGCCGCGCAGGTAGGTCAGCCGCAGGAACATGAAGCCGTGCGGCAGCCCTGCGCCCGGCGCAGGCGCTCTGAGCGTCCACACCATCTCCCGCCTTGGCACAGGATGCCCCGTTACGAACGACTCGCACCCATGCGCGATGTTGCTCCAAACGCAGCCCCACTCATCCACGTGGCGCCCCTCGGCGTAGGTGCCGCCGACCGCGTCGAAGTCGGTGCTGCCCTTGGCGCGCTCGCCAAAAATGATCGGGTGGCGCAGCACGATGTCCTCCAGCGCCTCCCGGTATTTGATCCACGTCGCCGGCAGCAGGCCTACCCCTACCGGGATGTATTCTGGATGCTCGAATCGCATCGCTTTGAAGCGATCGTCCGCCGGATCCGTCACCGCTGTCTCCTCGTTGGCTGTCGCAAGTCTCCCCGGTGCATTCCGTGTTCCCCGCGGCTTATGCTTCTGTGACTGTAGTGCGCGGAGATCAAGCCCACGATGCACCGAGAGCAGATAAACCCAAGATTGCTCATAATTCCGCCCAACCCTGCTGTCTGCATGAGACCCTGGTGCCGATCAGAGCCCTCGTGAGCCTCCACAGAGAACGGGGCGGCCGGGCGCAGGTGAAACCACCGCGCGGGCTGAGCGGGCGTGAGAGCGACCGTCGGTGTCAGGAATGTCGGGCATCTTTGGCCACTGGTCAGTCGGGGGTGACAGGTCTAACTGTTTGCTCGCCGGTTCAGACCTCGGCAGCGCAGGTTCCGCCGCCGTTAAGCCGGAAAACAGAACGTCGACGAGTCTTGAGCTCACACAGGATACGAGCGGTAATCGAGGAGGCAAGGCGCCCGATGTGTGCCGCGGGCGCTGCCATTCTTCGCGCCAGCGCCGACCGCTTACCACCACCCGCAGCCCGACCATGCAGCAGCTCTGAGGCACTTGCTCTCGCGCCGCCCGCTTTCACTCACAGAGCACGCGCAAGATGTCCTGCGCAATCATGAGGTGGCCGGTGCGGTTGGGATGCACTGGTTCCGGGCAGAAGGTGTCCGGTGGGAAATAATCGAGCAAGCGCTCGAACATCTGCTGCGAACGCACCAACCGCGCGTTGAACTTGCCGGCCATCAGCTCGACGGTGGAAATATACTCCGGGAGCAATTCGAGAACGTGAGTTCGGAATGAATGCCCCGAGCGGTCAGTGCTGATGTAGAACGGCGTGATCAGTATCAGTTTCGCCTTGGTCTTCGTCGCTGCGCGCGAAAGTATCTCCTCATAGACCTCTCGAAACTGCGCGGGCGAAACGGCTCCAGGAGCCCCCATCAAGTGGCTGTGGAGGTCGTTGATGCCGATCTTCACGCTCAACCAGTCGGGCGCCTCCCCTATGATGTCGTCCTCCCAGCGGAACTGGAGATCAGTCACCTTGTTTCCGCCGGTTCCCTTGTTGACCCAAGTTACCCGACGCTCGGGCCACCGCCACATCACCAGGTCATGCAAAAGGCTGACATAGCCATCGCCGAGTGGCGCCGCGGGGCCTCGACGGCCGCAGTCCGTGATGCTGTCGCCTACAAAGAGAACCTTCTGCCCATCTTGGAAACACAGATCGCCCATTCTGCTTTCGTCCTCCAAAGTGAATTGGAGCGGCATAGACCGGTGCGCCATGCCCAATTCCTGGTTCGCGCGGGTTCCTCCTTGGCTGGGCAGTTGGCCGGTCGCGCGTGCGTGAGACCTCTCTGCCTGCGGAGCCGAAATAATCCATCCGCGCTGAATGCGGCTGCATGGGCCGGACAAGTTGGCGCTGCTCTCTCAGCGTCACGTAGGCTGTGACGGGTTCGGGCTGGAGAAGTCGCCGCGCGCGAGCCGTCACTTTAGAGGAATTCGCCTGGCGCGCGTGCAATGCAGGGGCAAAAGCTATTCTCGGCGCAGTGGGGCTCAATTCAGCCCCAGACCGACGGCGGGATGGGATAATTCATGAGCCAGCAAGAGCGTGCAAGCAACCGCCCGGGTCTTCGGATTGAGTGCCCTTGGCACGGAGATATTCTCAACAGGCGCGACGGCGCCGAGACTGCTGATGCGCTCACAATCAGCGTCCAGGGCACGGCGCCTGAAGGTGCGCAGGTGACAGTCAACGGAATCTCCGCAGACATCCGGGGGCGTTCGTTTCGGTGCGCCGTGCCGCTGCGCCACCGTGAGAATGTGATCGCCTGCGTCGGCGGGACCAATGCCGCGAAATATGAGCAGAACATCAAAGTTTTCTGGGATCAGGGATCCCGGCCTCGTTACAGGTTCTCCGTGGACGACAACATCAAGTTCCTGAGGGATCTCGGGACCAGACCCGAGGACTATCCTTCCCTGTTTGACCACTGGTATCTGGCATTCTGGCGGAGAATGCATCAGGAGTTCGGCGCCAAGATTCATATCAACATTTACTACCAAACGGTGGAGCACGATTTCACAGTCGCTCAACTGCCGCAGAAGTGGAGCGAAGAGTGGCACGCCAGCGCGGATTGGCTCCGCCTGACCTTCCACGCGCTTCAGGACAAGCCCGCCCGCATCTACAAGGGCGCAACCTATGATGAGATCGCCCGCGACTTCGATCTCGCGGCCCGCGAGATCGAGCGTTTCGCGAGCCCGTCACTGCTCAGCAAGACGACGACGGTGCACTGGGCCGAGGCGCCCGAAGACGCTTGCCGCGCGCTGTTCGACCGGGGCATCCGCGTGCTCATCGGACTCTTCAACCGGCCGCCCAGCGGCGAACTCACTACCGGCTACTACCTGCCGGAGGCCACCAAGGATCATGTCGGCGCTCGCGACTACTGGCACGACCCGGAAACACACCTGACCTTCATCACCTGTGATGCGGTTGTGAATGATCTTGCTCTCGACAAGATCGAGCCGCATCTTGACGCGCAGGCCGCCAACCCTCACACCGGCGAACTGATCGAGCTGCTCATCCACGAACAGTACTTTCGCAAGGAACTCAGCTACTACCAGCCGGACATACAGGACAAGGTCATTCGCGCGCTGCGATGGGTCACGAAGCGAGGATATGAGCCGGTATTCTGGGGAAATGAGTCTCTGGCGGACCTTGCCGGCGAATGAGAGGCTGTGCGCAGATCAACGAGGGCATCGCCCGTGTCCCGCGGCATGTCTTGCAAACCTGTTAGTGCGTGACACGCCGCGGGCCACCGATTACCACATGCCGGTCTCTCGGGCGTCTGACTGCCGCAACCGTTCCCCATCTTCCGTGCCGCATTTGCTTCATTCGAAGTCGAGGAAGAAAATCTTCGCCTGATCGAGCCTGAACCGCAGGCAGATTGGAATTCCCTCCGGCACGCCGATATCCTCACCGCCCTTCCAGGTCACGAGGGTCTTGTACTGGTCGCCTATGATGGGCTTGCAGTCGTCGAACGAGCGGCCAGGCGCCGGCTTTCTGCTGGCGTCGGTTATCTCGACGAGCACGCTGCCGCCGCGCGCGGTCAGAGCGTTGATGCGCATCTTCCTGCCGGGAGGCATGAGAGCAAAAGTCGTAAACTGGCCCCGTTCCGCCGCCTCCACTGCGACAAGTCGGCCTTTCTTCCAGGTGGCGAACCCGAGCCCGCCTTGGATCGCTCCCTTGCGCGGATACTTGTGCGGCACATTGGACGCGCCATACGGCAAGATCCACCGACCGTCTGGCAGTTCCATCAGGTGGCCGTTGGCAAAAAGGCATCCTCCATCCCACTGGCCGAAGGGGGCCGTGTCGAGTATTGGATTCCCGGGCAGCCAATGCAGCACTTTGCCGTCGAGGCTCGACGCAACAGCTACGCTCGTGCTGTCGTTGATCTGATGCCAGATTGTGGGGAAGAACAGATGCTCGTCGGGCGCGAACGGAACGAAGGTGTGGCCGTTGGTGTAGAGCGTATCCGAGGGCCCCATTATGTCGGGCCCCGGCGTCAAGATAGGCTGCGAGAGCGGGAACCTGCGAAAGTCGTCCGTCTCGGAGCGGCCGATGCAGCGGCGGCCAGCCATCCAACTCAATCCGCGGTCGTCGCTGGGAGCATGGGATGAACGGTCGGGCATGACCCAGTTGCGGAAATAGGCGACATACTTCTTGAGGCGCGTGTCGTAATAGGCCGTGTTGATCGTATCTGCGTGCTCGACCACGAGCGGCTCCGGCAAGGTTTTCCAGCGGAACCCGTCGCGCGACACCCCGCCCTTGACAGCCAGAATCAGGTTGCCCGGGCCGTCGGAAGTTTCCTGGGGCACATCCACGCGGTCTGCCCTGGGATCGAAGTCGCGCGGTCTCTTCCGCTGGAACTCCTCATACTCTCTCCGCGTGATGTTTCTCTCCCCGACCCATTTCCAGCGCTCTTCGCGGCTGGAAAGGTCCTTGAAAATCCAGCCCAGGTCGTCGGCTTCTATCAGGTTGTTGCTCTTGCTTCCCTCGAACTCGACGATTCCAAGTTCCGGCCTCTCCCAGTTTTCGAAGTCTTTCGACTGCAGGTAGCACCTATGGGTCCGGCCTTTGGCGGAGCAAGCGGTCCAGGCCTTGAACCAGCCGTCTTCCTCGTCGTGCAAGGTGTGCCCCAGCCCGATTCTGCCTTCTTCCCATGGTTTTGCTGCCTCTATGCCCGGGAAAGGTCCGGGCGAGCGCTCTGCCGGGTGGGCTGTGATGCGTATGCCGACGGGCGCGTCCGTTACCCTGATATGGGCATCCCACAGGCCCGCTGTGCCGGCGACGGTGATGTTGCTCCCCTCGTCATCGTACCAACCGAAACCTGCTGGCCGGATGTAATGGTAGTGCGTGAAGATCAACCGTTTGCCCGCCAGTTCGACGGGCTCGCCCTGCCTTCTGGCCACAGCCTCCCTCCCCTTCCCTCCTGCTGCGGCATGCTGATTTGCCTGGGCGCCCTTCAAGTCGAACATCTGAGACAACCACAGGCCAAGCATCGTCCCCGTGGTGGCGCTCAGGAAATCCCGCCGCGTGAATCGTTCACGACCTCTCATTCCGCTCACCTTCTTTGCCTGTCATTGCGCCAGGCGCGCGGCCGCAGGCGACCGTCGGTGGGATTCTATGGCGCAAGGCTGCCGGCGTCAATCGCACGAAGCGATCGTTCTCTCGCTGACCGGCAGTTGCCTGGAGGCGCCCGCGGCGTCGGCGGATGGCAGCGTCAATGGCGCTGAGGGAATACTCCGGGCACGATCGCGATCCAGCGCGTGCTTCCTCAGGATGCGGCTCACAATGCTACGGCCAGAGCGCCGGAAGCTCAGCTTCCATTCAGATTGATTGGCTTGCGCACGGAATTGCTGCGCACCACAATTGCTGAGCATTACAGTTCTGCGACACGCGCCATGCACTACCTTTCGACGACGAGGAAGAGGCTCTCGTATGGGGGGAGGGAAACGCGAAACGGGCCTCTTTCATCCGAGGTTGTCTCAACGGCCCCGGTCAAAGGGCGCCAGAAAGAAGCGCGGCCCTGCACGCGGCGTCGGGCAGTGAATTCGAGTCGCATCCCGCTGGTGTTTGTGAGGAAGTAGATGTCTCGCTGCTTGTCGCGGCGGTGATTCACCAATACGCTTGGGGCGGCAGGGTCAAGCACAATATCAGGCTGGATGTGTTGACGGATTGAAGCAACGGTTTGCGCAATGTCAGGTGCGATTGTCGCCCCCGAGCGCTCCAGGGCATCAGCGGCGCGCCGCACGATCACGTCCTTGCCCCGTTCGGCAGACTCGGCGGGGAGTCGTTCGAGCGCGATAACAACGCCGCCCGCACGGTGGAATCTGAGTATCTGCTCGAGCGTCTTCTCTTTGATCACCCTCATCGGCGGCAGGATCAGCGCTCGATACCGCTCACCGGCAAGCGAAAGCGCGCCGCGCTCGATCTTCGCGCGCTGGATTGCCCCATCATCCACAATATCGAAATCCATCTGGCTCTGAAGCAAAGCGCGCGCAAGGTCGCGGAAAGAACTCCCCACGCGCTGGAGCGTTCGATGCTGCGCCTTCTCTTCCCAGTATGGGGCGTTCACTGGAGCAAAATACGCCTGCATGGTGCTGATCGGATAGAAGAGGGCTGCGTCGCAGATATGCTTTCCCCGGTCGAGCATCACGCCCAGGCGCCCGACATAGTCGTTGTATGCGCGATACGAGACGCCGGCTGGCTCTTGCCCGCGCATCCACGCCACATCTGAGTCACGGGGGTACGACCGCCAGGGGTAGTATGACGTTATGACATTTACCCCGAGCGCGTATTGAAGGCCGGCGGTTCCTATCATCTCCTCCAGCGTGGCCGATCCTCCGCGCGTGCGCTCGACGTGGTCGGACGTTTCGCTCATAACGCGCCGCCGGCCGCAGTGGTGAGCCGCAGAACTCACAAACTTGGGCGTGAGGAATCCGTCGCCGCCCATCAGTCCTTCCGGCTTGGAGGACAGCATGTCAATGCCGGGCAGGTCGAAGTGGCGCATTTGCTCGTACATGTCGCCGTAGAACAGGACATGCCAGTAGAGCCGCTCCTCGCACAGGATGTGGCCGCTGGCTTTCGTGCTGTTGCGGCGGCACCAGTTCTGTATGGGAGCGAAGAAGGCGTCGGCGATTCTGCTCGCTATGAAATCGTAGTACTCGCAGCGCGCCTTGCGCGACTCGATCCCGAGGTCGAGAAACAGCGCAGGTAGCATCGGCAGCAGCTCGCCCCCGGTCGCTTTTCGGAATGCGCAGGGCAAGTCTGGCTCCCAGGGCAGAGCAGGCAGCCGCTTTCCCGTGCTGTCGGGCCGGTGATATGCAACCGTGAGAGAAGGCTCGTCCGTGAACACAGCCTCGATGTGAGTTCCTTTCGGTAAGCGGCGCGCATACTCGCGGTGCGTGAGCTCGATGAAACGCTCGGTTGCCTTGCGACTGAGGAGATTCACATATGGGCGCGACTTATAGACATTAGCGTCCGGGTGCGTGTCCTTGAACATGAACTGCCGGGCAAACGCGCAGACCAGGTAATCCCCGCGGCTGGCCTGCCACGCAACAGATTCTGCGCCATGGACTGGAATTGGAATTGCGCCGCGCAAGGTTGGCCTGCCATTGCGCACTGGCATGGCTGTTGCGTAAACCCACTGTGTAGCCCCCTCAGGCAGCGCAATCCTGGCCGCTTGGCCGTCTCGCGCGGCTGTCGCGACGCAAACCAGACCGGTTGACTGCCATTCAGGATGACCTTCGAGCACGAGGCCCCCCGCAGCGCCGCTGGGGTAGCCCTCTTCATCGTAGAGCCAGATGCGCAGGCGACGTTCTTGGGCCTCCTTGATACCGGCTTCGAAGATCTGCCACTGGTTTTCGTCGCGGAGGTAGTTCGACCAGCCAACATTAGTCACGATACCGCCGCATCCCGCCTGAACGAGTCGCTCGAGGGCGCCCCCGATCGCGGCGGCGTCTGGGCCCAAGTGGTCGAACCCGTGGATAATCTGTAACAGCCTGTACTCTTTCGTCGGGTTGCTGAACAGTTTCTCCAGCCGCACGTCAGCACTCTCCGCCGCTGCGGCGACAACCGCAAGCGCAGTGAGAATCAACGCAAGTATTCTGCTTCTCTCGCCGTTCTCCGACATCGGCAATTGCCCCTGCCGCAAGGCGCCAACGATTCGCACAGATCGGCGAACATTATGACTGTTCTGCCGCAAAGGGCTGACGCCTGCTCGCCGACGCGCGGCCTGCCTGGCGGCGGGTGCACTGATGTCGTGCGGCCGCACGACTGACACGCGAGGGCAACGCCCGTCGTTCATAGAATCTTAGGTAATCACCTTCTGATTCTGAGGAGACTGGCCCAGTGTTAGGCGATCATTACAGCGAATCCGAGCTCGGACGCATGTTGCTGGGCGCGGAAGAATATCACCCGTTCCCAACTGCGGACGAGCGGCAACCCTGGGAAGCCCTGCCTGCCGAACTGCGTCAGCGCGGCATCTCTGAAGGAGAGCGTTTCCTGGGCTTTGGATGGCCAGCCCTTCCGGCGGCCCTCTACATGGACTTCGTGCGCACGGGCGACCGCAGCAGATTCCAGGCGCCCTACTTTGAAAGACGTTCGGCCTTGGGACGATTGGCGCTGGCCGAATGCATCGAAGGGCGGGGGCGCTTCCTGGATGACATTTCCAACGGGGCGTGGGCGATCTGCGAGGAATCGTCCTGGGTGATCCCGGCGCATGTAAACCCGTTCGGCGGCACTCACCCGCTGCCAGACATAGACGATCCGTATATTGACCTTTTTGCCGCAGAGACCGCGGCGCTTCTCGCCTGGACGCACTACCTGATGCGACCGCGGCTCGACGGCATTACCGGTCGCATCTCCGCGCGCATTCGGAGAGAAGTGAAATCTCGCTTGCTCGATCCATTCCTGCGCCGCGACGATTTCCCGTGGATGGGTATGGCCGACGGCAGAAGGCTGAACAACTGGAGTCCGTGGTGCGCCTCGAACTGCCTGGTTGCATTCCTGCTCCTGGAGCCCGAAGCGCATCGCCGCGTCCGCGCCGTCCAGAAGGCCCTGCGCATACTCAATCGCTTCGCCGCCGGCTACCATTCCGACGGCGGCTGCGACGAAGGCCCGAGCTACTGGCGCGTTGCTGCGGGGTCGCTCTACGACTGCTTGGAGCTGCTGTCGGGCGCGACGCAGGGCAGGATGAGTTTGTTCGACGACCCGCTCGTGGCGGAGATGGGGCGCTACATCTACCGCGTCCACATAAGCGGCGACTACTACGTCAACTTCGCGGACTGCTCGGCCAGAGTGCACATTCCTGCTGGCCTGGTGCATCGCTACGGCCGTCGGATTGGCGACAACAAGATGGCGGCGCTGGGCGCCTGGGCGCACGACCGGCTTGGACTCGAAGCCGCTCTGGGGGGCTCTCTGCTGCGCGTCCTGCCTAACCTCTTCTGCTGCCAGAGCCTGGGGGAACCGGCAGAACCCCCCTATGTCCGGGATGTTTGGCTGGATGGCATCCAGGTAATGGCAGCCAGGGAGCGCGAGGGCGCCGACACCGGCTTATACCTCGCGGTCAAGGGAGGGCACAACGCCGAGAGCCACAATCATAATGACGTGGGGCAGTTCGTGGTGTACTCTGATGGGCAGCCGGTTCTCATTGACGTTGGAGTGGGCGCCTACACAGCGAAGACCTTTAGCAAGAGCCGTTACGATATCTGGACCATGCAGTCGGCCTATCACAACCTGCCCACGGTCAGAGGGATCCAGCAGCGGAACGGCGAGGAATTCCGCGCCAGCGATATCTCATACAGAGCCGACGATTGCGCTGCCGAGCTCAGCCTCGACATTGCGCGGGCCTATCCGACGGAGGCCGGCGTCCGCTCGTGGAGGCGCACGTGTCGCCTCGTCCGCGGCGCAGACAGCAGGGCCGAGGTAGTGGACGAATTCATCGTGGAGCCTGGCACTCAGGACATTTCGCTGTCGCTGATGACTGGGTGCGCCGCAGAGATGGCAGGGACCGCTGCGATCAGACTCCGGACACAAGGACATACTTTGCTGCTTACATTCGACGGTGCGGTTCTCCACCGCGTGGACACGATTCCTCTCGATGACGCTCATTTGCGGTCAGCCTGGGGCGAAAGGCTCTATCGAATCTTGCTGAAACCGCGCGCCGCCTGTGCGCGAGGCAGGTGGGTGACGCGAGTGGCGAGGGCGTAGAGGCGCTGCGGGCGAAACGGGCTGCTCTGTCCTCCCAGGCGCGAAGGAACACTGACCGACAGTTAACGCCGCGTGAGCCTATCTGCGGCGGCAAGGAACCGCGAACCCGCTCAGGATGGGCCTGAAAGTCGGACTCGGCGGCTTGATCATGTCTGGGTCGCGGTCTGATGGCTTGTTGACTGCCGCAGGCTGCCTCAAATACTCCCAGGCCGCTGGACTTGGCTCCGCAGGTCCGAATGCCCTGCGACCGGCCAGGGAGCCAGGCTCGCCCAAGGAGCTTTTTGGGGACTGTCTCACAGTCGCTTGCCCGGTGCAGCCGACGTCACAGTCGCTTGACTGGCGCATAGATTCACTGCCCTGAAGCCCGAAAACTGAAAAGATCATAGTTGTCGAGGTAAAACTTGAGGCGAATGGTCTCACCCTTCAGCCGCGCGATGACCCGCGGGTCCTGCTTCCACGTCTGCTCCATGCTCGTGCCGTCGTTGGCGACCCTGTCAGCGTCCTCTCGGCAAAGTCCGGAGATGGGCTTCAGGTGTGAAGTGAGCACCTCTGTCCGGAGCGAACCTTCGTGGCTGCCGCCGAGGCATGACGCGTTGATCAGCAGCCTTCCCCCGGGCCAGACGAACGGCTTCGTGACCAGCGTGCCCGGAAAGCGGCTCGCGCGAAGTGAGCAGAATCCGTCGGCCCTAAGCTGCGCCATGCCGATCCCACGACCGAAGGTGAGGTGACGATTCCCGTGCATGGCCGCACCGCCCCAGTAATAGAACCAGAGCGTATCCCTCCCACCTTGACCTGTGCGCACGGGCGGAGACAGTCCCGCGTCAGTCACCTGGCAATCGAATGCGCCGAGGGCCCCGCCCCCAGGCGATCGGGGAAGAAAGATGCGTCTCGGGCGAATGCGCTTCCAGGTGACGGTGTCGCGGCTCATGATAAGTTCCATCTCGCCGTAGGGGTCGTTGGTCTCCCAGAACCACTGGAACATGCCCACATAGATGTCTTCATACTGGAATGCATATGCATGGTAGATCTGTCCAGCGGGGTCATCCTCGAGGTCGGGCACTATGACGCGGGTCGGCTCTCCCTGCTGTGCGCGCTGGGCGTTGATGGCCCTGCGGTGCGCGACGCGGGGCAAGCCCCAGCGCGACATGTCCTCGGAGCCGCGGCTCATCAGCACGTAGGGGTACTCCGGGTCTGGCCCCTTCATCGCGGTGCAGCGATCGTGCATCCCGTGCGGCACGCCGTTAGGCATCTCGCATTCCCAGCGCCAGTGAACGCCGTCCGCCGACCGGAGCACATATCCCTTGTATTCCCCGGCGTTCCCCCCCTGGGAACTGATGATCATCGTCCAGGGCTCAGCGTCGTTCTTCGGCTCGTGCAGTATTGTGGGAGCCCCCGTGCCGCCAACCTTGCCCAGCTCGAGCACGATGTTTGTCGGCTCGCCGTCATGACCGCGATAGACATCGAGGGCGGGGCGTTCCCAGCGGAAGCCGTCGCGGGAGGTTATCATGCAGACGGCATATGTGATCTCGGGGTAGGCAGGTGGGTAGAGCGAGACATACCACGCTTTCCAGACCGCGTCCGCCGGATCAATGTAAACGCCGCCAAGGTAAACAACGCCCGCCCCTTCCCAGGGAGCGCCAACCGTGTAAACAGGATTACCATAGTACTTGTGCGGCTGATGGACGACACGCTGGAGGCGCACCGTCTGTTCGATGATTTCCTCGTCCAGGAACAACTGGGCATAGCGCGCGTCAACAGGGCTTCTCATGGTCAGTATCTCCTACTTGCGACGCCGGCGGGGAAGTCGCACCGGCGGAGGTTCCACGCGCAACTCGATTGACTGCACGTTGGCGAAGATGTAGCCATAGGGCATGTAACTCGCTCTCAGAGCGAGGCTGTATTCGCCTCTGGGCAAGCTGAGCGCTTCCACCTTCTGGAGCAGGAAGTCGTCGAACGACGGCGTGGTTTTCACCTCGCCGCCGAGACGCTGGCCGGCAGCTATGATCGCGAATTGCGACCCGGCGTATGGGGCGGGGCAGCTCAGCCGCACGCTCACGCGATAGCGGCGTTTCGCCGGGGAGTTCACCTTCCATGAGGCGGACTGACCGAGGTCGTTCCAACCAGTGATGCAGGGCGAACCGCCCCCCTCCGGGGCGCGCAGCTTCAGCCTGGAGCCTTTGACGCCATAGCCGTGCAATTGGGCATCGGCGGCCGTGAGGCGGTTAGGCGCATCCGGACGGAGCGCTATGGTTCTCAGTGGAGCGCGGGACGCCTTCACGAAATGCAAGCGCGGTGGAGAGCCGAAACGCAGTTCAATCACGGTTACGCTCTGCTCGGGCGGGGACGCGGGAAGATCGCAGAGCTCCAGTCCGCCCTCCGTCACGCGCGCTTTGAGTGGCTCCTCGCCGCCCATCAGTTGAGCCAAGGCTGGTCGAGAACGGATGCCGGGAATGAGCAGGCGGCTCTGCAAGGGCCAGCGGAGAAGATGGAGGTATATGGCGCGGTCGGCGCGGGTGGCTACGACGTGCGGTGAGCCGGTGTCTATCTTGCATTCGCGGGTCGAATAGACCGCCTCGCCGTTGCGCTTGAGCCACGCGCCGATAGCCTCCATCCTGAGCGCTTGGTCTTCTGGGATCGTGCCGTCCGGCTTGGGGCCGACGTTGAGCAGGTAATTGCCACCGGCGGCGGCTATCCTGACCAGACTTTCGATCAGGTGCGGGACGCTGAAAAGCGGGGTGTCCTTTTGGTAGCCCCAGCTCTCAGTCGCCACAGATTCGCACGCCTCAAATAGGAATCCAGTCAGATCATCGGGCAGTGAACGCTCGGGGGTGAAGAAGTCGCCATAGCGTGCACGGTCGTTGACCACGGCCCAGGGCTGGCGCCGCTTTATCAGTTGGTAGAGGTGACGTCCGCGCCAATCCCGCTCGCTCTTGTGGGATCCGTCGAACCAGATGCCGTCAATGCGACCGTAACGGGTAACGAGTTCCAAAACCTGGTTTTCGAGGTACTGCTGGAACTTCGGCCAGTCGGGCCGGTCGGTGGGGGGCGGGCGCTGGAGGTCCTTGAAGGCGCCCAACTTGTGAACGTAGTTAGGATGATGCCAGTCAGGCTGCGAGTAGTAGAGAATGATATGCATGCCTCTTCTCTGGCAGGCGTGGATTAGCTCACCGATGAGGTCGCGGCCGAACGGGGTCTTGGTGATCTTGAAATCTGTGTGCCGGCTGTCGAACAAACAGAAGCCGTCATGGTGTTTCGCGGTGGCGGTGATGTAGCGGGCGCCCGCCCGGGCAGCGAGGTCAACCCAGGCATCGGCATCAAATCGGGTTGGGTTGAAGCGAGCCATCAGCTTTTCGTACTGGCGGCGGCGAATCTGCTCGTGGTACATGACCCACTCTCCCCGGCCGAGTAAGGCGTAAAGCCCGAAATGAATGAACATGCCGAAACGCGCCTCGTCGAACCACTGCAGATTCGGGTCTTTCCTCCGTTGCTTCGAGACAATTGCCAAGACGATTCCTCCCTCAACCTCCCATCCCGCGGTCTTACTCTCGCTGGGCTGGGAACCTCGGCAGCGCGAGCTGATTTCGCTGGGCCCAGATCGGGCTCCTACTGTTCTGAGCCAGGAATACCTGTGACATCCCGTGGGAACCCCGTAGGGGAGCAGTCCGCCGGCCGGCGGACTGCTCCCGCGGGCGAAGCAACGCTTCGCCCCTACGTTTCCCGGGGATTTGGCGACAAGTCCGCCTCGGAGGGCTTCGTGTGCGACGCCGTGAGCGCAAAATTGGCAGCCTCGTCGCCCATCCGGCCCGCTACTTTATTCTGGGACAGAGCACTACACTTGCAGGAGAGAGCCTGTGTCTTGGAAAGTGGGGGCGCTGCAGGGAAACCGCGAGGGAAGGTGGGGAGTCCACCGTCGCGGAAGCAGCTCGGCAGGGCGCCGGAGCGTGGAGGAGCGGCGCATTGCAGGGCATCGGCAGCGAGCCGACTCGCGGCTTGCAGCGCAGGTCGGCCTTGCCTCGCGAAGACCGCCCGGCGTTTTGACCAAGCAACGCGGTTGCTGAGAAGGCAGATTGCGCCGCTGGCGCGAAGGAGTCCTACCAGGCCCCTGATAAAGTGCCCGACGGCCTCAAGGGTCCATGCTGCGGGGTCTGACAGTGCAGCATGGCCCCTGGCCGTTCAGGCCCGGCACGGGCAGGCCTTTATGGGCGCCCAGCAGCGGCTTTTTCGCAAGTCTGCCAGGCGAAACTGAGCACGAAGCAGAACGGTCTATATAGGTGGATGGTGAGAAGAACCGACAAGAAGCCAGTCCCGCCTAGTGCGCTGCCAGCGGAAGTAGCCCGCTGGCTCGCAGAGCGCGTCCCCGGCGAGGAAGTGCGCACCGCCCAATATGTGAACCTTCACAACCCTGGCCATTTCGGAGACGCCTGGGTCATAGCAACTGATCAGTCGCTGCTGGCCGTGCGGGAAGACGCCGGTGGTCTGAAGCTCTCCGCTCAGGTTCCGCTCGTGGAAGTTGAGCAACTGGAGTTTCGCGAGTTTGTCGGGAACGGGCGTCTTGCGGTGTTTACAGCAGGCCGAAAGAGGACAATGGCTCGCTTTACGCAGGCCCTCGCGCGCGAAGTGGAGCGCGCAAGTCAAGAATTTGCCCGATTGGCGACCGAACAGAGGGCGAGCGCGGGGCTGCGGGCAGTGGAACTGGTGGGCGATGTGGTGGCGCACGGGGCGGAGCGATGTCCGATCTGCGGGCGAATCCTTTCCCGCGAAGGCGTATGCGTCCAGTGCATGAACCGCAAGCAGTTGGCCTGGCGCATGCTCGGGTTCGTGCGGCCCTACCCGTGGCAGGCAGTCCTCGGTCTCGTGCTGGCGGGCGCGGCGACCCTGGTTTCGCTGCTGCCTCCCCTTTTCACGAAGACGCTCATTGACGACGTGCTGCTCAAACACCAGGCTTACCTGCTCGCCTCCATAGTAGCGTGGCTCGCGGTCATATACGTCGCGCGCTCTGCGCTCACCTATGCCCGGTCATACTTGCTCGCCTGGCTGGGGCAGCGGGTGGTGGCAGATGTCAGGTCCATGACCTACCGGCATCTTCACCAGCTTTCAGTCGGCTTCTACGAGCGGCGGCAGACCGGGCAGTTGATGTCGAGGCTGACGCACGACACCGGGCACATCCAGGACTTCGTGGCGGATTACTTGCAAGAAATCGTGGTGCAGTCCTTCACCGTGCTGATAATTATACTCATCATGCTGCACTACCAGCCAACGCTCACGTTGCTTGCGCTCACTCCCGTGCCGCTCATTGTGCTGACCACGACTATGATAAGGCAGGTTGTGCGCCGGTATTATCGGAGCGCGCGCAGGCGCATGGGCGGGATGCAGGCGGTGCTGGCGGACGCGATACCCGGAGTGCGGGTAGTGAAAGCCTTTGCGCAGGAGGAGCGCGAGGCAGAGAGGTTCGACGTGCGCAACGAGGGTTATACGCAGACAAGCATCAGCGCCGCGCGCGTGCGGAGCGCGTTTACAGCCGGGATAGCGCTGGTAACAGCCCTTGGCTATCTGTTGGTATGGTTTTTCGGAGGACTCATGGCGCTCCGTGGAGGCCTGACCGTAGGTACGCTTGTCCTGTTCACCAGTTACCTGTGGCAATTATACGGTCCGATCGGACAAATCAGCGGCCTTTACGAACGATTCCAGTTTGCAGCAACCGCCGGGGAGCGAGTGTTTGAAGTTCTCGACACGCAAACGGAACTGGAGCAGACCGGGAAGCGGCTCCCGGCGGGCGGGGTGAAGGGCGCCATCAAGTTCGAGCATATATCATTCGGCTATGAAGACGGGGCTCCCGTGTTGAACGACATCAACCTTGAGGTCAAGCCGGGCGAGATGATCGGGCTCGTGGGCCGCACCGGCGTCGGGAAAACCACTATCATCAACCTGATCTGCCGGTTCTACGACCCGGATCAAGGCCAGATACTTGTGGACGGGGAAGAGTTGAGAGAGTACGATCTTCGCTCGTGGCGAAGCCAGATTGGCATGGTCCTGCAAGAGCCGTTCCTCTTCCACGGCAGTATCGCCGACAATATCGCCTACGCCCGGCCAGACGCCACCGAGTTGGAAATCATCGCGGCGGCCAAGGCTGCGAACGCCCACGAGTTCATAATGGGCCTGCCGGACGGCTACGACAGCCAGGTGGGCGAGCGCGGCGTGCGCCTGTCGGGCGGTGAGCGGCAGCGGATTTCGATCGCGCGGGCCATTCTGCACAACCCGCGCGTGCTCATATTCGACGAGGCAACATCGTCCGTGGACACAGAGACCGAGATGTTGATCCAGAGCGCGATTCAGCGCCTGGTTGCAGACCGGACGACATTCGCCATCGCTCACCGGCTGTCCACGCTGCGTCATGCGAATCGGATCGTGGTGCTGGACGAGGGCAAGATCGTGGAGGTCGGCACCCACGATGAGCTGATGGCCAAGTCGGGGAGATACGCGCGCCTGGTGGAGGCTCAAAGCCGGATGGCAGCGCACGGAGTCCCGGTGACGCACGATGGCCGCGGAGAGGAACTGAGGGACGAGGAGGAGGCTCTCGCAGATGGAGAGATCCGGCCGGGGTGCTGACGGTCGAAGAACACTACCCGAGGTTCCGGCCCTTGATCCCGCCGGGCTCAAGGCGCGAGTGGACGAATACGGGCGGCTCAGGATCACGCTCGCAGATGGCACGGAGCATGTAAACGTGCGGGTGCTGCCTGCATTTCCCATCACCCGCCCTCATGAGTTCTGCTATCTCCTGGGTGAGGGCGGGGAAGAACTGGGGCTCCTGGTGGAGCCGAAACGCCTGGACCGCGATTCACGAAACCTCATCATGGCTCAGGCGGACCAGGCCTATTTCATGCCGCGGATCACTCGCATTGTCAGGGTCGAGGAAGACATGGGGATCGCACGGTGGAACGTCGAGACCGACCGAGGCTCGAGCCGGTTCGACGTGGTGTCCCGCTCCGAGTCCGTCTGGTATATAGGACGCAGCCGCATCGTGATCCGTGATGCCGACGGGAATCGCTATCTGATAGAGGATCTGTACGCCCTCGACCGCAGGAGCCGGAGGCTGGCTGATCTCTACATGTGAACCTCGCGCCTGGGCGGTGGCCAGGGCGGCCAGGACGCGGCATTTCGGCGCTACCCGTTAATGAGGGTCGCAAAATAGCGCGACAGGCTTCATTGCCAGCGCCCGCCCGGCCAGGCAATCTGGTCCCATTCTTAGATTCTTCATCCGCCAGTCGGCGGATTCAGAATGACAATAATACACACGCTGACTTGCCTCACGGCGCGCTAAAGCCCTCCCCTACCCCATCCGCCTGAATCTTGAACGGCACTTCTGGGGCGGCGAGCGCGATCACGCTGCGGTCTCATTGGCCCTCGACCACTTCAGGTGGTCTCAAGTTGGCTCGACCGCCATACGAGGTCTTATCGGCGCCTGGCAAGCTCGAGATCATGCTTTCATAGGCCAGGGAACCGCGATCTCCATACCGATGAGTTTCGCCTTGAGCTCCAGGTAGTATAGGAAGTTCTCGTACGATATGTCTGGAGGGAAGGTGTGGTCGAGGAACGGGATATAGCCGCCGGTTTCCATCATGGGCGACAACTTGGCGTACAGCTCCGCTTCAATCGCCTTCTTCCCCTTGGCAATCTCGCGCTTGTCAATTCCGCCTGCGAGCGCGAGATCACTGCCGAATTCCCGCCGCAACCGCAGAGGATCCATGTCAGAAGCCTGCTCCAGCGGCCACAGGCAGGTGACGCCCGCTTCCAGCATCAGGGGGATGAGCGGTTTCACATCGCCGTCGGAGTCAAACATGATGTGTCGAACGCCCGCCCGGCGCAGTCGCTCTGTGATCTCCCTGTAATGGGGCAGGAAGAACCTCTTGAATATGCTGGGTGAGATCAGCGGCCCTCCTTTGCCAGCCAGGTCCTCGAAGAAATTGAAGAAGTCGAACTGCACCTCCCCGAGCGCCTGCTCCACAAGCGCAAGGAAGAACTCCGTGTTGAACTCGATCATCTCTTCCGCGAATGCGGGGTCATCGAAGAAGAGGTAGGAAACCCCCACAGTGCCGACCCAAGACCGCAACTGCGAGTACAACCCAAAAGTGCCATTGTGCAGCAGACCAAGCGGGTAATCCCGATCTTGCCATGTCCGGACCAGGTCATCCCACCACAGCGGATAGCGCACCTGGGATGACGGGTCATAACGCTTCTTCATCTGCGCAAAAGACTTGCGATCGGTCACCGGGTAAGAAAGGTACTGGTCCATGCTCATACGGGTGCCGCGCACGGTGCCTGCTTTCAGGGCTCTCGTGACCACGCCGTTCGCGTGGCGGGCGACGAGGTAATCCGAGGTCTCTTCCACCACCTGATACTCGAACGGCGGGATCATGCCAACGTTGATGGCGGCGAAACCTCGGCGCTCGAGGTGGAAATACGGCTCCCCCTCGAACCAGTTCATATAGACCGCGCCCTCGGGCATCCCTTCGCCAATCCAGCGCTGTATTGTCTGCCCCCAGCAGCCCAGTTCGTAGTTCGGCAGGCGGTCCACCTGTTCGAAGGATAACGCTTTGCAGAATCGCTCGCGGCCCGTCATTATGCTGTCCCCTCTGACGAAATGAGGGCCTGGCGCTCCTTCATCCGCTCGGTCTTTTCCCTCGCGATGAGCTCGGCGAAGCGTCCGGCATTGCGCTTGATGCGCTCCAACGTTTGGGGCTTGAACAACTTCACCCAGTCTTCGGGCACTGAAGCCGCGCCGCGCAGAGCGCCTGACAGCATGGCTGCGCGACCCCCAATGGTGTCAGAATCTCGACCGATATTCGCGCCGCCGATGGCAGCCTGTCTGACGTCGCCCCTGGCGACCTTGAACATGGCAAGCGCAAAACCCCAAAGTTCGAGCGGATCAATCATGTGATAGAGAAGACACTTCTCATACAGCTCGGGCCGAGCAGCAAGCACGTCATCATACTTGTCTGCGATATCAAGGCAGGTGTGGATGTACTCGTATGCGCTGTTGAACGACCGCTCGTCGAAGGTGCGCATTTGCGCCTTCGGGGCAGCGTCCAGCGCCGCCTGCAAAACGCTGTCCACCGTCGCCTCTGGTCGCATGGCCTCCGCGACGGTTGCCGCCAGCATGGTGGCCGCGACCACGTCGAGTCCGCGCTGATACATGTATGAGATCGCTGCGGCGTCAATCGCCGCATGTTCTGGATCAGCGAGGTGGAACAGGCCCACCGGCTCCATGCACATAACGGTCGAGCCTGTCACCACGCTCCAGTGGCCGGTGATGCGCGGGTCCCAGCCATTGCAGATGAGATCGTACGCATTGCCCATGCAAAGCGCGTAGAAGTGGTCGCGATTGACGCGCTCTTCCCACATCTTGCCGAAATGCCGCGCCATCACAGGTAATCCCTGGCGTGCCAGATAGGTTTCGACCAGCAGCGCCGCCATCTGATTGTCGTCTTCCCCCTCCAGCCGCCCGGGATCGAGCACGGTCGTTATGCCGCCCGGGTATTGCTTGTCAATCTCCCAGTAGAACCGACCCTCCACCGGCGAACCCATGGCATTTCCGATAGCCCCAGCCAACATGCAGCCGTACACTTTCTCGTGCAGCAGCGAAGTGCCGTTCGCTTGCGGCGCAGCCAGTCGCTCGGTGATCGTGATGATCTCGCGTTCTTTCTTCAGCCGCGCCTCGACGACTTGCGTGATCGGCAGCCACGACTTCGCCAGCGGTTCCGCCCAGCGCCGCCACTCATCGGGGAAGACGTCCACCCCGTGCAGTGCGCCTATGATCGCCCCGCCGATCACCGCCGAGATCGTATGCCCGCCGAGCATCGCGTCAAACCCAGACGCCGGACCGGGCGCGACGACCAGCGCCATGAATTTCCGCGGATCAGCGTCATAATGCCTGAGGAGAGGAAGTACAAAACGCATGGGGTTGTAGCCGATCCAGTTCTCCTCACTGCGGGCTTCCCCTCGACCTCCGCAGAGCATCCACCAGGCTGCAAATCCTTCCTCATCGCGCGCGGCCAATGCCTCAGCGTGGCGCGCAGGCTGGTTGAGCTGGTAGAAGAGCTCCTTGTTATTACGATGCGCGAGTCTGAGTACGGCCTCGATCACAGCCTCTGAGTTTGATGCCTTGCCAAAGGCCGCAGCGACGCCGGCGGCGCACAGGCCAGCCCAGTCGGCGCCAAGTCGCGGCTGGGCTACCGACGCCAGCTCGACGCCGTCCAGGTAGGCGTATTCGGGATCGCTCAAGTGGTAGATGCCTACTCCGGGCATCGCGGCGCAGATCAAGCCGCAAGGCGCCACTCCAAGCCCGCTTATGCGTGGATGCATCCCTTCTCGAAGCACCTCTTGCACGGAATGAATCGAATCCCATGCAAACACCGGCGCGGCGATCTGATCATCATCTTTCAGCAGCGATGCGAAATCCTCCGGCGTGACGCGCCCACCTTTAAGCACATACGCCTGCACACCGAGAGCAATGAATGATGTGACGCGGCGCGAACCAACCCTGCCCTTCTCTTCTGGGTGCTCGCCTGCGGGTTCCAGGACCAGGCTCAGAACGTCATGAGCCTGGGCGACGGCGAAGCGCTCCGGCCTGGTTCCCCGTGCGAAACCGAACTCCGCGCCGACGGCGGCGCCAACCAGACAGCCAAGTATTCTCTCTTGCAGCGCTGATGTTGTCACAGGCGTAATCTCCAGTAACGCAAGGTATGCGCCAGAGCGACGCAGGATTTGCGAATCTCGCTCGCGGCGCCCTGCCGCACTTCAGAACGGCGTGCAGCCTTCGAAGCAAACAGGTTCACCAGCCAACGCCACCATACCTCCTGCACTGGGAGTTCCTGCCCCACGGATTCCCACCAGCGATGAGGGCGGAAATGCTCGCAGGGAGCGGGACTGCGGCAGAGAAGATAGTCCGGGCAGGCGCATGACGCGTCGCAACCACAATGACGGAAGGTGAACCCGGCGATGAGCGGACATCCCGCAGCAAGCGAGGTCCCGGCTATTGACCCTGCGGTTGAAGCGCGCATTCTCGCAGCCGCCAACTTCGAGGAGCCGGATCGGGTTCCTATCTGGGATCTGATTGACAACCGCGCCGCGCTGGAGCATTTCGCCCCCGGCGAGACGGATGTTTTGAAGGCCACCGTCAAACTTTACCACGCGTTAGGCATAGACCTGTGCAGGGGGTACACGGGCGGCCTCAGCGAGGCCGAAGAAAGGACATTCGTGGGCGAACCAGGCAAGGAACGCCAGATATCCGGCCGCACCGTCTGGAACCGCCCTCCTATTGACAACCTGGATGATCTGCGAGCATACGAATTCACGATCCCGGATAAGGAGCAGATCCTGCGCGACTGGGTCCCGGAGATGCGCCGCGTCCAGGCCGCCTTCGCGCCCTATACGATGTTCGTGCCCGGCGCAGACTGCGGGTTCAACCTGCATTACGGCCTCATGGGGCTCGAACTATTTTCCTACGCTCTCTATGAGGCCCCAAGCCATGTGGGAAGGCTGCTCGAGGCGCAGGGAGAAACCGGGGCGCGTTATGCTGAGGTCGCAGCCGAAACGGGTCTCAGCCCGCTTTTCTTCACATACGACGACATCGCATACAAGGACAGGCTTATGTTCTCGCCGGACCTGCTCCGACGCACTTTCATCCCGATGCTGAAGCGGATGTGCGACATCCTCCACGGCGCAGGGATCAAGGTCATCTTTCACAGCGACGGCAACTTGACGGAGATCCTCGACGACATGGTGGACGCCGGAATTGACGGACTCAACCCGATAGAGCCGCTTGCCGGCATGGACATCGGGCTGCTGAAAAGGCGCTACGGGCGCCGGCTGATCCTTGTGGGGAATGTTGACTGCTCCCAGGTGCTTCCCCTCGGCAGCCCGGAGGAAGTTGTCGAGGCTGCCAAGGCGTGCATTCGCGCTGCCTCACCAGGGGGCGGCCACTTTATAGGCTCCTCCAGCGAGATAGTGCCCTCCACCCCGCTCCAGAACATTATCGCGTTCTACGAGGCGATACATCGCTACGGGCGCTATCCCATCAACTGCTGAAGCGCGGGCAACCACGTAATGGAAGGAGCGCTCTGGCGCCACAAGGCCGCTCTCACAGGTCCTTGAGTGGTGCGCGGTCTCGCTCGCCAATCCAGCCCAACTTCCATCCCATCCTGCTCCTTTGCAGCTCATGCCGGTGCACATGGGGAACAGGAACACCCGGCTATCTCAAACTCCAACATCACGGCTGTACCACATCGTTCCCGAGTTACGTGGCGCGGCTCAGTGGTCAGCGCAGCAATGAGGCCGTGATCCTCAGTCTCGCCCCGCCGCCATTGCGCGTGACTGTAAGCGGCTTGCGGCTGCCGTCGGGCATGGCGAGATAAGCAAATGCGCAGCCTTTCGGCACGGTGATTTCCGTCGGCGCAGTGGCCCGGACTTCATACTCGCCTACGCTCATGCGCGTCACGCTGACGTTCGCCGGAATCTTTACCGTATCGCCTACCTTGAAGTCGCACACGTGGAACATCGCGCGCCCGTCGCCATCGGCGTCAACCATCGCTGAAGCCAAGCCCCGACCATCGGCGACCGTGAAAGTATGACCATCTTGCGCGAGGATTGGGAATGCGGCAGTCTTCGCCTCGTTCAACAGCGCCATCCCCGGCATCGAAAGCGCCTTGAATTTCCCGCCGTAGCCCCACATGTCGGTCGGCGTCGTGAGCTTTCCCTCGCGGGCATTTATTTCGCCTACCACGCCTAGACCGATGAGCGGCGAAACGTCACCGAATCCCAGTACGGCCCGCGCCCCATCCCTGCGAACGGAGCGGACAGTGTAGTTGGTGGTGCGATTGGCGTCGCCAATTATCACCGCGCTGCCGATGAGCGCGCTGCCCGCCGGCGCCGGCCCACCCAACGTGATTTCATTGCGTTCGTAGTCTATCGCGGCAATGCGGCGTTTGATCGAGCCGCCGCACCTGATCGAGGCGCCTTTGTGCGAAAGCGACCGCCCGTCGGCGATGGCGGCGAAAAGCATCCCCGCGTGATCGAAACCGGCGGCGGCGAATTCGGCATTGGTTTCCAGCCCGCTCTCCAATCTGCACGGCCCGCCGCCCAGGAAGCTCACGATCTCATCCGTTCGCCGGCCAATGCTCACGCGCAGCGCGGTCACGTCCTGCGGCCTGCCGCACCGCGCGGCGCGCAGCCGCTCCACGGAATCAATGAACGGCCTCCGCAGATACGGCTCGATCACGCCCACGAAAGCACTCTCCAGATTCTCCCCGCGATTCCGCGCCAGGAGATACTTGATCTCCTTCGGGGCGTTTGGTTTGAACTCTGGCTCGCAGTCCGCGACAATGATCTCCTGGCAAGAGCCGGGCAGCATCCAAAGGCGCAGCCCGTTTGCGTCAGCCTGCTCCCACGCGGCTCGCCACGCGCCCTCGGGCTTCCCATGGCGCGCATTGAAGAGATAGTAGTAACCGCTGCCCTTGTAGTTGTCGGGGCGCTTTCCGAAGGGCACGTCGTCGCCTGCAACTGTGCCCGGGCGCGCGGCATCGAGCTGCACGCCTTCGACCGAGAGTTTCCCGTCGGGCAGGCCGTGGAAATTGTAGTCGTGCTGATTTCCACCCCGGACGCGGAAAATGTCCACGAGATATGAATCCCGCTTGCCGACATCAATCATTCCCACCGTGCGGCGATATAGGGAAACCGTGCCGGGATACACTCGCTCCACCGAGGCGTCCATCAGCTTCACCATGGGCGAGTCTGCCAGTGCGCACAGCTCGCCTGCGGGCTTGCCGTGATGCCCCTCCTCGTTCACCAACACGACGCAGTGGCTCGCGGTGCCCATTGTCCACTGGTCCGCCTTATCGCCCCAGTGCGCTGGGTAGCCCATCTCCATCATATAAGTGCGGTCGCGAGCAATGTACTCGATGTTCAAGCGATCCTTGTGGCCGTGCCATGCTCCCTGGGAACCATAATACATAGCCGCCGCCCGCCGGTTGTCGGCGCTTCCCGATTCGAGCACCGCCAGGCCGTAACCGCCCAGGCTGCGCGTCACCAGCCCGAGGTCGGCAGCCTCGGACTCGGTGCGCTTCAGTTCCGCTTCACTCGCCTTGGGGTAAAGCTCCCGGGCCGGCGTCCCGAGCTGGATCAGGGCGCGCGCATGGCGCGCGTCGCGATAAACATCAAACGCGCGTCGAAAAATGCGCGCGTCCCAGATTTTCGGCTGAGGGTTGACGCTCCCGTTGATGTCTCCGATGCTGGGGATGTATTTGCCGGCAACGGTGATGTCGAGGTAGTAGTCCACCATCTTCTTCAGCTTGCCGCTGCCGAAGGCGAAGAGATCCACCCCGAAGGGCTTGAGTTTGTCTGCGAGCGAGTAGAAACTGGTCATCCACATTTCGTTGTAGCCCGGGGTATTCTCGCAGCCAGCGCCATCGCTGGTCACGCCGTTGGCGAGCATGGTGCCCATCTCGCCGCCACCCCACATGATCCAATTCAGCGCCTGCTCCGTGGTGACGCCCTGCGCGGGGTCATGATTGTCATGCACCATGGCGCAGTGAAGCAGGGTCTCCTGGAAAATCATGTTGCCTCGAATGTTGCCGTCGAGCACCGCCTCTTCGTCTTCGTTGACCAGGCGCGTCAGAGCGTAGCTGCGCAGGTTCTCGATGCCGCGCTGCCGCAGCCAGGCTGCAAGCGCCGGGTCATCGGCAACGGCCAGGGCCGGCCACAAGTTATCCACCGCCGTGGCGAAACTTCTCGCCGTGCTGTTCTCCCAGACATAGTCGAAGATCTTGCCGCGATAGCCTGATGGCCAGCTTCCGTTGTGGTAGGCCTGCGTGGAATAATCCATCTCGGGGTAAACCTGGGCCAGGCGCGCGAGCAGGACGCACGCTTTGTGCGCTGCGGCGGGGTCGCCCGTCAGCAGGTAGAGGTGGGCGAGATTCTCCACGCCCGGTATCGCCTCCCTGCGCCAGCGCTGCCAGAAGACGTAGTAGCCAACGAACCAGAAGCGCTCGCCCTTGTCGTTGACCCAGCCATAGCCGTCATCCACGTACCGTTCATGGGTGTCAAGCTTCTCCTTGCGCCCGGCCTTATAGTAGGCCGCGAAATCGTTGCTGGGGTAAGTCTCACCGCCGACCGGGCAGGTTACCTTGAAGGGCTTGGCTGGGTCGAGTTTCCACGGGTAATGTCCACCAACCCTGAAGACCTCGGCGCCGTGCACGGGGCAGTCGGCGCCGAAGCGCACGTTGAGGGCGCGCGGCAGGTCAGGTGGGGGGACGAACTCCCAGAGCTCCTCATCGCTCATCTTCAGCAGGCGGTCGCAGGCGGTGCGCAGCTTCGCGACGACGGCCGTGGTGGCAGGATCGCTGCGCAGCGCAGCCACTTGTTCGTCGGTGTGCAGAGATCGCCCCGACTTCGCCCCCGCGGTGCCACAGCAAACGATGAGCGCGGCGAGCACCACGGGCATCACCCACCTCGAATGAGAACTCATCACCGGCCAGACCATTGGGAAACCTTTACGGGCAAGACGCACAACGGGGCCGCGCGGCGACGCCCCGGCTGAGCGCGAGCGCTGGAGTCTCAAAACCGGTCCGCAGATTGCTTTCGGCTCGAGGTCATGCTGACCCTACCCATGTGAAGGGGCGATCAGATCCCTCCAGGCAGATCTCACAGGCCCTTGACAATGCAGGCGCGCCGGCGGGCGCCTGGCTCGCGCGCCTCGCACCCGGTTCTGCCAACCCCTACAGTTGGGAGCACTCCTCCCAAACATCCACCATCCGGTGGAAATTCGCAAGCATCAACTTCGTCAACCTGCTGATTGGCGACGCTGAGTTCTTCAAGACCATTCGTTCTTTGCCCCCCTCGAATGCTTTCCTCGTTGCCTCTTCCACCACATGAACGCTTTCGTTTTCAAGGACCCGCTCCTCAACATTGCCGCCCAGTGTAACCTTGCCCGCAGCCAGCGCCTTTGCCTCGGCAAAAGTTATGTCACCATCGGGCGGGGGCTCGACCGGTTCAAAGTAATCGGCACCGCGCCGTATCACCAGCTCCAGGGTCGAACGGATGTTGCCGTGGCAGTGCACATGAACCAGCGCTCCCGCAGCGTGGATGCGCGAAATGAGTTCGGCCTCAAACGGCTGGACTAACCTTTCGTAGAGCCGCGGAGAGCCCATCGGCGGCGTCAGCCATTCACATCCACCCATCCACACATACTCTGTGGTCCTGTGGGCCAGCAAGACATCCAGCACGCTCAGAATCCTCCGGTGACACTCGACGGTTAGCTCGTGGATGAGATCGAACTCAGTCGCGCACAACTCGAGGAAGTATTGATAGGGCATCATTCCTGCGACGCAGACAAACGGGGAAGAAATTTCAGTTGTGATCAGGCCCCTTTCTCCAAAGTCCGCGGGCAGGCTCGAAAGATCGGGAGGCGCAAGGCCCGGGGGCAACTCCCATGGCACCGATCGGATCTTCTCTATGTCCTCCAGCGACTCTACCGGGTACTTTATTGTCCACGTGGTGCCGGCCACAGGATTGTACTCCGTGACGGCCGTCAGTTTGCCCTTCGGCGTATCTATCTCTGTGGTTGTTCTTACGCTGCCGTCCTCTTTTTTGCTGCGTCGCTCAGCGATCCGCTGCGGAGGGGTGACAAGATAGCGGTTGACAAAAGAAGGGCATGGCACAAAATATGTCGTGTGGTCGAAAATGCGGTGAGCGACTTCGGCCAACGCGGGATCGCCCACGGCATCAATCTCGGCGCGGCCGACGAACTGAAAGCCGTCCAACATGAGGGGCACCCTGTCGGCCTTGTGTCCCTTCAGCGCTGCGAGTAGGCGGCTCCGCGGGTTCATGGTGTTCCAGCTATTCTGAGTCCGGAATAGCCCATCCGGGTCGAATTGTATCACATCCGAAGGGCCGGCAAGGTTTCAGCCCGCGCCGAGCACAGGATGCAATCCTGTGCCACCGGCATTGAGGGACAGGACGCCAGCCTGCGCGGCCGGGGACCGCTCTACGCAGCGCCCGGGTCGGCACGCAAGGCAGGGCAACAGTGCGTCGCGCCAACGCACCGCCGCGCTCGCGCTCCTTTGGATTCAACGGACGCCCGCTGCACTATTGAACATCGCGTAATATCTCCGAACGCTTTCGGGCGCAGGCGTGAAGCCTGCGGCTACATTCGAGCCCGTAACTGCGGCCGGCGACGTAGCCGTGCCCTTTACGGGTGCGCGGTTTCGGTTTGAACCTAATAGGCGAGACTCAGTAAGGGGCGCTGAGTTCCCACTGTTCGACGATGCTCTTCAGCCTGGCAGGCAGGCGCTTGGGCTTTCGTGGGACGGGACACACTCGCACGCAGTCTCCGCGAATGGGAGAATCCGGCCTTCCCTCCCGCCTCCTCCTGCAAGATGTTGGGTCGGTCCTGGCAGGGGTGTCAATGAATATCCGGCTCCGGTCGCATTTCTCCACGGAGCGATAATCAACTACCGATGGGTCGTCCCTCATCGTTATGCAGCCCATGATGCACGCTTTCAGGCACAGCCCACATTTGTCTCTCAGGCAGATTGGCTCGGTGATCAAGGGATCAGGCAGCAGCTCGGCGTCCGTGATTATCGAGTTGAAGCGCTGCCTCGGCCCGAACTCTCTGGTCAGAACGACGTTATTGTAGCCGAACTCACCGAGGCCTGCTCTTGTGGCTGCGTGGCGGTGCGAGAAAGGGCCGAAAGTGTGCTTGAATGGAGAACCTTTCTCCATCCCTCCTCGAGCCGGTCCTTCCCAGATCTCCTCATCCGTCATTCCCTCGACGCGAGGATGCAGTCCGGTCGTGGGAAAGATCATTGCTTCATAGCCGTTGCTCAGCAGGCACTGACCTATCACCTGGCCGATGAACTCCAACATGAAATCGTGAACCACGTGCCCCACTCGGTCGTAGAGCGTCTCGAGATAAGCGCGCTTGACATACGCCGGGATCATCTCCATCTCGCGGTCGGCCAAGACCGCAGGGGCGTCCATCACGGGATTCAAGATGGGTTGGGCAACGGAGATCACAGACCTGGCCTCAGGTAGAAAGTCTCTGGGGCGATGGCCCTGTGGGGCCGCATCATATAGTGGAGGCATGGGATCGAAACGGGCCACAGGAGCAATCCCCACAAGGGCAGCGCCGTGCTGTCTTGCCACTTGCTTTACTGCTTCAGTGAGCGCTTGCGCATCTTTCGCTTTGACCATTCGGGCCTCTTTCCGACAGCGAGATGACGGCTGTCCCGGCTTTTGTCGCTCATGAGGCGAAATCCGCCGCCGGCCTCCGTGAACTGCCTTTTCCGGGCGCCGGCGCCTCAGCGATAACCTGCAACCGGCAGACGCCGGAAACGCCGCCCGCTGCAAATCTCAAATCTCAGGCATGACTTCAGGGCAAGCGGCCACTGCTCCTGTCGAACGCCGTCCAGGTGAGGGCCGGATCGGGCATCGTTTGGGCGCTCTCGCAGGGCAGCCATGCAGGGCGCCAGCGCAGCGCTCTCGTAAGGCCTAAGAGCGCCTAACAAAAACATGTCCGTAGGCCGTTCCAGGTTATGAGGGCACAGGCCAGGTGGAGAAAGGCCAGATGGATATCGGCCCGGCGTTCATAGCGGATCTTGAGTCGGCGGAAGCGGTT
>Ga0315280_10000475_pt1 | contig 74807 bp, 70 predicted proteins | sample YL17G06_40_MG_FD_203697 | JGI IMG/M metagenome (GOLD analysis project Ga0315280, IMG submission 203697) | Sediment microbial communities from Yellowstone Lake, YNP, Wyoming, USA - YL17G06_40 | ecosystem: Environmental > Aquatic > Freshwater > Lake > Sediment | place: USA: Wyoming | collected... | reverse complement strand
CTGGAATTCCGCCATAAGGATGAAAAGTTCCGAGGACGAGAAGTTTTTGTATTTTTAAGAAATGGCAATGGGGCCGTGTCGTTACTATGTGGACGTGAGGGGATCACAGTTTGGGTTACTTTGGAGATTTGGGAGATGATGAGAAGGCTAGAAAGTGGGGTTCTTCTGGTTTTGAGACAAAGATATCTTTTTTCGCTTTTAACAAGAGAAAGCTCTTCTCTGCTTATCCGATCTCTCTCTGGAGCTGTTTGATCTTGAGTCGGTACAGCTCCTTGGGAGTCATGTCCATTAGGTAAAACAACTCTTCTACGTCGACGATTCCATAGATGCCCTCATAGTAGACGATCATTTTATGGATGCTTTGGCCCATCTGTTTTCTTCTCCAACGGCGAATCCCAAGGTGAGCCAATCGTTGCCCCTGTTCACTCTTATAGGCATTAACCAGACTATAAATGATCAGGGTCAGCACTGCATGAGCCCGAACCGCAGAGACCGTCTTCTGAGGATACTTCAATAGATGATATCCCTGCTTCAGTTCACGAAACCCTTGGTTCTCAATCTCGGAGCGTAGATCGTATTGCTCAATAATCTTCATGGGTAGAGAGACAGAAAGATTCGTCAAAAAGACTTTCTCCTTCCCTGGCTCATAGTCTTTTCCATTCCACCGAAGGACCATCACTCCATTGATCGGATTGGCCTTAAAGTCCTTTCGCCCTCTTCTTCTCCGATGTTCCTCCTCTCCAAATTGATCATAAGAGAGAAGTCCTTTCACCCCCATCACCTTCATCTCCTTTTTTTTCTCTTCCACAAAGATCCTCTGGCCATCTGCTTTCTCCGAACGAAATCCCCGAATGTCCTGGCTCACCTCCATATTGCTCCTGGCCGGAATGACAAACCTGATTTTCATCTTCTTCCATAACCACCATAAAAGAACCCCGTCAATAAAACCCCGATCGACCAATAACACCTTCACCGCCCCGCCCGTCCTCTGCTGCGCCTCCCGTACCAACTCCTTCGTAAAGTTCTTCTCGTGCTCGTTGATTTTGACCACACGGGCTGCCACCACTATCTTATGCCTCGCCTCCATCAGAACCAATAACTTGTAACCATAGATATACTTCACCGTCTCCACTTCCTCCCCCTCTTTGCTCCATACCTTTTTGACTACTTTCTTCATCCCACAGCCCTTGTAGCTCTTGGTCGTTGGCAAATCGGTCGCATCCAGAATATAGGTTCTACCCCGAATCAATTTGTGCTTCACCAAAACCCGCACCGCCTCCGCTAAGATGAAATCCACCTCTTTGGCTGTAAACCTCGAAAGCAAATCGGCCAGGGTGTCCCGATGCATTGGCCCCTGCCGCTTTCCCTTCCCCCTGCAGCAAAACCCCTCCTGAATCTGACGGGCCGTAAATCCAATGATCTTCAACAGCGCTGTATCTCGAAACAGATGCTCCTCCAACTGATTCATACTGGAGATCCCCATCAGTTGCTTCACCTCGTAAGTCAGGATCATCAAGACCGTGGGGATCATCACCCGCTTCACTCTCTTGGGACGAAAATCGATCCGTGCGAAAAAACCAAGACTAAAGAGGAAAATGAAAAAGTGATCCAAAAACCCCCAACCCGCACCCACCACCGCCTCCGGGTTCTCCCTGGCCCTTAGCTTCCGGTAAACCTCCTGCTGCGCCCGCTCATAAAACTGCCACCTACTCTTCATCTCCCTCCTCCATCTTCGTCTCCCCAATCTTCCATAATAGATCAATGATCTCCCGATGCATCTTCCCCAATTGGGCCATCCCTCGCTGAAACACCTGATAGTTTCTGGCCCGCTCTACCTTAGCACTCGTCGCCTTCCCCAAATACTTGTAACGACTCTGCCCCTTTTCTTTATAAGACAGATAATAATAGGGACCGTGTTTCTTCTGCGGATCTCGATGACAGACACAAGAAGCTTTTCCACAGAACATGTACTGTCTGACCACCGAACCTACTCGCATCGCCTTGGGCCTCATGAGATGATCCTCTAAACGACCCCGAATCTTACGAAGCTGGCTAATCCTTTGACGCCATCGACTGACCTGATTCATTTTAATCCTATATTCCAATATTATTTTTACATATAGGATTAAACCACCCAAAAAAGAGGATGTCAAGATTTTTTTTCAAAAACCCTGACTTTCCTCTTAACGCCTTGATTTTAAAAGATATTCTGGGACTATTTCTTATGGCGGAATTTCAGATAAACCAGTTTACGTAATCTGGGGGAACCATAAATTTCATTAATTATTTCGTTGACTTACTTTTAAAATCCCTTTTTTGAGATTTAAGAAAATCACAAATGATGGTCTCGTAAAAAGTCTCGTCCTGTCATCCTGAACCAGGTCCTGAATTTAGTTCAGGATCTAAGGATTTCAGGATCTCGTAAGGTCTTGATACTGAAATAAATTCAGCACAAGTTTTGTTAGATGTTGAACCGATACTGAATCAAGTTCAGCACAAGGTTCGTGACATTCTCTCTATTTTTTGACTTTTTACGGAATCATCACAAATGGGAAATTTTAAGTTTAAGAACCCATCTGGAAATAGGACGAAAGGGCTATTTGATCAGGGTACGATGCCTTTGATGCAGATGGCCTCCTCGGGGCAGACGTCCTCGCACTTGCGGCAGCCAAAACAAGCCTCCTCATTGACCACCTCAAGCGGACCATTATCCAGCTTTAAGCAGAGTACAGGGCAGATCTCAACACAAGCCCCACAGGCGTTACAGTGATCAAGAATTTCAATGATAGGTTTCATTGCCTCCAAACGGTAATAACAGTTTACGGGTTAGGGTCAGGAAGCCCGTTTGGTACGATGGACAATGGACAATGAACAACGAACAATGAACAATGAACAAAAAAGATAACACCCTGTTCATCGTTTATAGTTTAACGTTCAACGTCACTAAATGTCTACATGAGGTTCTTAGATCCTTTCCAGAGTTTCCACGCTGGTGAAGGTTTTTCCTTCAGCAGTTCATCATAGATTCCTCTCTGCGTGAGCTCTCTCATGATTTCGTTTGTGCCGGTGTAGATCTTAGCGACTCGAACGTCCCTGAGAAATCTTTCAACGGGATAGTAATCCGTATAACCAATGCCCCCCAAAATTTGGAGGGCTTGATCAATGATATTCCAGGCTGCCTCCGTAGAATAGAATTTCGCCATGGCCACTTCCTTGTTCGGCCTTTTTTCCTCTTTATCAATGATCTTCGCTGCACGCAAACAGAGAAGCCGACCTGCATCAAGTGTGGCAGCCATATCTGCGATCTTGAAGTTGATCCCCTGAAATTCTCTGATTTTTTGTTCAAACTGTTCCCGTGCGTCTGAGTACCGTACAGCAATTTTAAGGCATTCGCGGGCAGAACCAAGGGCGGTGGCCGCCTCCATCAAGCGTTCCGTTTGGAGGAGATGCATGAGAACCTCAAAACCCTGGCCTTCTTCGCCTACCCGGTTCTCTTCCGGGACTGCTACATCCTTGAAGAGAAGATGGGAAGCACCCATGCCTCGCCACCCCATCAAGTTAAATTGCTCCACCACTTGGACGCCATGTTTCCGTTCCGCAATGAAGGCGGTAATGCCCTTGTGTGGAGCAACATCAGGATTCGTCCTGGCAAAGGTGAGGAACCAGTCAGCACCGATTCCTCCTTTCTGGAAGCGCTTTTCCCCTGTGATGATATAACTGTTTCCTTCTCTTCTGGCGATGGTCTGTAAACGAGCAATATCAGAACCTTTTAGAGGTTCGGTAATCCCCTCAGCACAGATAAGATCTGCTTTCATGGTGGGAATGATATATTTCTTCCAGAGTTCCTGGTTCCCGTATTTATAAATGGCGCGACAGAGATAGGTTGACATCCCCATTGCACAACCCAGAGGGAAGGCGAGGGCACCCAGTTCTTCCTCGGCCAGGATCGCGCAAACGGTGTTGAGACCTCTTCCTCCCACATTCTTGGGCAGAGGAATGCCCAGATAATTATTTTGTCCCAGGGCTCTGACGAAATCCTTTGGGAACTCTTTCTCATCCTCCTTGTCCATTCTGAGAATGAAGGAGAGATCTAATCCATCCAGAAAGGCCTTGAACTCTTGGCGAAAAGAGATCTCTCCCTGAGAAAGCATCACATCATTAGACATAAGCCACCTCCATGAATCTTAGATTCTTGTTATGAGAGAAATGACCAGAACCGAATCGTTGCTTTTTGTGATTTTGATACACTATAAAATTTTTTTGTCAAGTTTTTTTTCGAGAACTCTGAAAAAGTATTACGCGCTCTCTTGATACCCAAATCCCGATTTAGAAAAGGGAAACCCTTTCTCGGCCTGTCATTGCGAGCACCTGAAAGGTGCGTGGCAATCTCATTGGAAAAAGCGAGATTGCTTCGCTTCGCTCGCAAAGACGTATCCTAAATCGTGATAATTACCGGTTGACTAAAGGTTTTTGATTGTGGTATATAACCGATAATTTTAATAAATTTATTAGAGGGGAAAGGAGGGGAAACCCATGAAAAAGACGAGACGTGAGTTCTTAAAGACCTTGGGAGCCACTGCTGTTGGGGCAGGGGCGATGATGTCAGGCACGGGTGTAGTCCATTCCCAAGCCAAGCCAATTGTGGTGGGGTGTCCAGTTCCCCGAGCAAGTGCCTATGGCCAGAATGGTGAAAGAGGGATGATTTTGGCAGCGGAAGAGATCAATGCCGCGGGAGGCGTGAAAATAGGCAATACCAAGAGACCTTTAAAGCTCGAAATCATTGATACCCGCGATGAAGAACCGGGTGTTCCCACCAGCGAAGTGCTTCTCGCTATAGAGAAGCTGATCCTACAGAAGAAGTCGGATATGATCGTTGGCGGACCCTGTATGTCGGAATGTGGCCTGGCAGCCATTGATCTCTATGCCAAATATAAAATTCTCGATATTGTCTCCATCGGTTGCTACACGCCTGGATGGGATAAAAAGGTGGGTTCAGATTTGAATAAATATAAATATTCTTTCAGAGAAAGCGGGAGCGTGGCGTGGTATATTAAAGAAGGCGTTGACCTGCTCCACGATATAAAAGAAAAATTCGGGTTTAATAAGATGTTTATCTCCATTGATGATAGTGCCATGTGCCGGGGGGCTGCTGAGATCGTGAAGAATCTGGCCGTGAAGGATGGTTGGGAGATCGTAGGTTTTGACAAGCACCCGATTGCCTCTACAGATTACTCGGTTGCTCTGGGAGAATGTAAGAATTCGAAAGCTCAAGTTTTATTTATTTGGGCCTATTCACCTGAGACTTCAATTATGTTGAGGCAGTGGGCGGATATGGAAATTCCCGCTCTTCCGATTGGATTCATCGGTGCGGCTGAAGATCCTGGATTCTGGGAAGCAACCAAAGGGAAAGGTGCCTATACCATCGTTACTCTTTCGGAAACGGGTTGCACTCCGTCCAATGTTACGCCATGGACAACAAAGTACTACGATGCCTTCCAGAAGAGGTGGAAAGTTCCACCCCGTAGCACCGGATGTGTGAGTGCCTATGAAGGAGTTTATGTATTAAAGGATGCGATTGAGCGTACTGGGTCAACTGAGACCGATGCACTCATCGCTGCTTTAGAAAAAACCAATCTACCTGCTGTCCGTGGGACGATCAGATTTGATCAAAATCATCAGATCGTTTATGGCTATGATCCAAAAACGAGCGTATTGGGTAATTGGGTACAATGGCAAGATGGCAAGAGGGTGACCATCCATCCCCAAGCAGCATCAATGGGCTCTATCAAGATGCCGCCGTGGTTGAAGAAATAGCACAGAGCAGAGCGCATGGCGCCAAGCGTAAAACCGGAAAAATCTAATAAGTATTCACTCTATGCCCTATGCGCTGAGCGCTATGCGTTTTTGAAATCATGAACATCCTCATCTACGGAACTGTAAATAGTGTTATATTTGCCCTCGTTGCTGTAGGCTTTACCCTTGTTTACGGGGTGAGCCGACTGCCCAATTTCGCTCACGGTGCCTTGTATGTGTTAGTTGGTTTTCTCACTTGGAGTTTGGTTAATGATTTCAAGCTATTTTATCCATTGGCCATTCTTATCTCATTAGGTATCTCATCCATATTAGGGGCGTTGATATACCGCCTCGTTCTTATACGGCTAAGGGGAATGGCTACCTCAGAAATTATCGCCTCATTTGCTGTCGGATTAATCATCTTAGAAGGCTTACGGTTGCAGGGAATCGGTGGTTTTAAAGGGTTCATAGGCCCTTTTTATGTTCTGCCTTCTTTTATTGATAGCAAGATAAGGATCGCAGGAGTGCTCCTCGATGCACAACGACTCATTGTGATATTGGGAGGATTGGCGGCGGTAGCCTCTATATGGCTCTTCACCCATTATACAAAAACCGGTTTATCCCTTCGGGCGATCGCTCAAGATGAACAGGCAGCCATGATGCTCGGAATCGATTCAGATCGAGCAGCCGTCATCTCCCTCTCCATTGGATCAGCCTTAGCTGGCTTGGCAGCGGTCATCATCCTCCCTTTAGGGAATGTGACGGCAGAGGCAGGGTATAGAATTTTAATTAATGCCCTTGCCGTATGTATCATAGGAGGACTTGGCAGTTGGGCAGGGGCGGTATTGGCTTCCTTTGTGTTGGGTTTTTCGATGATTATCAGTACTTCCTTGTTCGGTTCAGTATGGGAATCGGTGGTATTAGTGGGTGCTATTATTTTGATATTGATTTTTAAGCCTTCGGGTCTTCTTGGAAAACAGAAGGAACTGGAAGAAAGAGTATAAGAAACATAGAAGGCATGAGGCAAAAGGAATAAGAATTTGATTGCAAAAGAAAGGCGTAAAGAGCGGTTAGACAGAGGGATCAAGATTCGAACCGAGGGTTTGTATGCCCTCACTTCTTGGAGGGAGATGTTTTACCTTCTTGTGCCAAGAGTCGTACTCATCTTTGGTCTCCTTCTATCCCCTTTCCTGTTAGAGATGTACTGGCAAAGAGTTCTTTGTCAGGCTGGCATCTATGCACTGCTTGCCTTAGGGTTTGATTTCCTTGCTGAATATGTCGGTCTGGTTTGTTTGGGCGGGGCTTTCTTTATTGGTTCTGGTGCCTATATCTCAGGTCTCTTAAATGCGAAGATGGGTTGGGCACCCTTTCTAACCATTCCGATCGCCACGGTCGCTGGTGCTGTGGTGAGCACCTTAGTTCTTTTACCCTGTCTCCGTTTAAGGGGCATTTACTTTGCCATCATCAGCTTCATGTTTCCATTGCTGACCGTTTATATTATTGTTGCCCTGAATATCTTCGGCGGTACCGAAGGGATCACCGCCCTGGCCACCTTTCCCAACATCTGGGTTGACCAGTATCTCATATTAGGAGCAGTGATCATTGCTCTCTTTGTACTGAGAAGATTGGTGACTGAAGACATCGGGTTGATTTTGCGTTCCATCAAAGATAATGATCAGGCTGTCAAGGCTTCTGGCATCAGCATTACCTCCTATAAGACCAAAGCGGTTTTCATCGCAGCCTTGATTGGGTGCTTCGGCGGTGCCTATCTCAGCCACCTCTATGGATGGGTAGGAATTTCACAGTTTGCATTGGATTATTCAATACTTCCCATCGCGGCCACGGTCATGGGTGGGATGGGCACCCTTGTGGGTCCCGTGATAGGAGCTTTTATTTTAACCCCTCTATCTGAGGCATTGCGCGGCTTTGGCCAGATGAGGGTGGTTGTTTATTGCCTTATTTTGATTGGCTTCATCGTCTATAAACCTGAAGGGTTGATGAACGTGCTTCAACGAAAATACCATCAATTCGAGCACTGGGAAGAAGTCTAAGATGACCGAGGAAGCCCTTCTTCAAGTTAAGAAGATCAGCAAATCATTTGGCGGGGTCATGGCTGTCAAAGAGATGAGCTTTGAAATAGCGAGAGGCGAAATCCTCGGTGTGATTGGACCCAATGGCTCAGGAAAGACTACTCTGGTCAACCTGATCACAGGTTTTGTAAAGCCTGATTCCGGGGAGGTTCTTTTCAAAAATAAAAAGATCACGGGCATGCAGCCCCATAGAATTGCTGACCGCGGCGTAACCCGGACGTTTCAGGTCATGAGGCCCTATCACAGTTTGCCCGCTTTCAAAAATCTGATTGTGCCTTTGAATTCACCGCGGATTCGTCGAACCCGGGGAGGTAAACTTGGGGACAAGGATGGAGTGGCGATTGATATTTTGGAAGAGATTGGCTTTGAGCGGGATGCCTATGTCCCTTATAAAATTGCGTCTTCTCTTCCCCTCGGATATCTGAAACGTCTTGAACTTGCCCGGTGCCTGGCATTGAAGCCTGAAGTGGTGATTTGCGATGAAATTTTTTCAGGGCTCAGTATGAGTGAAATTTCCACGATGGTGCCCTTGATTGAAAAACTTCAGATGGAAGGGATGACCATCATGATGATCGAACACCGGTTGAGAGAACTCTTCCGGCTGGTCAATCGGGTGATGGTCATGAATTTTGGGGAGAAGCTTGCTGAAGGACATCCTGAAGAGGTTATGGAGAACAAAGAGGTCAGAGAAGCTTATCTTGGAACGGAGGCTGTGCCATGTTAGAGATCAAAAACCTCATGGTATTTTATGAGAATGCCATCGCCATCAATAATATCAATATAAAATGCCAAGGTGGAAAAGTGACAGGCATCTTCGGCGCCAACAGCGCAGGCAAGTCCACGCTGATGTATACGATCTCAGGGATCATATTAGATATAAAGAAAAAGGAAGAAATGAAAGGCGGAGAGAGGATCACTGTCCTGGGCAATATTACTTTTGAGGGAATGGATATCACTTATATGAAGCCCAGCGAAAGAGCTAAAAAAGGAATCGTCCTTTGTCCTGAAAGGCGAAGGATCTTCGCTGAGAGCAGCACATTGGAGAATCTGAAAATAGGAGGCTATTTAGCCACAAAGGCTCAGGCTAAGAAGACCTTGGAATATGTCTTTACCATTTTCCCCCCCCTAAAGAATCTGAAGAAGAGAGAGGGAGGTTTTCTCAGCGGAGGAGAGCAGCAGATGCTGGCCATTGGAAGGGCCTTGATGGCACAGCCGAAACTGCTTCTACTCGATGAGCCGTTACTCGGACTGAGCCCGATGATGGAGGGCATGCTTGCCCGATCCATCCATGATATTAATCTACAGACAGGAATTACCATCCTCATCTCGGAACAGTATGCCCGTCCCATTTTGCCGATCATCCACCATGGGTATGTCCTTGAAAACGGCGGAGCGGTTTTGGAAGGAACTTCCCAGGAACTGATGGAAAACCCGGATGTGAAATCTGCTTACTTCGGGTTGTAGGAGGGGAGGGAAGCCTGTGGCCTTTATCTGTCCGGTTGAGACTCCAACGAAAGAAAGGCATCTTGGAGAACTTAAAGAATTAGTGAAGGGTCTTCCCGCACTTGGTTCTGAAGCGGAAAAGTTTGAAAGAGATGTAAAAGAAATATTGAAAAGCCAACCCACCATGCCGAAGGAAGGTAAATGGGCATAATCTTCGACACCAGTGTTCTCATCGCTATTGAAAGAGGTCTCCATCATTTGGTTCCCATGACCTAATGATCGCCTCAACATGCATCTCCCTTGGATTTTCGGTTTTGACTTCTGACATTCGGGATTATTGAAAAATCGAAGGATTAACAATAGAGAGATATGAGGTATAAAGGAGTGCCGCTTTGTTCAACACCCAACTGTGCTCCACTGCCCGCAATGCCAGATTAATCTCCTTAGCCATTACACCTACAAATGTCCAGCCCCAAGTAGTCCAATAAGTTGAGGATTACCGATTGAAGAGAGCATGACGCGGGTGTCAGCCAGACGTGCGCTTGTTAGCCATTACGTTTTAAAACACGATCATTTTCCGGTACCCGGGCAGACAATTCGCGTAAGTCGTTATTAGGAAATGACAGCAAATCTTTTCCTATGCCCCTTCTATGCTTGTACTTTTCGAAAATCAGTCTTCCAGGCCCATTGTAGACCTCTTCGTGGGTCCCATCGCGGTATAGCTTCAGGCCTAAATAGTAGTCAGGCACGGTGCGGAACGTAAGAGAGTCTTTAAAGGTAGCCTTTACCTGAACCAAGCGACCATCAGACGTTTTGCCGTCGTGGCCTCTATGGAGGACATCGAAAAGCTCAACGTCATATTCAAGAGCCGCGATAACTTCACCTATATCTCCAACGAGACGGCCATCAATCGTAAACTCCTTCTTGGGGAATGTGCCCTTCAGGCGGTTGATTCCTTCGAAGATTAATTTAAGTGCCTCGGCTATCTTATTTTTCTGTTCCATGCCTTATCATCCATAGGGCTAACGAGTCTGTAGGAAAAGTCCTTTTAACGAGTGAGACCGATGTTTTCGGGGGTCACTTGACCCTTCCCAAGCATGAGATCGTTGATTGTGGTGCATTCGGTGAGGTCATTTTTTTCTGCATCTCGCCCAAAAATCTACTTGGGGACTTTTTCTACAGCCTAACGACAAGGGTGAGGCGGCGGGCACTCACACTAAAATGCCCTGACGCAGGGCTATTCACGCTCGCCTCCACCCACTTGTTATGCCACTGCCTTTATTTCTGCTGGTATTTTCCGGAGGCTTAACTCTTTGAGTTGAACTTTGGTGCTGGCATTGTCGATATCAATACCCACCAGGTTACCCTCAGCGTCATAGTCAAGTATAATGCCCTCAGAGATCTCGCGACTTTCCACGCTGGGTTTTTCTGATAGATCGATATAGAGGGAATCCGTTTCGGGATAGTAGTTTAGTTTCATGGTTTGAACCCCCTATCTGGGAATGCATTGTGAATTGTCTTCTTGTCGCTCAACGTAACAACTCGGAGTATACGGCCCTGAAGCTCCGGAATCATGCCCCAGAATCGAAAGCGATTATGCGCCTGAGGCTCGGCCTTAATGGGGTTTTCTATCACACTAATACACCACTCTTTTTTCAGGTATGGTCGCTTTCTCAGAACTTCCCTCTCGAAATATTCGGTGTACTTATATTCAGCCATACCCACTTTTTGTATTATATCTTATTCTGGGTATTATTTGAATATATTACGGGCATAACGGTTTGCTTGAGCGGACGCCTCTTTTGGCGGTCCGCTCGGAGCAATGGTTATGTGGTTTTATCGTCTTTTACTCTTGTCGTTCGTTTTTTCTCATTCGCTTTTACTTTATTAATTACTTCAGGGTCGTCAACATTAATTAAATCAAAAGATCTTCTTGAGTTTACAGCTTCCCACAATTCAACAAATCGATCTATATCTTTATCAGAAAACCCGCTTTCAACTTTCACTTGTTTTGGATTTATCTTTGCTAGACTTGACACAGATAGCCAATCAGAAAGGATGCCAATAGGATGTTCTTTCCCTGGCACATTTATTATATGTTCATTACTGTAACTGGCAAGGTTGGCAATTTGAAAGGTAACCTCATATTCTAGGTTTCTCTTCCACATTTCCAAATTATCTGATGTCATTGAGATTGCTTTCATAAGTTCCATACCAGCTGCCGAGTCAATTGGGAGATTGTCAAGTACAAATAACAACTTCTCATATTTTTGTTGATTTTTTGCGAATATTGCAAATCGTAAACCAATTATAGCAAGCATACTCGAATAAATACTAATTCCTAAAGCATGCTTCAATTCAAAAATATGTCCCTTCCAACTCAACGACTTAGGTTGGTCATTTTCTATCGTCCATTCTGCTCCAATCTTTGTATAAGCATGATTTAAAGAATCACATGCCCATCGGACATAATGCCCGTTCATTTTGCCAACTAGCGAAATTGCTTTGATATCAAAATGACCATCTTGAATTTGTTTTTTAAGTTTTGTTACGGTACGTATTTTCCTCCAATTACTTCTTGTCTTTTTGAATTGTTTATACTCGAAGGGAACATTGAAGCTTGCCGTAACACCTGTAAAGCAAAGAAATATATCTTTTGTCACATCAATAATTTCTGCTGGCTTTGCATCAATGAAAACAACTAGCTCATTTTGATCAATTTTTCTTGTTGACATCATCTCGAAAGTTTCGATTGCCTATGTACGAATCAACTGTCCAAACATCACCATAATGGTGGTATAAACTCAACTGATTATATCTGGCAATTTAAATCATATTTCTTTTCCAAAAGAAATTTTCCTTTTTTCTAGCACATAACGTAAAAGCTAAGGGGCGCGGCGGCTTTATGCCGCGTCCCTCTTGAGCGCCTTGTTAGGCGGTAATCATGTTGGTTTCATTTCTAAGCTCAATAACTATAATAAGTCTAAACCCCATCGCCGTTTCCGTCGAAGGTGCCAACCCCCAAAAAGCTCAGGCCATTCAAGCTGGGCTTTTCTCTCGCTCGTACTCCCAACCCTATAACTTACCTTACTTGGGAGGCAGGGTATAGGTCAAGGTATAGTCGAAAGTAAGTCTCCCGGCCTCTTTTTCACTTGGTGGGAAACTCCTACCAGTACCAGAAGTAGTTCCCTTGTGATTCCTTGAAATCGGCCTGTCCCTTTGAATAGCTCACCCGTGACCTTGGCAGAGCCGGTCCCACTTATTAATGGTTGGTCTCTGGTTACGATTGTGGACCCATCCTCAAATGTGAAAATGTAATACGAAATTACCTGAGTTCCTTTTCCTGGTATACTGTCATACATGACGTGGACTCTCAGCTTTGCTATTTCTCCATTTTCAAGGAAAGCCAGCCCTTGCAGTATTCGCAAACCAAGGGCATGTCCTTCTTCATCACTAACTGCTATTCTCTCTTCTTTAGTAGCTGTTGTGGCAGTCCTGCATTTCATGGTCTCTGCTGGTACCTCAATGGCAGACCCAAGAACCCAGGCGGAGATCACAAATATGCCCAAGATAACCCACATTGACTTTTTGGTAGCCATAATCTTTTCCTCCTTTTGATGTATTTTTTAAGCCTAACATTATTTTTTATACTTATTCTATTCTTTGTCTAAAAATGACCGACCGAACCTCTCTTCTCCACCTAAAAAGAGCCATCTGATGCTATTTTTTTACAGAAAACATCGTCCCGGACAATATTATACAGAATTTGCTTAATTTAAGGATGAATTATCCACGGAGACTCTTGCACCTGAGTCCATTGTTGATTACCACTCATACTGTACACCTTTTTGGAAAATTGGTAAAGAGAAAGTTTCAGGAAGTAGTTGCGGTTGGGTGTGCCTCCTAACATTTACCCAGTGGGTTTTTCAACACACCAAGCCGCCTTTTTCGAACGCTCTTGTACAACGGTACGTCTACTTTGATATGAAGAGAAGCAAACCTCTGAAGGGGCTTGATAAAAATGGCAATTTTTAATAACGTTATTAAGGATCTCAAAGTTGAATTGACATAATCATTATAAAATCTCCCCTCCCCCCTCTTTGCCAAAGAGGGGTAATTCCTCCCTTTGGAAAACGGAGGTAAGGAGGGATTTTACAAATCAAAGTTATTATTAGATTGTAAATAAACTCAATCAAGGTAACATTGCGGTTGCTAAATTCCGTCATACCAAAGGGAGCTTATATGGCCGGAGAGTACAAGAGAGAATATGAAGAATCGATTTATCATCCTGAAAAATTCTGGAGTAAAGCAGCGAAAGAAATTCATTGGTATAAGCCCTTCACCAAAGTGCTTGACGATTCTGGTAAACCTTTTTACCGATGGTTTCCAGGAGGCGAGTTAAATACATGCTATAACGCGGTTGATGATCACGTCCGCAAAGGGAGGGGTGATCAGCTTGCCATTGTTTATGATAGCCCTGTGACGAATACAATTAGAAAGATCACCTATCGGCAACTGTTGATTCTTGTTTCAAAGTTTGCAGGGGTGCTCTCCTCTTTTGGAGTGGAAAAGGGTGATACGGTCATCCTCTATATGCCGACGATTCCAGAAACTGCCATCGCGATGCTTGCCTGTGCACGCATGGGTGCAATTCATTCAGTCGTTTTTGGCGGGTTTTCACCGAATGAGCTTGCGGTGCGGATCGACGACGCAAAGCCCAAAATTGTGGTCTCGGCATCCTGTGGCATCGATGGGGGAGAGATGATGGAGTATAAGCCCCTACTGGATAAGGCCCTGGAGATTGCCCATCATCAACCGGAGAAGTGTATTATTTACCAACGGAAACAAGTAAAAGCTTCAATGGTTAAAGATAGGGACTTTGATTGGGAGGAGACGATTGCCAGCGCATCGGCGAGGGATTGTGTGCCGGTGGCCTCCACAGATCCTCTTTATATCCTCTATACTTCGGGCACCACTGGAGTTCCAAAAGGTGTGGTTCGTGATAATGGAGGTCATGCGGTCGCACTGAAGTGGAGTATGAAATACGTCTATGGAGTGGATCCCGGAGATGTCTACTGGGCTGCATCCGATGTGGGCTGGGTTGTGGGTCATTCCTATATTGTCTATGCTCCCCTGCTCTATGGATGTACCACCGTGATGTTTGAAGGAAAACCTGTTGGAACACCCGACCCAAGTGCATTTTGGAGAGTTATTTCCGACCACAAAGTGAAGGTACTTTTTACAGCACCCACTGCAATCAGAGCGATCAAAAAGGAAGACCCGAGAGGAGAATTCATTAAGAAACATGACCTCTCTCATTTCAAATATCTTTTCATCGTAGGGGAGAGACTTGATCCGGATACCTATTATTGGTTAGGTGATTTGTTGAAAAAACCTGTCATCGATCACTGGTGGCAGACAGAGACAGGTTGGCCAGCCGCTGCAAATTGTATGGGATTAGAACCCTTTCCTATCAAGCGGGGTTCAGCGACCAAACCTGTTCCAGGATACCAGGTAGAAATCTTAGATAGTGATGGCAGTGTCCTTCCTGAGGAAACAGAGGGGATGGTTGCGATTAAATTGCCTTTACCTCCTGGAGCTCTTATTACATTGTGGAAAAAGGATTCAAAGTTCAAAGAATCGTATCTCGATATCTTCCCCGGGTACTATTTTACGGGTGATGGAGGCTATTTTGATAAAGATGGGTATCTTTATATTATGGGTCGAGTGGATGATGCGATCCATATCGCAGGCCAACGACTCTCTACGGGAAGAATGGAAGAGGTGATTGCAAAACATCCGGATGTGGCGGAATGCGCTGTCACCGGGTGTGCAGAGGGTTTGCCGCTTGGTTTTGTGGTATTGAAATCAGATGTGAAAAGGGATCCGAACAGGATCATCAGAGAGATTGTACAGATGGTAGGAGATCAGATCGGGATGTTCGCATGTTTGAAACAGGCAGTGGTAGTAAAACGTCTACCCAAAACCAGATCAGGGAAGATTCTAAGAGGAACAATGAGAAAGATTGTAGATGGGAAAAAATACAACATTCCCTCAACCATCGATGATCCAACCATTCTAAATGAGATTGAAGAAGCAGTTAAAATGATTCGGTAGTCTCATCTATTCGTGAACAAGAGTGGATTAAATTGCGTATCATCATCATACACGTCACTCCCCTCGCTCCGTTTAAGGAAGTTCACCGCCACGTAGGTCAGAGGGGTCACAGCGGCCTCATAAGCCGATTTTGCCAGCCACTGAGTTACTATCGCTGAAGCCAACTCCGGCATGGGTATCTCTCCAATAAAGGCAATCGTTATGAACACCAGGGAGTCTAACCCCTCGCCTACCAACGTTGAACCGATGGTGCGGGACCAAAGCCACCGCCCTTTGGTAGCGATTTTCATTTTAGCCAAAACAAAGGCGTTGGTAAATTCTCCTAACAGATAGGCCAAGAATGAAGCCAGCAAAAGTCGGGGGGTATAGCCAAGGATACGTTCATAGGCTGCCTGTCCACTCCAGAAGAATGCAGGGGGCAAAATTTGCCCGACCCAGATCGTAACCACAGCAATTAGGTTGCACAGGAAGCCTAACCAAATGACCCGTCGTGCCTGGCGGTAACCGTAGACCTCGGTCAGAATGTCACCGAAGATATAGCTAATAGGGAAGATGATGATACCGGCCGGCAACACAAAGCCCCACACATTTACCAATTTTACCGCCGTGATGTTAGCCGTGATCAAGCAGGTGATGAAGATGGCAACAGAGATGACAAACCATGGAGAATATTTCTGTTGATCAGCCACCGTGCGCTGTTTGAGCGACATCTTCCATTAGCCTCCCAGCCTTGTAGTCGGGAATGAATGTAGCGGTTTAAGAATTCGATCACCAATCCTGCCAACAGGTTTAAAGCCCTGCCCATCGGGCGGGGGCTTCACTTTGGGTTGTTGGACTAAAATGAGATCCCCAATTCATATGCTTTTTTCAGAGCTTTTTGATTTTTTGTAATTTCCCCTTTTTCGTAGGCCTTCGCCAAGACCTTGCCCGCAAATATCATTCCCAAATAATCACAGGAAAGGTGGAGCATTTCGACGAGTAGTCTGCAGGAATTCGGTCCTTCGGCTGAAGGGGATACAATCACCCATCTCTTGCCTTTTAACTTCCCATTTGCAACAAATGGCCGCATTCGATCAATCAGAAGCTTCATCTTTCCGGTGGTGCCATACCAATAATTGGGTGTACCGAAAATGATTAAATCTGCTTTTTCCATCTTTGGATAAATCTTTTTCATTCCATCCTTTAAGGTACATACAAAATCGGCCTTTTTACAGCCGCGGCAATCGATGCAAGGAAGAATTTCATAATCGTATAAATAAAGCTTTTGGGTCGTATGTTTCCCTCTCTTGCTCCCTTTCAAAATCTGATCCACCAAGAGGTCAGTATTACTTTCTTTTCTGGGGGTTCCAATCAACGCTAAGATTTTCATGGGAATGATTTCTTCGATATAATTATATGATTTGCACCCGAAAACAGCCAACTTAGTACCAACATGAGGGAGCTTCGGCGCGGGACTCAGTTATTGTCCCATCCAGTAAGAATCTGGTTCTTATAAACCCGATTTTCTCTGTAGGTTCAACAATTCTTACATATCTCGCCCTATTTAAAAGGGAACTGACAACATCTCTTGGATAGTATTTGTACAGATTTTTTTCTAACCTTAAGGGACTTGTAAGCCCCACTTTGTGAGAAACTTTCTTCAAGTTTTGGATGTCTTCATTTTTGGGTAAAATGGTCTTCCCTTGACGAAATGAAGTTACAATTGCGAGGGGCCTCATTTTTCGGCAGTGTTGTTCCCATGCCAAAGGATTAAACCCATTTTCAGATCCATGGTGCGAGACCTTTACAAGGTTAGCCCAAAGCTCAGGGCAATCCTTATTGGAAATGATCCCGTTCCAGCCAGTATTGGCTTGTAAACCATTTTCGACATCACTGCCAAGAATAACTTGAATGTCTCCTATGTCTAGCAGTAACGCCACAGAGATTAGGTTATGGGCTTCGTCATTAATAGGGAAAATCGGTTTTCCATTTTGAGGGAAGGCTTTGAATAGCATTTCCACATATTTTTGACTGCTTGTGGCAGAAGGGCTTAAGGCCATCATACGAATATCTGTTTTCCCATATCCCTCAACTGAAACATTCTTTAAGTCAAACACTAAAGCCATTTCCCCAAGCCTTCTAAATTGAGTACCGGACTTCACAGCTTCTTCCATAGCTTTGAATACATCAACAAGGCCTCTAAGAACATAATTGCCTGCAACTCTTTGCTGAGTTAGATAAAGTTTCAGCTCGCGTATTCCGTCGCCATCGTAACGACAAACTCGCTCAGTACCCCCTGGGTATTGTCTTAGAACTTTTTCAATGCCTTCATAATGGTCTTTATGAGGATGCGTCAGTACAACAAAAGCTAGTCTTGGAAATGTGGGTGGGAGAAGTTCCAAGAGGTAATTTAAAGCCGGTACAACATATGTGTTGCCAATTCTTGTAATACATGAATCGACAACACCCCAGCCAATTTCAGGTATGTGCAAAACAATAGACTCACCATACCCAGGTCCAAAGACAGAAATTTCCACCTCGTTCTTATTTGGGGGACGCAGAAGTTTTTCAAGGAATAGCGGCATCCATCTTAAAGGGACGGGTCGTTAGGGAATAAGGCTTTATACAACTCTTCGACCCTTTTGTTATCCTCTTCCCGCCATATATGTGGGGTTGTGAACTCCAAACGGCTTACTGTTTCAGGGTACCCTCGTCCATGTTTAATAGCTACGTAGAATATGAAATTAGCTCCCGGGAAAAGATATTTATCTCCGTCTGAAGATTCTTGATATTCTGAATCAATATTAAATTCTGCTATTACTTCAATCCCTTTCAAGTCCTTCAAATTGGCCTCGAAGTATCCTTCTTCAAAATGAATTTTCTCCACTTGTCCAAACCACCATTCTCGGATTGTTTCCTTATAAAGACCTTCCAATCTAACAGGGACCTCTTCAATGATTTGGGTTTCAAAGAATTGTGTTTCATGTAATTGTTTAGGAATAAAATCGGTTTGTTGCTTTATTTTTTGGGGGTATGGAACTTTGAACAAAGACTTTGCTTCGGCAAGATTTTCCTTTAATGGTAAGGATGTTAAATCAATAGAGATTACGGCTTCTGTCGCTTGGGTATCCATGTTTCTTTTGGCTCTCCCAGTAGTGCTTGAACAATCTTAATAGTATCATTCAAATTTTTCTCGTAATTTTCGGTTATTATTTGAATAACTTGCTCGGCTCTCCTGGTTTCTATTTCACTATGAAAATTTGCGCCAAAGTAGATGCCATTTTGTATCTTATTGGATGGCTCAAATTTTAAAGATATCTTTTGGTTCCCTTTTCGAAAAATGATTTGTCCTTGAATATTGTAATCATCCCCAAGAGTTTTCTTAAAAGCTTCATCTTTTTTTGCAAAAAGACTCTTTAATATTTCATTTGAATCATCAATAAATTTCCAATGTCCGTGGAAATTTATACCCAGAGCCATGATGGGTGTGTGGCTAAGAAGCGTGAAAATTTTAAGGGTGACATCTTTCATGAGAGAGAAATTTTCTCTTTGTGTTGCAAGACATTGATATCTATCTGGAATTACGGTTATTTTAATGGATGGAAATTGTAAATCTGCCCGGTCTGGCATCACAATTAAAGGCGGAACCTCCTCTATAATAACTTTCCTGTCTTTGTTTTGTATTTCCGATATTTTTGGTTTTTCACCTTCAGCCCATTGAATTTCTTGAATTGGCAAAATCTTAAACCTATCAAACCATTCCGGATGGAAAATTGATGGATTGAAATTTCCGATTAAAACAATTGAACTTTCGTTTAACAATGCAGTCTCCTGGAGCTACTGTGCTAATCCACCATTAAGCATAACATGGTCACGATACTGAATTTTAATAAAAATCAACCACAAACCTGCTAAGTTCTTCGAGTGAATTCCTTTATACCACAATAGAGAAAAAGAAGCAAAAATTATTTGCTCAGGGACAATATGTGCAATGTTTTAGGTTCCAAAAAAGTTTGTTTCAGCAAAATGCGATGAAGAGCACACTAGGTATTAAAATTTGAAAGGATATGTTTTCGTTCACACGCGAATCGTTCGTTCTCCTTTGGCGATGCGTCTTCGTTCTTCTTCTCTGATTTCACGTCTCAAAAGTTTTCCAACTTTGGACTTGGGAAGCATGTCTCGAAATTCGATGTAGCTTGGCACCTTGTAAGAAGCTAATCGATCACGGCACCATTTCATCAATTCCGTTCCGCCCACACCTCTGGCATCCTGCTTCAACACCACCATGGCCTTGATCCGTTCTCCTACTTTGGGATCAGGAACTCCTACGACGCAAGCCCCTATGACGGCAGGGTGATCTTGCAGGATTGCTTCGATCTCAGAGCAGGAGATTCGGTATCCCTTATATTTGATGACATCTGCGCTCCGATCCATATAATAGAGTTGTCCATCATGATCTCTCCGAACGAAATCCTTCATCCGGTACCAGGTTTTGCCATCGATCTCCACATAGGAAGCAGCTGTCTCTTCGGGTTTATTCCAGTAACTTTTGGGGATGTATTCGGATGTAACCAGTAACTCACCAGGTGCCTCAGCAGGGACCGTTTCAAGATTCTCTGGATTTACGATCCTCACCTCTCTTGAGGGTAATGGAAGACCCAAGCTCCCGGGTATGGGTTCCTTATCCAATGGGCTCATGGCAACAAAACCGACCTCTGTGGAACCGAACACTTGATAGATCGGCACACCGAACTGTTTCTTCCATCGATTAAAAACCTCAAGGGGAAGGACATCCCCTCCGCTCCAGCAGTATTTCAGTGAGGATAAGTCGTAAAAGCCTACTCGATCGTTTTCTAAAATCATTCGGTAAAGGGTTGGGGCGCCAAGGAAAAGGGTCCCTTTATATCTCTGGATGGCTTCCAAGATTGCATCAACCTGTGGGATGGGCATTAACACGGCAGTATTTCCTTTGGTCAGAACCATTCCCAGGATAATCCCCTGTGCCATCTGGTGGAAGAGCGGATTGACCATGATGAAGACTTCTTTACCTTCTGCAATATAGCCTTCGCCAACAGCGCGAATCTCCTGAACAAAGGAGACCATTCCCGTATGGGTGAGGGGGCACCCCTTAGGAAAACCCGTTGTTCCGCCCGTGTACAGGATATAGCAAAGTTGTTCCCTCGGGTTGATGTCCACCTTGGGAGGTTGGGGTGGATATTTGGAGATTAAATTTCTAAAGAGATATATATTTTCATCTCGTTTCACCACTCCATCCGGAACCTTATCAAACAAGGCACCCATCGCTCGCTTGTACCATGGGAGGAGATCCACATAGTTTGTGACAATGGCCCTCTTCAAACAGGTCTCTGGAAAAACCTCTTGGATGTATCTGAAGTTCGTGTCCTGGCATAAGACCGTCTCCGCACCAGAATCTTTGATGAGGTATTTGATCTCGTAGGGTGTGTAAATGGGCGAGACCGGTACGGGGATAGCTCCGATCCGCTGAGCCCCAAAATATCCGATCAGGAACTGGGGGCAGTTCGGAATATAAAGCATCACCTTATCGTTGTCCCTGACCCCCAAATCGTAGAGGGCCGTGGCAAACCGGTCGATGAGCTCTTTCAATCTCTTGTAAGAAAATTTCTCCCCGATATAGACGATGGCTGTGCGATCAGGATATTTCTCACAGGCTCGTTCAAATCCTTTAATTAAGGGTTCGTCGTAGATTCCCATGTTCTTCTCTTTGCAAGTGTTGGATTAATAATAAATGTCAAATTCCAAAATCCCTGCCTACCGGCAGGCAGGCAAATGTCAAATGGAGGACAAATGCCTAAATGTCAAAATGCTTACCATTTGAACTTTGAAATTTGAACTTGGTTTGAAATTTGGGCTTTGACATTTGACATTCAAGGGGGTTCACTTCTTCTCTTTGGTCGTTTTTCTTCGCTCTTCGTCTCTGATTTCGCGTCTCAGGAGTTTCCCAACTTTTGATTTGGGAAGCATATCTCTGAATTCAATATATTGTGGAATCTTATAGGGGGCAAGCCTCTCGCGGCACCATCGGGTCAATTCGGAGGAATCCACTCCTCGTGCATCTTCCTTGAGGACAACGATGGCTTTGATACGCTCACCGACTTTGGGATCAGGAACCCCCACCACACAGGCACCGATGACTGTGGGGTGGTCTTGCAGAACGGCTTCAATCTCAGAGGCAGAAACCCGATAAGCTTTACACTTTATGATATCGGCAGATCTCTCAACGTAGTAGATCTCCCCGTTTTCATCTTGTTTTACGTAATCTCCCATGCGGTAGTAAATCTTCCCATCTATCTCCACATAAGAGCGGCTGGTCTCTTCTGGCTTGTTCAGATAGCTCTTGACGGTGTACTCTGAAGTCACCAATAATTCCCCGATCTCACCGACAGGCACTGGTTCCAACCTGTCTGGGTCAACCACTTTACATTGCCTGGACTTTAATGGTAAGCCGATCGACATAAGCTCAGGGTCTTTGTTTAACCGGGAATAGGTGACATGACCTGCTTCGGTTGACCCATAGACTTGGTAGATATTAAGGCCAAAAAGTTCTTTCCATCGCTTAGAGACCTCAATGGGAAGAACATCCCCTCCACAATAGGTGTATTTTAGAGAACTCAGGTCATATTGGTCCAAACGGTCGTTTTCCAGGATCATACGATACAGAGCTGGGACACCCAAAAACCACCTTACTTTATATTTTTGTATCGTCTGCAAGATGGCATCGACCTGCGGGACGGGCATGATGATCGTCGTATTGCCATAATTCAGGCCAATCGCAACAAAGAGTCCCAGAGCCATAATGTGGAAAAGAGGATTAATGGCAATGTAGGTATCTTTTCCCTCCATGATATATCCTCCCGCCACCTCCTCCATGACGTCCTTGACATAGGAGGTCATGCCCACATGATTGCCAGGCACTCCCTTCGGAAACCCTGTCGTTCCACCTGTATAGAGAATATAGGAAAGGTCGTTCCAGGGATCGATTTCTACATTCAATTTCTCAGGCGTTTGTTTGATTAGATCTTTGAAAAAGTAAACATTCTCACCCTTTTTAACGATACCGTTTGGAATCTTATCGAAAAGGAAGCCAACCGTACGTTTCCAAAGAGGAAGCAGATCGACGAGGTTCGTAACGATAACCCTTTTTAAGCAGGTCTTAGAAAAAATTTCTTGTACATACCCGAAATTGGTATCCAGGCAGATGATCGTTTCCGCACCAGAGTCATTGATCATATATTCGATTTCGAATGAAGTGTAGATGGGAGCCACCGGCACAACCACAGCCCCGATCTTTTGAATCCCGAAGAAGGCGATGACCCATTGGGCAGAGTTTGTGATATAGAGCATGACTTTGTCATCCTTTCGCACTCCCAAGCGATTCAGACCCGTGGCAAATCGATCGATGAGATTTCGCAATCTGGTATAGTTAAACTTCTCGCCCAGATAAATGATGGCTGGCCGATCAGGATACTTTTCACACATCCGATCAAAACGGGTAAAAGTTAATTCGGCCTCTAAATCGTTCGTCGCAGTCTGGTTTTTCATGGAATCACAATGCAAATTGCAAAATTATCAATGCAAATTTAGCAATGGCAATTTTTGAGCAATCGGCTTGAAAGATCACTGTCTTTTTCATTCATTGATAATTGCTAATTTTTCATTTTGCATTTTGCAATAATTTTTTAGATATAATCCGAAGCTTTTTCTGAGCCGAGATAGGCCTCTTTTACTCTCTCATCCTGCATCACTTCTTCCGGGATGCCCTCGGTCAGTTTTTGTCCGAAGTTTAGCACCATCACACGACTGGCCACCCGAAAGAGTTCCCTCAACCGGTGCTCAATCATCACTAAGGTAATTCCATCCATCTGCAATTTTTCGATTAAAGGAACCATGCTGGCGATTTCGCTCATGCTGAGTCCGGAGAAGACTTCGTCACAGAGGATGACATCAGGTTTCAGAGCGAGACATCTGGCAAGTTCAAGACGTTTCAGATACCCTGTTGGAAGACTGGATGCCAGTTTATAAGGAACAAAGGAATCTCTCTCAAAGCCGATCTCTTCCAATATGTCGATGCTTACCGTTCTTCTATCTCCAAGTTTACCTCCTCCCCGCCACCCACCTTGACGTCTCGCTCTTGGGGAGAAGAGGGGAATAATAAGATTCTTATATGCGGGAAGGCTGTAGTAAGGCCTCATGATCTGGAAGGTTCTTGTGAGGCCAAGATTGGCAATCTGATTGGGCGCCCCGTTACTGATATTTTTGCCTTTAAAGAGGACTTTACCAGAATCCATCTTGATAAAACCGGTGATGCAATTAATGAGGGTCGTTTTCCCTGATCCATTGGGACCAATGATGCCAAAGACCTCGCCCTCCTGAACGCTAAAACTGACATTCAGTAATGCCTGGACACCACCGAAGGTTTTACAGACATCGGTCACTTGGAGAATGTCCTCTCCACTCATACCTTCACCCACCTCTCAAACTGATGGTATTTCCGCTGGGCATAGACCATGATTCCTTCGCTTCGAAACATAATGAATGCCATCAGGATCACGGAATAGAAGACAATTCTCAAAGTTCCAAAGGTTCGTAACCATTCTGAGATGGGGACCAGAAAGAAACAACCCAATAAGGGACCTACCAGAGTGCCTCCTCCACCAATGACCGTGGCAGCAATGGGAATCACAGAAAAATCGAGAGCGAATTGTGAAATTCCCGACCACATGTAGATATGGGCAAGATAAGCACCTCCCAGTGAACCAAGTCCGGAAGCAATGAAAACGGCAATCGCTTTGTAAAGGGTAATGCTTAATCCAGAGGCTCTGACAGCTTGATCATTATCCTTGACTCCGCGAAAGACAAGTCCGATATCCTCATTCACCAATCTCCTTAACCCAAACAGTGCGAAAATCACGATAAAGATAATGAGATACTGTTCAATCCATCTATTGGGGAAACCGGCTACTCCAAGGATACCATCCGTTCCACCGAAGATATTCAATGCTTCAATGATTCTCATGAGAGCCAGAGGGTACATAAGGGTCACAATGGCAAAATAGACTCCCCTAAGAGGAAGGGCAGGGAGAAGTAGGACGGTGCAAATAATAGCCCCACCAATGGTGGCCATGGGAATGGTGAGTGCAAGTGGCAGTCCAAGGGATTTATTGAGAAGAGCTGCGGTATATCCGCCCACACCAATAAAAAAAGCGCCTCCCAGAGAGACCAACCCTACAAAGTGGGCTAAGAAATCAAACCCGAGAGCGAGCAGGGCATATATAGCCGCAATGGATACAACCCTTTTCCAATAGAGGGATGGAATAAGAAGAGGAAGGAGAAGAAGACCTACAATTAAAATTAGTCTCGGAAGAACGAGGTAAGTAACCTCTTGCCATGAGGAGACAGCATAGATCCCTTCTGTCCGGACCTTGATACCCCTATCTATTCTCTCTTTGCGTCGTTCCTGGGTATTCAAACTTGTTCCCTTATAATGCTATCGCCAAAATCCCCCCTCGCCCCCCTGAAGCTGTGAAAAAATTACTTCAAGTTGAGAGGGCGGGTAGGGATATCGGAAAAGTTTTACAGCGGTACATTTTCGCGTAAACTACTCTCGATGAAAAACTTCAATAATCGTTGTTACTTGCAGAGCCTTATTACCTCTGCCTTTAAGACGACCGCATTTGTAAAACTTTGGAGATATTCCTGCCCGACCGGCAGTCCCAATTTTTTCACACCTTCCCTTTAGCAAAGGGGGGGTGGGGGGATTTTATGGCCGGAATGAGAGAGTTTACAGCATTTCGATACGTTCGACGGCGCCAAACCCCGATTTTCAAACCGGGGTTAAAAGCGCCGCTCAGTATCAACCCTGAGCATACCCCGGGCCTTAGGCCGGGGAGTCGAATGGGTTGATTTGGGATTTTGACATTGTTTGGCATTTGAAATTTGACATTTGGAATTTCTTCATTAGACCCTTTCTTCCAGTTCCTTCTGCCTGCCAAAAAGTCCAGAAGGTCTCAGTATAAGTGTGACGATAATAGCCAGGAGAGCCACTACCATCTGAAAATGGGATTGGATATAAGTAACAGTAATAATTTGAAGGAATCCAATCATAAAAGCAGCGAGGATTGCTCCCACCCAACTGCCCAGACCTCCGACAATGCATACAGCGATCGAGAGAATTAAAACATTGTAACCCGCCTCCACAACAATGTTGCCCAAAGGAAGTAAGGCGATCGCAGAAAGTCCGGCCAGAATTGATCCCATGGCCATGGCAATAACAGCCATCCAGTCGGAATCTATTCCTAACATCATCGCCGCATGCTCGTCCTGGGCCATCCCTCTCAGTGCTAAGCCAGTCCTGTTGAAATGGGTAAAGAGCCACATGAAGGAGACCACAATGATCCCTATGCCTATAACAATAATCCGTTGAAAGTCGACAGGAATGCCTCCTATATTGACACTGCCTTCAATGAAAACAGGAAGCGTGTAGGTCATTCCCTTGAACCCTCCCCAACGCAAGAACTCGAGAATAGCCAGCCCCAGGGCATAAGTTGCGATGATTTCAGAGGTGGCCATCCCTCTCACTCGAATGAGAACGAATCGATAAATGGCGGCTCCAACCAGCCCCATAATAATGAGTGATAGGAGAATAGAAATGACGTAGTTTAATTTGAGGAGGTTTATTAAACTCCAGACAAGAAATCCTGTGATGACATATAATGCCCCATGGGCAAAGTTGGGGAGTCGACAAATTCCGTAAACTAAAGTAAAACCGATCGCCATCAAAGCGAGCGAGAAACTATTGATGATTCCGTAGATAAGTATAACCATAATGAATAATCAATGGGCAATGACCAATTATCAATGATCATTGCCCATTGGTAATTGCTAATTGACTATTGAGAATTGGTAATTGATTTTCTCTACTTCTTCATCCAGGGAGGCAGCTTAACCTCGCCCATGGCAATTTTGGGCGGGAAAACCACGACCCTTTTCCCTGCCTGCCACTGGAAGATTGTTCCCACAGCGCCCTCGTTTGGATCAACGCTGGGGATGACCTGGTGGTTTTTAGGATTAAACTTTATTCTCCCATAGACTCCCATCAAGTCTGTCTTCTCAAGGGCTGCTACGATTGCGCCAGAGTCTAAAGATCCTGCACGTTCAATGGCATCCTTCAGAGTATAAACCGCCATATAGCTCGATGAAGTCCCATAACCTTCAGGTTCTACCTTCCATTTCTTCGTATAGGCTTCAACGAACTTCATCGTCCAAGGGGTGGCTTTCGATGGAGCATTTCCCGCATTGACGACACTGGCCATGGCGTATTCACCTTTTCCTTCTGTAGCCTTCCAAAATCCAGGTTCCTCAGCAGCAGAAATGATTGTGCCATAGGGAAGTGCAGGTATTTTCATATCATACCATTGCTTTAGGAGGATGGAAGTTTCAGGCATATCCATCCAGATGAGGATCACTTGGGCATTTTCCTTTTTGGCCTTCAGCAAACCCACAGAGTAGTCTGTTGTTCCAGTTGGAAAAACCTCTTTACCCAGAACCTCCCATCCCTTCTCTTTAGACATTTTTTCAACGAGGTCCCCGCCCACTCGGGCATGGGCTACGTCCTGGATCATAATGAAGAGTCTATTGAGATTATGTTTCGCTTTAATTTCCATAAGACAGGGGATGAATTCCCCTACTACCATCCAGCCCACTTCGCCGGAGATTCTAAAACAATACTTAAATTTATCATATTCAGCTTCCACCCGTTTGTGATAGGCAGGAGTTAAAACCCCTGTCGACAGGATGGACACCTTCTTGTACTTGGAGAGCAGGTCCATTGCTGCAAGGGCTGCTTCAGATCGAACAGGGCCACCCACGATAAAATCAGCATTTTTCTCCAGGATAAGTTTTTCTACCACCAACAAAGCATCACTGGTCGGTACTCCAGGTTCGAGGTCCCTGGTATCCATAACCTCCACTTTAAATGGCCTTTTCTCTTTACCGACCTGGACTCCTCCTTTTGCATTGATTTCTTCTACGGCCAGTTTTATTGCCCTTTCTGCATCCCAGCCGTATAGAAAGGCTGTGGCAAGGGGGGCTCCAATCACGATAGGTTTCTCCGCCGCCTTAGCCTCAAGTCCTAAAAACGGCATGTTCAATAAGCCAAAAATCCCCGAAAAGACTCCTACCAGAACCAATAAAAACTTCTTTTCCATAGAACTTACCTCCTTATAGTAATCTTCCCCATCCATTGAGGGTTGGTAAAAAATATTGTTCTAAAACAAGCGGGTTATATTTTTTAAATGCCAATTGTTTCTTTTTTTACAGGTATCTCTTGTTTTTGTCAAGAGAATTATGAAAAAACGATAATCATTCTTAGCCATGGCTGGATAGAATTTGTCATTTGGAGCAGGGAAGCGATTTGGACATTAGAGTCATTGGCCAATTCAACGAAGAAGGCTTCCATTTTTCGATAGATAAACTTTCATGCCGTTTCGTGAGAAGTACCGAGATACGCCTTCTTCACCTTTTCGTCATTTGCAAGATCCTTTGCTTTACCTTGGAGAACAATATTGCCAACCTCCAATATGTATGCTCTATGCGCAAGTTTGAGAGCCATACGAGCATTCTGCTCTATCAAGATGATACTTACCCCAGACTGGTTTATATTCGTAATGATTCTTGCTACTTCTCGTACTAATATAGGCATTAATCCGAGACTTGGCTCATCCAGAAGAAGCAAGGTTGGATGAGTCATCAGGGCACGGCCCATGGCCAACATCTGCTGTTCCCCTCCGCTTAAAGACCCAGCCGTTTGTTTCTCTCTTTCTTTCAACGCAGGAAAACTTCGGTATATATTTTCAAGGTCCTCTGCTATTTTATGCTTATCCTTACGAAGATAGGCCCCCAGTTCTAAGTTTTCTCGGACTGTCATGGCGCTGAAGACTCTTCTCCCTTCAGGGACATGGGCGATTCCCATTTTAACAATGTCGTGCGGCGACATTCCGTTGATTCTTCTTTCACGAAACCAGATTTCACCTGCGCTTAAAGGTTTTAATCCGCAGATCGCTCTTAAAGTGGTCGTTTTCCCAGCCCCGTTAGACCCGATCAGAGTAACAATTTCCCCTCCCTCAGCTTCTATCGATATATTCTTTAAAGCCTCCGCTTTGCCATAGATGACTTTTACGTTTTTCATTTCAAGAAACAATGGTTTCAGATTCCTCCTCGGTCCCTAAATATGCCTCAATAACATCCTTATTATCTCTAATTTCCCCGGGTAGTCCTTCGGCGATCTTTTTCCCTTGGTTGAGTACGATAATTCTTTTACAGAGGCGCATCACTGCCTCCATATTGTGTTCAACCAGAACGATGGTCATTCCGCTGTTCCGTATTTTTTTGATCAGATTGAGCATGGTTGATGTTTCTTCGGTGTTCATCCCCGTTAACGGTTCATCTAATAGCAACAGTTTAGGTTGGGTGGCTAAGGCAATGCATACACCGAGTATTCTTTGGTGGCCGTGGGGCAAGTTATGAGCAATTTGATCTTTCGATTCAGCCAATCCCATGAATTCCAATATTTCCATCACCCTCTGTTTAGCACTTCTTTCCTCTTTCAGAGCCGGCGGGGTATGCAAGAAAGACTTCCATGCTGCTTGCTTGTAATTCATATGAAATCCGATAAATACATTGTCAAATACCGTTAGATTCATAAATAATGTCGAGGATTGGAAAGATCGTCCTATGCCTAATTGAGCTATCTGATGAGCCTTTAGACCAATAATATCCCTTCCTTTAAACATCACTCTGCCTCTCGTAGGTGGATAAAAACCACTCACGATATTGAAAAAGGTACTTTTCCCAGCGCCATTAGGACCAATGATCCCTAAGATTTCCGGGTCAAAGATATCGAGGTTTAGTTCACTGATTGCTGCTAAACCTCCAAAGTGTTTCGTTAGGTTTCTGACTTCAAGGAGTGTCATAGGACTCTATTCCTATTCCATTGGCTCTCTGACCAGCAAGTGCCCTGGAAGCCCCGCCCTTATATGGGCAGGGAGCTTCATGATTGGAAAGACTCTTTCCCCTTCATTTTGCTTAAAAAGGTTGTTGCAAAAGATCCCATCCGTTCCGGTAAACTTAGAATACCACCGGGCAAGAAAATCACGAGCAGGATCAGGATGCCGCCAGTAAGGATGGGCTCAATCTCTTTGCCAATACGCAAAAACTCTGGGACAAGTGTCATAATCAATGCGCCGATGATTGGTCCCATGAGATAGAAGTTCAATCCGCCCAAAATGCCATAAATCTGGATATAGATGGATTTAAAAACAGAGAAGGTGCCCGGCTCAATCGTTCCGAAGTAGTGGGCATAAAAACTTCCAACCAATCCAGCCGACATTGATGCAATGATAAAGGCCAGTAGCCTGTATCTGAAAAGATCGATACCCAGTGTTTGTGCCAGGCGGGGATTCAAACGGATCGATCTCCATGCCCTTCCAATCCGAGATGAGTAGAGGCCATAAAAAACGGCGACCGTCAATAACAATAAGAAAAGGATGAGGTAATAATAATGTGTTTTACTCACAAATTTTATTGAGGCGATAGGGTTTGGCCTTGGGATACCTAAGATCCCACCCCATCCCCCAAGAAATCCAATCTGGCCTAATGCCTGTACAACAATCATATTAATGACCATTGTTTGAACAACAAAAGCCACCCCAGGTGCCCTGACTATGATAGAGCCAAGCACGAGACCAATCATCCCGGTAATGATCGAAGCTAAAGGCAAGGCTAACCAAAAGGATAGATCGAGATTCATGACCAAGAGGGCGGAGGCATACGCACCGACGGCCCAAAAGGCAGCAGCCCCTATTGTGATCAACCCCGTGCTAAAGAGCATCGCAAAAGACATGCCGAGAACAATGTTAATACATAGCATGATGATAAGGTGCATTTGATAAGGGGACTTAATGATGAGGGGCAGCAATAGGAGGATGATCCCAAGGGCAATGAATAGAGTGACCTCTTTTATACGTAGTTTCATGCTACACATCCTCAACCGCTTCCCCAAAGAGACCTCCGGGTTTAAAAACGAGAATCACTCCGATAATACTGAAAAGGAGAATTTCTGAGAGTCCACCCAAAAAGTAGTAGCCGAAGCTTAAGGTCATGCCTATGACCAGACCACCCACCACACCTCCGAGCATGCTCTCTAACCCGCCCACGATCAGCACCATAAAGCATTTTAAGAGCATGGCATGGCCCATGGCAGGGGTAATGGAAAACAGAGGAGCTATGATTCCTCCTGCTAACCCGGAGAGGGCACAGCCAACAGCCATAGTGAGGCCATACACCCTCGTTGTGTTGATGCCTTGTAAGGCTGCGACTTCAGTATCCAATTTAACAGCACGCATCGCCTTGCCTAATTTTGTTCTCATCAGAAGATAGTATAAGCCGAGCATGTTGGCCACACAAAGCAGGATGACGGCTATCTTCTCTACAGGCATGGCAAGCGTACCGATGGTCATCACACCCGTGAAGGCAGAGGGCAATCCCCTCTCCTGCGTTCCAAAGCTGACCAATGCCCCTCGTTCAAACATCATGGACAAGCCCATTGAGGCTGCCGCACACAATAACAGGTTTCCCCTAATAGGATGGAAGACCACTCTGTAACATATGGCAGCGAAGAGAGCTACCACCAACGTGGCTAACACAATGGAGATAAAAAAATTGACCTGCAAGACTTGGCACAACGCAAATGTAGCGTAGGCTCCCAGCATATAAAACTCACCATGGGCAAAATTAAATATCCTGGCCACACCCAGAACAAGGATGAGCCCCGATGCGATGAGAACGTAGATCATGCCCGTAGTCAACCCATTTACAAATAGCTGGGAAAAGAGATCGAGCGTCATCTCCACTTTCCACCAAAAACTTTTTCACAGGCGCTCACGGTCTCATCCAGAGAAAGTCTGCCAATAAACGTAAGCTTACCATTCTTGATTTGACCATAATGCATTTCAGAGCAGGTGTCGCAATACCTATTATTTTCTAAATCCGGCCGTTTGACCAGCATGGCCTTTCCATTGGGTATCTCCCACTCCAATCCTTTTGTGGCAATTAGATTTGCTACTACCTCTGGATCAAGGCTATCCGCCTTCTTGACCGCTTGGATAAATGCGTACCAAGCATGGATCCAGGTGAGACTCGCTTCTGACCACTTACCAAATTTCTTCATATAGTCCTGTTTCACTTCACGAGCAAGTGGATAAGGGTTGGGGACCTCAGTCCCCTGCATGGTGCAGAGGAGTCCTTCCAAGGCTTCGTTACTGGCTACTGCGGTGATCTCATCCATTTGAGGAGTGATCGCACTTATATGTCCGCCTCTGAAGCCTGCTGCATACATGGCCTTTAGCTGAAGTCCAAACTGGGTTCCTGCAACCGCACCGGGGTAATCGATGAGGTCAGAATTAAGACTTTTTGCTTTGGCGGCAATAGAGCTAAAATCGACTGTATCACGGGGGTAGTACAAAACCTGTAGGACCTTCACCCCAAAGGCTTCAGCGACCTGAGTCTCCTCCTTTGCCCGAGCACGGCCCGTTTCGTCATCTGGGGAGATGAAGACTACTGTTTTAGCATTTGGATAGACCTTTTTAACCATCATCCACAAAGGAGGTATACTGGTTCTGGTCGTAGATGTTCCAAAGATATATTGATTTTTTGGACTTACAATTTTGGGCGAGGCTCCTCCGACCATATTCATCACCTTTTCCGATTCCGTGGTTGAAAGCCCTGCAACAATAGGAGCGGACCCAATCTGACATATCATAAATTTCACTTTATCCTGATGAACTAATCTTTCAACGGCAGCCCGCCCTGATTCAGCGCTGTATTTATCATCGTATATGATGAGGTCGATTTGAAATCTCTGCCCTTTAGCAATGAGGCCACCTCCCCCGTTGAACTTAGGAACGATTATTTCCAACATTTTCTTTGTTTCAACCCCCATCCCCGTATTAAGGGGCAAGGTGCAGCCCACCTTCAATGTCTTCACCTCTTTTGGTGGCTGAGCAATGGAAAAATTTGAGAATATTAAGATACTTATTAACAACAATAATAGTGAACCGATTGTTCCCGAAAATATGATGGATTTTATTCTTTCCATTTTTTTACCCTCCTTTTTTTATCTTCATACCTTAGCCTAAGCCTTAGCCTTTGACCCCTCAAACCCTGAAGTGTTCACCTGTATCTTTGCGTTTAAAGCGAACTCTTTGCATGAGCGGGTGATTCATTTTGATGGCCCCAGATCTTGGGCATTCTAATACGCAGCAGCCATCATACCAACATTCGTCAGGATACATGATGATGGGAGGTTTACCCTTCTTTAGATTTGGGATCAGTACATCCATGAGACATATCGCCACACAGCGGTTACATCCGTTACAGATATTGGAGTCAAATATTACGGGTCTGTTTGGGATGACGACATTAGGGGTAGCGTACGCTTTCTCTTTGGCCATCCTTCATCTCCTTTTTATCGCTCATGGTAGTCCACAATGGGCCTTGTAGTTTTTTTCAAGGGAGCCCCAGAAGTCGATAGGTAGTTCACCGATATCCGCTTCTCCATTCTTGAGTTTAATGGTGATCCACTTATGCCATTCAGGGGGATCAAGCAAAGGACAGTCCAAACGCATGAAATTTAAAAATGTGCTGCTGGCCTTCCGGGCTAAAGACGCATGGATAACCATTTGGCTACAAGTAAGAATATCGATGACTTCCAAAGTACGCATCAACTTATGCGGGTTATCAGCATAGGCTTTGATCACTTCGTTATCTTCAACGTCCTTAAGCCATAGAAAGCCAATCTTCATCAGTTCTTCGTTTTTAGGTTCACTACAGTAGTTTTGCATCACCCTGCAGATGGCTGCATTCAATTCCTTCCACTCTATCCCATCTTTCCGCCTGAGAGGGGCATATACTCGTTCCTTCTCATCATTCACTTGTTTTTTTAACGTTTCGGGCTTTTCTGCTATGAGTGCATATTCGGCAGCCTTTCTCCCCGCATATCTGCCCGTCGTCGCAGCATGATAGTAATAGTTTGATGCAAACAAGGCATCTCCAGCCGCATAAAGTCCTTCAAGAGTCGTCCTCAAATCCCAGTCGACAACGAGACCCCCTGCATCAGCAATCTCGCCGGTCGTTCGTTCTTTGGGATGACCCACCTCGTTCATCTGGTCTCCTCTTAGGAATTGATAGCCTTGGAGTAGATCCTTATTCGGGTCAAAACCAGCTTCTGTGTAAACTTGTAAGATAGGAATCTTCGTTTTACCTTCTTCTCCAACCATCAGGCCCCAGATGGCCCTCCGCTCATTTTCCGGCATTGAAGGTAAGTCAGCATAAAGAGGCAATATAAACTCCCCTCTTTTTATCCGCTCTTCCAGATCTGGGATCAGTTGTGGCTTCCTATAGTTGTAAACCATACTTCTCTCACCCAAGAACTTTTGCCCTACTGCTGGCCGAGTTCGCTCAGATATATTCGTAAGAATCCTGCCATCCCTGTCGACCCACGGGATTTCTTTGCCATTGGCATCGACCATCGTGCAAGGAAACCACGTGTTAAATGGGTTTCCGGAGCCATAGGAGGGGAAGGAATAACCACTCCCAAATGTGGTGGCGGAGGTTTTCTCCATCATGGTAAAAGCTGCACCTGCCCTCCATGCCATGGCATGACCATTGCCAACAATGTTAGGCGGTCTGAAAGAGGAAAGGCCCCTTAATTCCGAAGAAAAGACAAAATTTCTTTGATGCCGTGATAAACAATTTATAGTCGCTTTTGCCCTAAAAATTATAAATTCGCCGGTTCTTACATCTAATCCAGTTGCCCCTACTACCTTACTCCCTTGCTGGTCCTCCTGGGTTAGCAGGCTGGTCGCCATGGTTCTATCATAAATTTTTACGCCGAGCCGCTTACACTCTTTATAAAGTGTAGGTTTAAACGTGGTTCCCCATACGCGGAAGTGAATCTTGTTTTCGTAATCATAGGCAAATAAAAATTTGGTCTTTTCATCCCTGAACTCAGCCCCCTTGAATTCATCCTCTGTATCCCTGATTTTACCCCCCATTTTTTCGAGTTCCAGAAGGGTATCATAGCTCTCTCTTGCTGCAATGTAGCGTGAAAGCCCGTTACAATACCATCCGTTCGATTCAAGCTCATAGGCGACAAGCTCTTCGGCCGTTATCTTTGAGAGGGGGTTAGGGGTATGGACCCAGTGGTCACAGCCCGCTCCTCCAGCGCCACTTCGTATGGTTGCTCCTTTCTCAACAATAATGACCTTGACCCCTTTCTTGGCAGCACTGATCGCAGCAAAGCACCCTGCTACCCCACCTCCGAGGATTAAAACATCCGTGCTGACTTCGCTTCCCTTTTGATAACGGATTGGGTATGGCCATTCTATGGATGGCAATATTCATTCCCCCATTCAAAAAATAAGGCAGACGGCAACCGAAATTCGGTTTATGTCCAGCACCATAAACCTTCGTATCCTCTCTATGCTGTATGGAAGGTTTATGATTTACCTTCCTATGGAGATGAATCCAGTATATCTTGAAATCTTTCCTTCTTTGATGATGAAAACCCGGGATTCCACACTCGGGCGATGATCCTTGGAAGTGATTGTGATGGGGGGAACAAGGCCCCCTGTCAAGAAATCTTTGAAACCTTCCAAAACAAGTTTTACCTTTTCACGAGAGAGCCCTTGTTCTGGAAGCGATCTTCCCAGAGCCTCTGAGATCACCTGGACGGTTGCCCATCCTTCGACATATGAAGGCGTATGGGCATCGTAGGGATGCCATCTCTGATGGGCCTCTTTGATCCCAGCCATCCCGGGGACATCTTCTCCAAAAGGAGAGACAGGTTGTACCCCCCAAACTCCATCGAAGGGCGAAAGGTTTTCATCAAACGCCTTCATGTTGCAAATCCATTTTGTTTTTAGCCCCATTTCCTTGGCTTTCTGCAGGATGGCGTAAGCTTCTTTAGAAGTGAGATTCAGGTAGGCGAAGTCAGGATCATATGAACTCATCGTCGATAAGAGGAAAGATATGGTTTGTGCTACCCTGTCTGTGGACTGCGATAGATCGGGGATCCAAATCTCAGGTCCGATATTGAGCCCCAAGGTCTTTGCATACTCCTTCGCTTCATCCAGAAAATGTCGTCCGAAATGGTCAGGAGATCCGACAAAGACAACTTTAGGCCTTCTCCCTTTGATACCGGATCTTTCTGAAATAAACTTCATGGCAATTTTTGACAAATCGAGAGGAGTTGGGGTGATCGAAAAAATATACGGGTACTTGAGTGGGTTGGCAAGATGCGAAGGAAGAGAGCTCAAGAGGGTAGGGATCCGATCGAAGTGAAAATGAGGGAGGAGGGACAGGCCTGTCTCCGTGGAGTAAACGTAGAGGAGGAGGATGCGGTCGGCTTCATTCAATTTTCGGTAGGCAGCCATGGTTTCAGCCGGTTGAGAGGTATCGTCAATGAGGACGATCTCCAATTTCCTTCCAAAGATTCCCTCTCGTTGATTGATCCATTTCCCGGCATCTAACATGCCTTTGGCACATTCTCTACCTGAATCCCCCCATCGACCGGTGAAGGGAATAAGGGCTCCCACTTTGAGATGTGACTGGCTAAGAACAAGATCAGGTAACGATAAAATGAGAGAAATAACGAAAAGGAAAAAGAAGATAGGCCGTTTTTTCATCTGGTTTATATTAAGGTTTCCAACTTTGATCCATTGTTAATTTTGCAATGGTAATTTTGCAATGCTTAATCTTACTGGATCATTCCTTTGTATCGGAAGCATAGAGTACGGCTAAAATTTTGGTTATCTTCTCCTGATGGCATTGGACTCGATGAGGAATGGTTGAATCGTAATAGATGGAGTCCCCCGGGTAGAGGATATCGGTATGGTTTCCGAAGATCACCTCCATTTCACCCTCGAGGACAAAAATGAATTCCTCACCTTCATGGACAGAGGTCTTTGACGTTTTAACTGTGGCGGGTTCCAGAGTCACGATGAAAGGTTCCATATGGCGGTCTTTCTTATCAAACCCCAAGGACTCGTACGAATAGCCATATTTTACGCCCTCCTTTGAGGCGAATCGAGAAACGTTTTTTCGTTCGTCCTTCCTCACAATGGTGAAAGGTTCCCCCTGGGTTTCACCGAGAAAATCCCCTACTTTCACCCCTAATGCGTTCGCCAGCTTGATGATCGTTCCAAGGGATGGGGAGACAAGATGGTTTTCCATCTGAGAGAGTAAGGCTGTAGAAAATCCTGTCAAATCGGCCAGCTCTTTCAATGAAAGTCCTTTGCTCTCTCTTAACGTCTTAACCTTTTCTCCCACACGAATTTCCTCAAAATCTTTCTTTTCTTCCATAACACCCCCTTATTGATGGGTTTTTGTCAAATTCCTTTCCCCCTCACCCTGGCCCCCCCCCAAAAGGGGAGAGGGGGTTAGGGAAGGGACTGAACGAATTCGGCTCCAATCTGGATGGCCTTGATATTGGATGGGATGAGACGGTGGTAACGGTCATCCAATACCTTTTCCAAGGACTCATATAGAGAAGTCATCTGAACCAATTTGGTTTTTTCATTGAAAGCGCCTAAAGCCACCATGTTTGCGAGTTTGGGGTTGCCATGATCAATCGCGATCTCATTGACGGGGATGGAAAGGATTTCGATATCTCTCCGGGAGACCTCCTTCACATCAATGAGAGAGGAATTAATCAGCAAAAGCCCATTGGGCAGAATCCGGGGTTCGTATTTGACCAACGACGGCAGATTCATGACAATGGCAGCATGGGGTCTTCCCACAACAGGGGAACCGATCTCCCGAGAGGAAATCACCACGGTACAGTTGGCTGTTCCCCCTCTCATCTCCACTCCATAAATGGGGAGATAGGTAACATATCTTCCTTCCTTGATGGCAGCATAGGTCAGAAGGTTTCCGATGGCCAGTACTCCCTGTCCCCCAAACCCAGAGATGATGAGATCATAATAGAAACGATTATTTTTCATATTGCAAAATCCAAATGACAAAATCCAAATGTCAAATAAATGTCAAAGTTCAAATTTTAAATTTTGAAACAAAGGTTAAGGCTGAGGTTAAGTTTTTTCTTAACCTTAGCCTTAACCTTAACCTCGATTTTTGATATTCATTTGGCATTCGAGCTTTGACATTTGACACTGCTATTTATAAATAGTCTGCCATTTTTCGTTCCTTCAAGGTACCCAATGGGAAGTAAGGAATCAGCTCCTCTTCGACCCGGCGATTCGCCTCCAAGGGGGTCATTCCCCAGTTGGTGGGGCAGGCCAATAGGACTTCGACAAAAGAGAAGCCGATCTCCTCGATTTGCATCTGAAAGGCCTTACGAATCGCTCTTTTAGTCTTTATCAAATTGGCAGGATTATTTACAGCTACCCTTGCCACGAAAGCGCTTCCTTCTAAGGTGGCCAGCATCTCCGCCATTCGAATTGGATAACCATCGTAGGTAAAATCTCTTCCGTAAGGGCTCGTGGTGGTCTTTTGTCCGAGAAGTGTTGTGGGCGCCATCTGGCCTCCGGTCATCCCGTAGACCGTATTGTTGGCAAAGATGATGGTGATGTTTTCACCACGGTTGGCGGTATGGATGACCTCTGAAATCCCAATGGCAGCCAGATCTCCATCTCCCTGGTAAGTGAAGACCATTCGGTCCTTTTGGGCCCGTTTCACTCCGGAGGCCACAGCAGAGGCTCTTCCATGAGGTGCCTCCAGGACATCGATATTTAAATAATCATACATCAAGACCGAACAACCCACCGAGGCGACTCCAATCGTCCTCTCTCTGATCTTGAAATAGTCAATCGCCTCTGCGACCAATCGATGGGCGATACCATGGTGGCATCCGGGACAGAAATGGAAGGGAATATCGATCAGACATTCCGGACGTTTGAAGACAAGTTCCATATCTTTGAACCCTCCAAATCCGAAATCCAAATATCAACGCCTTGATTTAGGAATTGAGGGATTTAGGAATTTGGGGATTTAATTCCCCAATCCCTTAATTCCCAATCTCTTAATTCATTTCGAATTTCGTGCTTCGAATTTCGAATTTTAACCATAATATTTTTTTATTTCTTCCAGTATTTCTTCTGGAGCAGGAAGAGACCCCGGAGGTCTCCCGTAGAAATAAACCTCGGCATTCCGACTCACGGAAAGCTTCACATCCTCTACCATCTGCCCCGTGTTCAATTCAACAGTCAGAAATAGCTTGGCCTGTTTTGAAAGCTCATAAAGGGCCTTTTCTGGAAAGGGGAAGAGAGTAATGGGCCGGAAAAGACCCACTTTCATCCCTTCTTCCCTCGCCAGCTCGACAGAGGTTTTTGAAACCCTGGCCATGCTCCCAAAGGCTGCGACGATCAGTTGAGCGTCCCCCTCCCAAAAAGTTTCAAAACGGACTTCCTCTTTTTTCATCGTCTCATATTTCTGATGGAGCTTCCAATTATGTTCCGAAAGTTCACCGTCCTGGAGATAAAGCGATTTGAGTCGGTTGGGATTTCTCCCTTTTGCTCCGGTCAAAGCCCAATCCTTGGGTGGAAGGTCCATCTTTTCACATTTTCTCCGGAGGAGAGGCTCCTTCATCTGTCCGATAAGGGCGTCCCCCAGAATCATGGCGGGGTTTCGGTATTTATCGGAGAGGTCAAAAGCAAGGCAGGTCAAGTCATACATTTCTTGGACCGTGGAAGGAGCCAGCACAATGACCCGATAATCTCCATGTCCTCCGCCACGGGTGGCTTGAAAATAATCACCCTGAGAAGGAGAAATTCCCCCAAGACCCGGTCCGCTTCTCGAGATATTGACGATCAGGCCGGGAAGTTCACTTCCCGCCATATAGGAGATTCCCTCTTGCATTAGGGAGATTCCAGGGCTCGAGGAAGAGGTCATGGCCCTTGTTCCGGTCGCTGAAGCCCCTAAGAGTAAATTGACTGAAGCGATCTCACTTTCTGCCTGGATGAACACCCCACCCAATGCAGGAAGATGTTTGGAAAGATATTCCGGGATGTCATTCTGAGGAGTGATGGGATATCCAAAATAGAGGAGACATCCGGAATCAATGGCAGCCATGGCAATGGCTTCGTTCCCTTTTGCCAATATTTTTTCAGGTTCTTGATCCATAAAGTTTTAAGCCTTTTTTTAAAATGATGTTTTTCTTTTTGCCATTTACCCCGTTAGAAAGCCCCGGCATTTATGTCGGGGATGTTATAAATAGAAAGCGTCAGCTCCTTGTAAAGGCGGGGTCAAAGCCCCACCTTTCTAACAGGGTTTCCATTGTCTAAGGACCTCATCCCCCTATCTCCCCATCTATCTTTACCCCGTTAGAAATAATGCCCTGCTGCTCTGCAGCGGGGTTAGATTTTAGAATAATTCCGCCGGGGTTTAATGCCCCGCTGGGATTTCTAACGGGGTTTACTCCTTCCACACGCGGATGGCCACATCCGGACAGATCTCTCCGCAGATGGCACATCCAGTGCATGTTTCATTCCCATTCCAGAGGACATAAAAATATCCCTGGCGATTGATTTCCTCTCCCATCCGTATTAATCCTTTCGGACAGGAGATGGTACAAAGCCCACATCCTTTGCATCTTTCGCGATCAATTTCAATCTTGCCCATCATGAATCACCAACTGGAACAGTGGAATAATGGAATGTTGGAATGATGGGTTCCAAGGAAACGGCGTTCTGGTTTCTTTTTCTTCTGTTACCCATTATTCCAGTTTTCCAATATTCCATCATTCCGATCATCTTGTTCGGATTGCTTTCACCTTTTTAAGGTGTTGGATATCTTCTTTCGAATATCCGATCGCTTTCAGAACCTCCATCGTATGTTCTCCCCATGAGGGTGGGGGGATACGATTTTCAAAAGAGAATTGGGATGATTTGATGGGACCTCCGATCTGTCGGATTTTTCCTTCGGTAGGATGTTCGAACTCCTTAACCATTTGCCGGTGGAGAACCTGAGGATGGCAGAAAACCTCTTCGAGGGTTAAGATAGGTTCACAGCATGCATCCACATTCTTGAAAAAGTCAACCCACTCCTTTTGAGCTTTGTTCTTAAAAAGTTTTTGGATCTCTTCGATCACACGAGACTGTTCCTCCCCCTCGATGAATTGTTTCTGAATGAGATCTCTGCGTCCAATCGCCTCACAGAAATTTTTCCAAAATTTCGGCTCCAGTGCTCCCAAGGACATATATCTGTTATCCTTGGTCGGATAGACCTGGTAGCAGGCATATCTCCCCGTTAGGAGCATATCCCCGCGTTTCGGAAGTTCTTGATCCATGAAATATTTTGCTCCATGGATAGAGAGCCAAGAAATGACGCCATCCAACATGGAGACATCGAGAAGCTGGCCTTCCCCCGTTTTTTCCCGGTGGACGACAGCGGCGAGAATGGCGATGGCTGCCATCATTCCCCCTCCGCCGATATCCGCGATTTGAACTCCCGGGAGGGTAGGGGCTCCGTTTTTCGGTCCGGTTATCTCAAGCGCTCCTGCCAGGCCTAAATAATTAATATCGTGACCAGACCTTTCTCGATAGGGTCCATCTTGTCCATATCCCGAGAGGGAGCAGAGGATCACGCGGGAGTTTCTCTTCGTCAGTTCCTGATAACCGATGCCGAGACGGTCCATCACCCCTGGCCTGAAGCTTTCTAAGACGATGTCGTATATTTGGATGAGTTTATAAAAAATCTCCTTCCCTTCTTCCGTCTTAAGGTTTAATGTCATACTCTTCTTATTTCGATTTAGAGTGAGGAAATAAGCGCTATCCTTCTTTTGAACGGGGCCCATTATCCGCATATAGTCTCCCTGTTCAAGGTCTTCGATCTTCAATACCTCCATTCCTAAATCTGCCAGCAGAAGGGAACAAAAGGGGCCTGGCAGAAGCCTTGAAAGATCAAGCATTTTTAACCCTGTTAAGAGTCCCACTCGTCCCTCCTGTAAGATAACATAAAAAATTAATAACATACTTGGGTAGAAAAAAAAAGCTCTGGTCTTACGTTAAGTTTAAGCAGGTGGCTGACGCTATGCGCTTAATGTTTCTACTTTTCAGGGGGGATGGTAAATACTTCTTGACGGAAAAGATTAGGAATGATATTAAATGAACGCAAAATTGATGGTCTCGTAAAAAGTCTCGTCTTGTCATCCTGAACTTGTTTCAGGATCTCGTAAGGTCTTGACTTGGTTAGATGCTGAATCGAGTTCAGCATGACATCCTCTCTATTTTTTGACTTTTTACGAAATCATCAAAATTGCAAAAAATAAATTTTAACTTGAAAGGAGGATTTTTATGAAGCAACCTTTGTGGAAACCATCAGAAGATAAGATCAAGAATGCCAATATGACGCGTTTCATAGAATTTGTTAACCGAAAGTGTGGAAAAAAATTAAAGACCTATGATGATTTATATCAGTGGTCTGTTGATTCTATTCCTGATTTCTGGGCAGCCATGTGGGACTTTGCTGAGGTCAAAGCCTCAAAAAAGTGCGATCAGGTGGTCGATGACCTGAAGAAGTTCCCAGGGACAAAGTGGTTTCCCGGGGCGAAGCTGAACTTTGCAGAGAATCTCCTGCGCTATCGAGATGATCGATTGGCTTTTGTTTTTAAGGGAGAAACACAGAAATCCTGGAAGATGACGTACAAAGAGCTTTATCACACAGTGGCCCGACTGGCGAAATCTCTGCGCGGAATAGGGATTCAGCCAGGCGATCGGGTCGCAGGCTATATGCCGAACATGATGGAGACGGCTATTGGCATGCTGGCCGCGGCCAGCGTCGGGGCTGTCTGGTCCTCTTGCGCCACAGACATCGGGGCCCAAGCTGCTCTGGATCGGCTCGGTCAAATAGAGCCAAAGGTCTTGTTTTCGGTGGACGGTTATTTTTACAAGGCGAAACCCTTTAATACCCTGGGGAATGCGGCAGAGGTGGCCAAAGCCATCCCTTCCCTCAAGAAAGTTGTCATCGTTTCCTATACGGGAACTAAGCCGGATATCGGAATGATTCCCAATGCCGTCCATTATGAAGACTTCTTGGCCCCGGAAAAAGAGCCCGCCCTTGAGTTTGAACAATTGCCCTTTGACCATCCCATCTTTATCATGTTCTCCTCCGGGACGACCGGCAAGCCCAAATGCATGGTGCAAGGGGCAGGTGGCATTTTACTTCACCATTTGAAAGAACTTATGCTCCATAGCGATCTAAAGCGCGATGACAAAGTCTTTTACATCACCACATGCAGTTGGATGATGTGGAACTGGCTGCTCAGCTCACTGGGCGTGGGTGCCACCGTTGTCCTGTATGATGGCAACCCGAACTATCCGGACGCCTATGCAATGTGGAAAATGGTACAGGACGAAAAGATAACTTTTTTTGGCCTGAGTGCCAGCTACATCAACTATCTCCGAAGCGAGGGGATCCAGCCTGGAAAGAAATATGATCTCTCTTCCCTGAGAGAGATTTCTCAAACTGGCTCTGTTCTCTCAGCAGAAGGCTTCGAGTGGGCCTATCGGGAGATCAAGAAGGATCTCCATTTCAATTCCATTGCTGGGGGCACGGATATTAACGGCTGTTTTGCCATTGGCAGCCCCATCCAAGCCGTCTATGCCGGGGAACTGCAAGGTCCAGGTCTTGGCATGAAAGTGAAGGCTTACGATGAGAATGGGAAACCGATATGGGATAAGGAAGGAGAGCTGGTATGCGAAGCTCCTGCTCCATGCATGCCTCTCTATTTTTGGAACGATCCCAATGGGGAAAAGTATAAAAGCGCCTACTTTGAGTACTATCCCAACGTATGGCGCCATGGCGACTATGTCGTCATGCACAGTGACACCAAGGGTATCACTTTCTATGGCCGTTCTGACGCTGTTCTGAAACCTTCTGGAGTCCGAATCGGTACAGCTGAAATTTATAATGTGGTGGAAAGGATAGAAGGAGTTGCTGACAGCCTTGCCATCGGACAAAATTGGGAGGGCGAACAGCGCATTATCCTCTTTGTGAAACTTGCTCAAGGGGTTAGTTTGACAAAAGAATTGATGGATAAGATTAGAAAGACCCTACGGGAAAAGGCCTCTCCTCGACATGTTCCCACAATTATCATGGAGATGCCTGATGCTCCATATACCATGAATATGAAGAAGGTGGAGAGTGCGGTCACCAATATCATCCACGGGAGGCCGGTTCTCAACAGGGATGCCTTGATGAACCCACAGGTTCTGGATTACTTCGAGAAGATCGTCCCAGAGCTCCAGAAATAAAAAAGTTCTGAGTTCGGAGTTTAGAGTTCGGAGTTTCAAAACCTAATGCTCCGAACTCCGAACTAATTACTCCGAACTTTTATTATGAGGCTGACTCGAACAGAATTTGAGGAGATTGTGGTTTTAGCGCTGAAGAGGCTTCCTAAATTTTTTAGAAAAAAGATGAAGAATGTAGATGTGGTGGTAGAGGATAGAGCCTCACGAGATCTCCTTTCAGAAATGGGACTTCGATCACCCTTCGAATTGTTGGGACTCTACCAAGGTGTCCCATTAGATCGGAGGGGGTTTTACTATGGGAATGTCCTTCCGGATAAAATTACTCTCTTTCAGATCCCTATCGAATCGATGTGTCAAACAAAGGAAGAACTTGAAGAGAGGGTGAGAGAGGTAGTGATCCATGAGGTCGGGCATTATTTTGGGCTGAGTGACGAGAAGTTAAGAGAGCTCGAAAAGGAATAAGGGAAATAACCCTTTAGGTTCAGGTTTAGGTTAAGGTTAAGAATGGAGATTAATTTGGCATAAGGGAATAAATTTTTTCTATTGGCATAGAGATTTCCTTAACCTCAACCTTATCCTTAACCTTTTTTTGGACAAGATGTCTTTTATCAAATTTTTAGGCACGGCAGGTGCCAGATTTGTGGTGATGAAGCAACTCCGAGCCTCCGGTGGGGTCTGGCTCTCTGTCGGTAAAACGAATCTCTACATCGATCCTGGGCCTGGCGCCTTGGTTCGATGTCTCAATAGCAAACCCAAATTAGAACCGTCTACCTTGGATGGTATTCTCCTCACCCATAAACACTTGGACCATTCTGGGGATGTCAATGTCATGATCGAGGCGATGACCGAAGGAGGGTTCAAGAAGAAGGGAGTCCTGTTCGCCCCGCGGGATGCCCTGGAAGAAGATCCAGTTGTCTTAAAATATGTGATGGGTTATGTTGAAAAAGTAGAAGTATTAAAGGAGAACTCCGAATATCGGTTCGGAGAGATTCAGTTCTCAACAGCCCAGAGACACCAACATCGAGTGGAAACCTATGGTCTCAATTTCAAGATATCGCCCCTTACGATTTCTTTTATTACTGATACAAAATTTTTCCCGGAACTTTCAAACCTTTATCGAGGAGAAATCCTTGTGATTCACGTGGTTCGGCTGAAGCCCATTGGTGACGATCCGATCGAACATCTCTCTATTGAGGATGTGAAGACCATTATTAAGAAGGCAAAGCCGAGATTAACCATATTAACGCACTTCGGAATGACGATGATTAAGGCAAAGCCTTGGGTGGTGGCTGCCGAATTAGAGAAAGAGTTGGGATTGAAAGTGATCGCTGCCAGCGATGGTCTAAAATTAGATTTGGAGAGAGCCTCGAAAAACTACTCCACGCTCTCTTGATTACATAGATTTCAAAAGATGATTACGCAGAGATTTCGGGACTTTCTCAGAAATCTCTTGGAGGAGGTTTGATAATGGAAGGATGGATGTTGGGAGACTTGAAACCAAGCCCTCGAATTCTGATGGGACCTGGGCCCAGTAATGTTCATTACCGAGTCTATCAAGCGATGTTCGCTCCAGTGATTGGTTACCTTGACCCTCAACTTTTGGCGGGTATGGATGAAATCAGCGAGATGTTGAGAGGTCTTTTTCAGACGAAGAACCGTCTTACTATTGCCATTTCAGCAACAGGGAGCTCAGGAATGGAAGCTTCCTTTGTCAATTTTGTTGAACGCGGAGATACGGTCATCATTGGGGTAAATGGTTTTTTTGCAGAGAGGATGACCGAGGTCGCTGACCGATGCGGGGCGAAGGTGATTCGAATCGAACAGGAATGGGGTAAAATCGTTGAACCGGAGAGAATCATTAAGGCGCTGAAAGAAAATCCAAATGCAAAAATATGCGGTCTGGTTCATGCCGAGACCTCCACAGGTGTGAGGCAGCCTCTTGAAGAGATCGGAGCTTATTGCAGAAAAACGGACACCCTCTTTGTTGTGGATGCCGTCACCTCCCTTGGGGCAGGGGCGGTGAAGGTAGATGATTGGGGAATTGACGTCTGTTACAGTTGTTCTCAGAAGGGGTTGAGCGTTCCACCCGGCCTTTCTCCGATCACTGTGAGCCAGAAAGCCATGGATGTTCTCTACTCAAGGAAGACCAAGGTTCAGAGTTTTTATCTCGATTTAATCAAACTCGAAAAGTACTGGGGGGATGAGAGGATTTATCATCATACCGCTCCAGCCTCCATGCTTTATGCTTTGAGAGAGGGGCTGAGGATCATCTTTGAGGAGGGCCTTGAACCCAGATTTCAACGCCATCAGAACCTGGGGGATCGTTTAAAGATGGAACTCGAAGGACTTGGTTTCAAACCTTTTGCGCAGGAAGGATATCGTTTGTGCATGTTAACCTCCGTGGTGCTCCCAAATTGGGTGGATGATGCCTCGGTACGGGCAAGGCTCCTGAATGATTATAGGATCGAAGTGGGCGGAGGATTGGGGCATCTAAAAGGGAAGATATGGAGAGTCGGTTTAATGGGCGAGACCTGTCGGGCCCAAAACATCCATTGCCTGACGGGAGCGTTGAGGGAAATCCTATCCTGATTGCGGATTGCAGAATAAAATTTGAAGTGAGAAATTCGATATTCGAAGTACCCGCGTTTATTTCATCCCAACGTCCTGGCTAAGTGGCGGGGCTCATCCGCGTGCGCTGCACTTTGTCAGGACAGATCAGAATAGCTCGAAGAATGACTCTTTCCCTAAATGCTTTAAATACCTTTTTGTCAGATTCTCCAACTTATCAGGTCCACCTATGTTTATCCAATCGTCTATTGACCCAAGAAAACAATATCTTTCCGCTACAAACCTCCTTTTCTCATCATCCGTCAGAACAAACCTCATCATGGGTGAATATTCCAGTATGGAATCCAGCGCCTTCTCCGCACCGCCGTACTTGAGAATATACCTTTCAGGAAGTAGCTCTCCTATCGTTTCCATATCCTGATCTACCAAATAAACGATGATGGTATTCTTCTTGATATCGAGCCTGTAATACTCTGTGCCGGAATATTTCCTCATGCCTTCGTCTACGACTCTAATTTCAGAGTCACTAATGATTGCAGGTTTCTTTTTACGAAGGAAGACCTGGCCATTAGGATTTTCATACACTTCGTACCCTTCGGGCACAGTATCAGCCAATGGGCCAGAGCTCTTTAACGAAAAGAAATAGTTTGGACGACCTATTTTTGTTTTGCCTTGATGGAGGTAAAAGGTTTGAGATCTTCTGTTTTTATATGTTATCGGTTTAGATGACATATTATCATCACAAAGGCTTAACGTGGTGGGTAACCTTCTGTAAGGGGGATTGCGATAGCAGCTGGCCCCTTCTACAGTCATTCGTTCGCCCGCTTGTTAGTGGTTTCGTATTCTGCCTCTTCGCCTTGAATTCTGAGTCGTCACCCAAATGGAAGAAGATATGCCCTGTCATTTCTTCTCCATCTACCAAGGCCCATCCACGCCCACTCACAGGATCGCATTCGTCGTTTCCTTCAAATGAGAATCCAAGGCGAGCACTCTCTCCGTGTGGTTCTAACCTGCAATCTATCTCAACGTCGATGGCCCCAAAGTGAATCTCGCCTTATCCGTTCTTATCTATGAGAATGCGACCGGGCGATACCATGTCAATGTAATCCATGTCCCATTGATCCATTTCCGTGATTCGCCAGGTTCCAATGTATTCCTTCATCCTCGTCCTTTTCTTTGTCATCGTCTCGGGTACCTTATCGTCTAATGGGATATGACAGATAGCAATCAATGATATTCTCGCGCATGTATGATCCAATCGATTCTGATTTTAGTAATTCTTGGTAAACCTTTTTCGGAACCTCCTCGTATACCCATGCCTTTCCACTTCTGAAAACCACTTCCAAAGTTTTCGACTTGGGATCGTACCCTATTGCATATACCATGCTGGAGTTGACTTTCTTCAAGTTCATATGTTCACTACAAACGAATCATGTCATTTCGTTCTTTCTATTCTTGTCCGAAGTTCCTCAAAAGATAAAAGGGTTCCTGGGGGAGATCCATATCTTTTAAGCCTTCTATCCAACTCTTCCATCTGGCTCTGAGGGACAGGCACAGCAGATTCCTCCGAAGCGATGCTGTCCCACAGATCCTCAACCAGCAGGATTTTTTCAGGTGTACTTAATTGGGTGATTTCAGGAATATCACTTGCTCGCACTGTTTGCCTCCTTTCTTCTCAATGCCCCGAAAATAGCCCGATTATCACCCTCTCCCCTGGCGGGAGAGGGTGGGGGTGAGGGGGAAACATACCATGTCCAGCCCCACCTCAATCCTCCCCCGTCAAGGGGGAGGATAATACCTGTAATTTTCATGGTTCGCGGGTGACGAATCCGTCATGAATGATTGCCTTAAAACAACATTTTCGCCTTGTTTAACTATGACTCTAAAGCGTAGTTGAGCTGAATTCCTGCTGTAAACCGGTGATTTCCGCTCGAACGACCTTGTTCTTAAAGTGTATAGTGTAGCTTTGACCCCGTTTTCATTTCGAGATACTTTATTATTGTTTGTTTAATCTTTCAATAAATTCTTTTACAAAAATATGACTTCTGTTTGAATCAAGTTGGCAACGGATATTAAGAGTTTTCGCAAGATGATTAACGGCAATTTCGATATAATTTTCTGGATTTCTCTTATTCCAATATTTGAAGGAATAATTTGTTTCTTGATTTTGATTTAACCAATGGAAATAACCATTTTCTTTATGTGAATGATTCTCAATAAATAAGTTTGGAGCTTTCGGATGCAATAATTTTGTGTGGTAAAGACCATAGACAGGGTACATAATTTTTAAAATCTCGGCCATTCGTGCAACATTAATTCTAGGAGAAATACTTACGTTTTTTTCAATTAATTTTGGTTTTACTTCTTCCTTTATATATTTGATAAGTTTTGTACAGCAAATCTTAAAATCTGTAATATTCTTTTCATTAAATTTAAACGGTAAGTCCATTTGATTATGAATAAATCCTTTTAATACACTCGTTAATGAACCCTCAACAATTGGCAGAATCATTAACTGTTTCTTTGAAAACGAATAGCCAATTTCTTGATTTACCCACTGGTTTGAAATAGAGTTTTGGGAAAGGGTAGGAATAAATATGTCAGATTCATCAATATTTGTTTTCACTTTATCGGCTAGTAATCGGGCGGGGGATCTCTTTGAGGCAACTACAATTGGGGTAAAAATGTCTTTCTGCCTCTTTAAGACTCTGCTGGAATTCACTTGGGGTGATGTCCTCCGATACCCTTAAATTCTCAAAACAACCGCCTTCCGGAGCCTTGAAGGGCGGTTTTCCCGTGTCCGTTTTGCAACTGTCAGGTTTACAATGGAATTATTTTGTGAAGCTTGAAGCATCTCTCCATTGTCAATTTACGATTTTAATATACACCTTTTCTTAAATTTTGGGAAGTGTTGATTGAGGGTTGTCAGTTTGACATAAATTTCCTATTCTGATATAGAATTTTTCAACGAACCTCAGATCAAGATTAAATATAATGTTAGGCAATAGAAGGCAATCGATATAAAATGGAATGGAAGGCAGATTGAAAAGAGGGTTAAAGGGACCGGATGAAGATAGAAGGCATTATTTGGCTTAGAGACATTGCCGATAAACTGGAATTCAAGCATAATGTTACCATGGAGGAGGTAGAAGAAACGCTGAATAATAAGCCAAAATTTCGCTTTGTCGAAAAGGGTGAAAGGAAGGGTGAAGATATCTATATGGCATTGGGTCGAGCTGATTCAGGAAGACATTTATCTATCCTCTTTATTTACAAGAGGACAAAAGAAGCACTCATTTTAAGCGCCAGAGATATGGCAGATAAAGAGAGGAAGCAATATGGAAAAAAATAAAGCGAAAACTCTGCCCCGTTCAAGATCTGTCAGGGAACTTGTGGACTTCTTTGAGACCCATGACATGGGTGATTATTGGGAGAAAATGCCCAAAGCCCATTTTGATGTAAATATTAAGAAACGAAAGCATTTGATCGCCCTTGAGGAAGATATCGTTGATAAACTTACTGAGATAGCCAAATCAAAGAAGGTTTCATCGGAGTCACTAATTAATACTTGGTTGAAGGATAAAATCCGCAGAACAACCAAGATTCAAAAAGTTGCCTAACATAGACCAGGAGATGGCTAATAGCCACCAATGATTTCAGTTGCTATGAGGCTTTAATCCATTTTGGAATCCTTAACTGGATTCAGGATCGTTATCGCAAAGTCTTTAGATTCCACCCCGGGAGATTCAATTCCTCTCTCTTCATAGTAAGCTTCCACTCTTTCGATGATCTGATCTTCTTCCAAAGGGACCTTTTCCAAAGACCCCTCTAATCCATCGAGACGTTCTTTTGGATAAAATGTAAAATCACCAGAAATGCTGATGTCTTCAATTCTCCCTTCAGAGATCTCCTCGGCAGTTCGAATCAGACCTCCCTTGGTCTTGTGGAGACCATAAAGTACCTCCACCCCTTCCTTGATTTTAACCCCTCCCGGAATTCTTGGAGTTTTTTTTAAGAGAAATTCTTCCGAAGTCATCCATGATTCTATTTGCTTCATCTTCTCAAGGATTTCTGAATTCAATGAAGCCGGAGTCAACTTTCCCACCCTTTTTTCAAATTTCTCTTTGAGGACTGAGACCACTTCCTCCCGCGACGGAATTACTCCTAATTCTCTCTTCATCGTCGTCAGGTTTTCTTCCATTGTTTTATAAACCTTGTCCCTGAATTTCTCATCAGGCACTTTCAAGATCCTGCTCATCGCTTGGTAGTCAAAATCGAGGAGGATACCCCCTACAAAGACCATGCATTCTCCGATGTTTCCTCCACCCTCCCCCGCAATCTTCCTCGCTGAACTTGTGATAATGTCGTTGATGGCGCGAAATTCTGCCTGTATTCCAAATGTCCGATAAGTCTCCACAGGGGCTTGTGAAAACCAGGGGTAGATATCGCAAATGGCCTTGGGAAATTTTGGGTTGTCCTTTTTCCAGATGAGTTGATAGAAAATCTGATTCTCATCTAAATAGGTTGCTCCTCCACCCACCTCTCTTCGCATGAAGGGGATTTTAGAGTTTCTACAATATTGGAGATCCACTTCTTGCTCAGCATCCTGAAAGTATCCGATGCTTACAAGAGGAATTTTGGGCGAAACAATGACCAGGGCCTCCATCCTCATTCGGGCAAGAGCATGAAAAACGAGCATGGATTGCTGGCCTGGAAGTTTCCCAAGGTCAAAAAAAAGCATTTTGTCCTCACTTTCTCACCCCAATTCTCTCTCTCCCAAATGGGGAGAGGAATTGGCTGCGGGGTTCTATTTTTTTGGATATATTTTCAGTGGGCACATCAATGCGATTCTGTCAAAATCGGCGTCATCGTGAAGCAGGAGTAATTTATTTTCAATAGCTGTTTGCGCAATGATGCAGTCTGCCGTTTTTCGAATGGTGATCCCCTCTTTGCGGCATTTCCGGTAGATTTGGGCTGCCTTGATGTAGGAGTCGTGACCATCTAAAGAATAGACAGGGAAATGAAGAAGATGATGACGGGCTAATTCGAAGTCTTCATCTTTCTTAAATCCTTGAAGAACCTCAGTCAGGATGAACTCTGAGATACAAACCTCTTCTTCTGCTTCAACGAGGTCTTCAAATAAACGAACCGAGATTGCATCAATACCGTTAAAAAATTTTATCCAAACTGAGGTGTCAACGAGAATCATCAGACCGGAATCTCCTCATCTCGTCTAAGTTCCCTTCCCAACGCATTTTCCCCTTTAAACCAAGAATCTTTTTTCTCTCCTTACGGTTAATGAGTTCCCTGAGGGCAAAATCCACCAGCTGCCTTTTCTTATTAATGCCCGTATATTTCATTCCCTTCTCGATGAGTCTGTCATCGATCACAATATTCGTACGCATTTTCTTGCTACCTCCTTATACACATTCTATTATTAAAAAATGTGTATGTCAAGCATCTGTTCATTCACACGCAAGAAGACACCTCCCTTCCCCTCTTTTCCTCCTTTTGTACCTGCCTACCGGCAGGCGAGGGGGGGCTCAGGGTAGACTTCGTGAAGCAATCCCATGAGATTGCCGCGTTGCTGCGTTCCTCGCAATGACTATTTTAATAAACACTGTAGTATTCCATCTTCGCTGAGGCAACAATGGAGGAAGCGTGCCTCCATTTAAGGATTATTCGACTGCCCTACATCCAACCATTCAGCAAGTGAAGATGCGTAATCTGAGTCTAAGTGCTGGGTGGAGTAAAGGAATAGGGTGCCGATGGAGGTCATTGTCTGAGCGATGTCTTGATACGCTCCCATTTGCCGGTTCCCTGCAGGAACTTCTGATAGAGCCTCACTTCAGGCCTGCCTTGCGCAAGGCACCGATATGGCGATCCAAATCGGCCTGATTCTTGAAGAGGAGTGATTTTACATAATGTTCAAGAGAAAACTTGGGGTCTATTCTGAGGACTTCTGTGGCCTCAATCTGAGCTTCCTTCTCACGACCCATCAAACTATAAGTGGCGGCTAAGCCCAAGTGAGGCATCGTACTATCAGGGGCGCGATGGAGAGCTTTCTTATATTCCTTTATCGCCTCTTCATACCGCCCCAATTGAACATAGGAAGAGGCCAACATTAGAGAATACCAGGCCGGGAAAGGATTGAGACGTATTGCCTTCTGATACATTGCAATTGCTTCCTCAAACCTTCCAGCATAGTATAAACTATAAGCCAATGCCGCTTGGACAAAATCTGAATTGGGATCGAGAGCGAGCGCCCGTTCCCCTTCTGCAATAGCCTTTTCGTACTGCCTTTTACTCAAATAGATTCTTCCCAAAAAGGCGTGAGCTTCTCCCGAAGAGTCGTCAAGGACGAGGGTCTTCTGTACGTATTCTTCTGCACGTCTTAGAGATTGTTCAGCGGATTCAGTCGTTCCATACCTCAAATCCATGATGAGAGTCGCGCTCAGGCGTAAGTAGGCCCCGACATATTTCGGGTCGAGAGCAATAGCTTCCTCTGCATATCTTCGGGCCAGGATATTACCCTCTTTAGTGAATCGATCTGCCTGCTCACGTGATTGCAAGAGCTTCAAATATGCCTCAAGGTTGTCCGTGTCTTTTATCGATAGGCTGGATCGTTCCACCCCCACCAGCTTAACCTGGAGGGCAGATATGATCCTCAGCGTAATCTCATCCTGTAAAGCAAAAATGTCTTTCAGATCTCGGTCGTAGCGTTCAGCCCACAAGTGGTGTCCCGCAAGGGCATCGATGAGTTGTGCGGTAATCCTCACTTTGTCACCCGATTTGCGGACGCTTCCCTCCAGGACATACCGCACACCCAGTTCCTCGCTCACCTGCTTGACCTTCACGGGCTTACCTTTATAGGTGAAGGTTGATTGCCTTGAAATCACAAATAAGTGGGGAACCTTGGAGAGAGCGGTGATGATTTCCTCAGTGATTCCATCGCTAAAATACTCCTGCTCTTTGTCACCACTCATGTTGACAAATGGAAGCACTGCAATGGAGGGTTTGTCGGGCAAAGGGAATGCCATCTTCTCTTTCGAGGCAACCTCAAGTGGAGCAGTTGTGGGGCGAAAGTATAAACGCCAGATTGCAAACGCAGCGGCAATAACAATCAGAATTGCTATAACCATTAAGGCCGTCCTCTGCCATTTTCTTGATTTACCTCTTTTCTCGCCAATCACCTTACCGGCTGCTTCAGGCTCTATCAGGACTCGATACACCCGCACTGGCTCTGCTATGTTCTTGACAATTTGCTCTCCCAGATACTCATACCCTATGGCCAACTTGTTTTTGACCTGATCATAAGCTGTTCCTGAGATACAGATGCCTCCTCCCTCAGCTAAGCTCTCCATCCGGGCTGCGATATTGACGCCGCCCCCAAAGATCTTATCTCCCTCTTCCACCACATCCCCAAGGTTGATCCCGATTCGAAATTCCATCCTGCGGTTTTCAGGCAACTCATCATTCCTGACTTTGAGTTCTTTTTGAATCTCCACAGCGCACTGCGCTGCATCCACCACACTGGCAAACTCACCCAACAAGTTATCCCCTGGAGCATCCACAACTCTACCATGGTGCTGTTGAATGAGATTTGTCATTACTTCTTTGTAAATATTAAGGGTGCGGATGGTTCCAACCTCATCCTCGCCCATGAGGCGACTATAACCTTTAACATCTGCATTCAGGATTGCACTGAGTTTACGTTTAACTTCTTGGTTGGTCATGGTATCCTCGCCTAAAAATCTCAGGAGTGGAAGAAAAGAGACAATTTTTTTAAGAGACCTCGGCTTTGGATATGTTTAGGAGCCTCCAAAGAGATATAAAACTCCTCGGAGGCTTTCATGTCGGCACCTTCTGGGAAAAGCTTCTCACGACTCTCTCCAAAAGAATTAGGGTTGTGTTGTCAGTTTGTTTTACAGAAATTAGTTAAAATCCTTCATTTTGATGCCAGTCTATATGATCCGTATAAAGGAGTCAAAGGAAATCTGAAGGGAGAAGAAACTATTCAGTTACATGGAAGCAGGGATAATTTTACTTTTCTAAGGTGAGCCGGATCCATTCAGTTCATATTTTTTAGGACAAACTCTGTGATGTCCATTGCAGTGACAGGGATCTTTTTTCTTCGGGCTGTAGTCATGATGGTGCGGACGCACTGCTGGCAGGAGGTAATCACTGTTTGAGCCCCTGTGGCCTGGATCTCCTTGATTTTCTGTTGTGCGAGGGCTGCTGAAAGTTCTGGATCCACCATCTCGAGATTACCTCCTCCACCACAGCACTTACACTGTTCTCTTTGGCCTTCCATCTCCACCAATTCTATCCCAGGGATGGCGCGAAGGACTCCCCGCGGGGCCTCATAAATCCCGCTGGCCCTTCCCAGGTCACAGGGATCGTGATAGGTGACCTTTATCTTCTTCTCTTTGAAGTTGATCTTTCCCTCGTCGATCAGTTTCTTGATGAATTGGGTGGAGTGAAATATCTCGATATCCGTCTTATACTCCTCCATCCAGGTATGGAAGCAAGAGGGACAGGCAAACACCACCCTTTCAACACCCTTCTCTTTCATTTTTTCCAAATTGTGTTGGACCATGACTTCGGCCTCCTTTTTCATTCCTGCCCCGATCAGGGGAAACCCACAGCACCATTCCTCTCCTCCCAAAAGGGTGAAGTCAACTTCACCCTTGTTCAGGATTTCAACAAGGGCTTTAGGGATCTTCTGTACCATAGGAAAAAAGGAAGCCACACATCCAACAAAAAAAGCCACCTGGGCCTTCTCTTTCTGATAGAGGTGCTCTGGGAGTTCACCCAAAGACTTTACCCACTCTGTCCTCTCGACATTTTCGTTCCCGAGAATGTTGTGGACCTGGAGGAGATTTGACTTTAATTGATCCACTGCCTTCGGATAATAACCCATCTCTACCAAGGTCTCCCTCAAGGCAAGCCAGAGATTTCTGGAATCGATGGAGACAGGACAACTCACACTGCACTCCCCGCAGAGGGTGCAGCGGTAGACCATCTCTGAGAATTTTTTCAGCTTCTCCTCATCCAATTTTTTGGGGCCGAAAATTCTGGCCCATATTCCGTATTGGCCGCGAATAAAGGACTTGAAAGTCTGAATTTTTCCACGAGGATCGATCTCTTCTTCACCCTTCTGGGCATACACAGGGCAATAGTTTAAGCATTCACCACACCGGGTACAGGCATCAATTTCGATCAGTTGTTTGGGAGAAAGGTTTGATAGTTTCATGGTTCATTCCTAATCGCCGCCACCCTCCCATCGAGGGGAAGGGCGATGGAGGGGAGGCCCTTAGGCTGCCTCCTTTTCGTTGGAAGCTTTTTCCTCGTAAAGCCGGGCCAGGAATTCGGTAATGTTGTAGATCTCGATATTCTGTCTTCGAAGCCTCGCATTTCTGAAATTGTGTAAACATGAGGGACATTCCGTGAGGAGGATTTCAGCTCCTGTATCCTCGATGATTTCAGCTAATCGATTTCTTGAAATCTTTACGGATTCTTTCGGAAATGCACCCCTGAAGCCACCTCCCGCACCGCAGCACATGGCGTTCTCTCTGGTTCGCCTCGGCTCTACAAAATTGGGAGCGATCTTCCGAATGATCTCCCTCGGCTCCTCATAAATACCTGCGTGGCGGCCAAGGTCGCAGGGGTCATGATAAGTGACCCGCTTCTCTGTTTTTACCTGAAATTCAAAGTCTTTTAGAAATTGGGTAATATGTTTGACTTCCAGTCTCAGATTTTTATAGGCGGAATGTTCTTTGAACACCCGATAACAGTAGGGACAAGTGGTAATTAGCGTTTGGGCTCCAGTTTTTTGGAGCTCTCGAACATTGTGTTGGGCCAACTCATCCTTGATCTTGTACCCTACATCCTCCAGCACACCACTGCAGCAGACCTCATCCGTCATCGTAAAGTCGACCTGAAGGAGATCAAGAAGGCGAATGGTTTCCCTCACGCTTTCCTCCTCCCGATAAGTTCCCACACAACCCAAGAATAGAACGTAAGGGGCGTGTTCTTTTTTGTGCCCCCAGTCATGCCGCTCTTTTTCTCCGTAAATATTTCCGTATTTCTCCACGACCTCGCCCATTGCCTTAAAGAGGTTGTCGTAACCCATTCCAACCATATCCTTCCGCATCGCCTTGATTACTTCCGGAGGGTCTACCCCTGAAGGGCAGTTGGTTGTGCAATTCATGCAAGTGGTGCAACGCAGGAGAGCCTGAGCAACCCCGTCGGTAACAGGAAGTTTTCCCTCCATGACCTCCTTTAGGAGAATCATCTTTCCACGGGCATTGGTAATGGGCCTTTTAGTCAGGTCAAAGATGGGACAGACGGCCCGGCAAAAACCGCACCGAGAACATTGAGTAATCGCCTTGCGCCGTTTTTCATCCAATTGCAGAGGATTGGTCATTAGTTTTCCTCAATGGAATCAAAAAGTAAATGTCAAATGTCAAAACTCAAATTTCAAATGAATGTCAAATGACAAAGTTCAAATTGGTAATTATTTGGCATTTGGATTTTGAAATTTGACATTGCACTGTTCAATCCAATGCTCTTTTCCCTGGGTTCATGATGTTATTGGAATCCAAGGTTCTCTTGATTTTTTTCATCAGGGCCATTTCTATTGGATCATGTTCCAAGGTCATGTAGTTAGCCTTGGATAGACCGATGCCGTGTTCACCCGAAAGGGTTCCATTGAGGGAAATCGCGAGACGAAAGATCTCCTCTTCTACCTTTTCCGTTCTCTCCACCTGTTCTGGATCGTATTCATCGTAGAGGATCTGTGGGTGGAGGTTTCCATCGCCGGCATGGCCGAAGGTGGCGACTACGATTCCGTGTCTCTGAGAAATCTCCTGAATCCCCACCAATAACTCCGGAATTCTCGAAATGGGAACGGTGACATCATCCAAGACAAAGCTGGTGCTTGCCCGGGCAAGGGTTGCGTAAGCGGATTTACGGGCTTTCCAGAGATTGAGCCGATCCTTTTCGTCCTTCGCTGTCTTGATCTCGGTGGGGTTATTCTGCTTGAGTATGCGAAGGACCACTTCCATCTGAGCCTCCACCTCTTCCCAGGTGTAACCATCTGTCTCCGTCAAGATCATTGCCTCTGCTTCAGGAAGATCGATGTCCGTGTTCTCTCTGATTGATTTCAGGGTCACCTTGTCTAAAATCTCCATGACGCTTGGAAGGATTCCACTGGTCATGGTCTGGAAGATGGCCTTTCCTGCATCTTCCAACCTGTTAAAAGTGGCCACAGCGGTCATGGCATGGCGGGGAATGGGATTGATTTTTAATGTGACCTCTGTGATGACTCCCAACGTTCCTTCTGCCCCGATGAAGAGCTTAGCCAGATCATAGCCAGAGACGCATTTCATCGTATAGGAGCCTGTGTGCATTACCTCTCCGGTTGGCAGGACGACCTGTAGACCAAGGACATAGTCCCGGGTGGTGCCATATTTCGCCCCTTTAATTCCGCCAGCATTGGTGGCCGCATTTCCTCCGATGGTAGATACGGAACTGCTCGCCGGATCGGGCGGAAAAGTAAACCCGTGCTTCGCCAGTGCCCGATTGAGATCATCGCAGACCACACCTGCCTGGACACGGGCGTAGCGGTTCTCAATGCTAATCTCAAGGATCCGATTCATCCGGGAGAGGTCGATGATGATTCCGCCTTGGATGGGAATCACACCCCCACTGAGGCTGGTGCCAGCCCCCCGAGGGACGACAGGAATCTTCTGCTCATTAGCAAACTTGACGATTTGGGACACCTGCTCCGTCGACTCAGGCCAGACTGCGGCGTTGGGCCGGTGAACATTCATCGAAGCATCGTAACTATATGGGACCAGTTCTTCCAACTGGTCAGTAACGTTCTCCTTTCCGACAATCTCAATTAATTTTTGCATCATCTGCCATCCCTCTTCGCAAATTTCTCAATTGCAGAGTTTTAAATAACAAATAGACAGAAAGAAAACAACCTTTTTTATAAAACGTCAGCCTCCAACAAATTATAACCTTCGGGTGAATTTTGGAAAAGCAAAAGGGACTCAAAAAGTCCCTTTTGCTTTGAATCTATACATAACGACATAATAAATTGCGCATGTGTTGTCATTCCCGCCCCGTATCAAGCACGGGGTAAACTCCAGCGGGAATCCAGAAATTCTAAGACCGAAATTCAAATACTGGATTCCCCCGTATCAAGTATCCCGTGTCAAGCACGGGACAGGCTAAGGCAGGCTTATCAAACCCGGAATGACAAACTGTACAAGACTTATGTCGTCATGTGCAGCCCCCTCATGCAACCTTTTTCTGAGCTCCGAATGCCTTTACCTCTGATTCGACATAATTCAAATGCTCAAGGATTCTCTCTCTGGCTTTATCAGGGGAGTGGTTCTTGATCGCATTGAATATTCGGTAATGCTGATAGAGTAGTTTTTTCACCTTCCCTCGCTCTGTGAAAACCCTTGCCACAGATTCCCTGAGGAGGTCATAAATCGTGGACATAAGGTGAGTTTGAATCGTGTTATGAGTTGTTTGGGCCATGGCCAGGTGAAAATCGGCATCTTGTTTTTCCCAGGATCGGCCTTCTTCAAAGGCTTTCCTCATCTCTTCGATAATACCCTCCAGTTGGTGAATATCTTCTTCTGTAGCCCTTTGGGCGGCGTGATAGGCACCCCAGGTTTCCATTGCTTTTCTTACCTCTATCAGGTCGAAGATCTTCTGAGTATCGGTCTTGATGAGGAGGGAAAGAGGGTCTTGGATCCTCTCTGAGGTCACCGATTTAACGAAGGTCCTTTTGGCCCGTTTTACTTCCAAAAAACCCATGGCAACCAGGGAGTTCAATGCCTCCCGAAGAGAAGGGCGGCTCACACCAAATTCCTTGACGAGTTCCCGCTCCGAGGGAAGGCGTTCGCCTGGCTTTAAATGTCCCTCACTGATGAGTCTTCTTATCTGATTGACAATTTCATCGGATACTCTGACATGCTTGATGGTCTTAAACATTTCAAGCTCCTCCATTCTCACCAGGGCGCTATTGCGGGTAATTGAATCAATGGTCTTACCAATTTAAAACAAATCGGAATTTTTGTCAATTTGGAATGGAAAGTGTTTGAAATCAATGAATTGGTCGTCTAAGAATAATTTGGTTATCTGGTCTTACCAGTTTACCATCACATGTTTTTTGTTGACAATGCCCTTCTCCGTTTGTTATAAAGCGGAAAGATATCAATGCAGATGTGTTCATTTTATCGCTTGAGGAGGTAACTATGGCTCGATTATACGAGTATCAAGGGAAACAATTGCTAAAGGCGGCCAAAGTGCCAATCCCTCAGGGTGAGGTCGCAACGACGCCACAGGAGGCCAGAAAGATTGCGGAGAAGATAGGCAGGCCCATTGCCATCAAATCACAGATCTGGGCTGGGGGACGTGGAAAAGCAGGAGGCATTAAGTTCGCTCAAAATCCTTCTGAGGCGGAAAAACTTGCCACTGAACTTTTGGGATTCGAAATTAAAAATCTTAAGGTGGAGAAGGTACTGGTTGAGGAGAAACTAAATATCGATAAGGAATACTATGTCGGTGTGATCATCGATGCCTCGAAAGAAGTCAGGGCACCGGTTGTCATGTTTAGTACGGAAGGAGGTATGGATATTGAAGCCGTTCCTTCGGAAAAGATCGCCCAAATGACCGTCGATGTCCTCAGGGGCTTCCGCCTCTATGATGCCCTCAACCTTGCCGTCAAACTGAAGGTTCCGACCCAATTCCTCCCCTCTATTGCTCAAGCTATCATGGGATTGTACCAGACATTCAAAAACTACAATTGTCGGACGGCGGAGATTAATCCCCTTGTTTTAACCAAGGATGGAAAAGTATTGGCTGGAGATTGCCGCATGGCGATCGATGATTCTTCGGTATTCCGCCATCCGGAATTAGGCATCGACGTCGCCCGCGAGGCTCCTACCCCTCCAACAGAGTTAGATAAGATTGCATGGCAGATAGAGGAGGGAGATCTGCGAGGGACCTGCTATATCGCACAAATGGTTCCGGAAATCAAAGGATTGAATTATGTGGGCTACCATGGGATAGGTGGAGGTGGTGCCATCCTGGGAGTGGATGCCTTGAATCGTCAGGGACTTAAGATTGCGAACTACGCCGATACCAGTGGAAACCCAACTGCTGCAAAAGTCTACCGGGCAGCCAAAGTTATTATCAACCAACCAGGGATCGAAGGATATATGCTGGGTGGGTTCATCGTGGCAAATCAGGAACAGTGGCACCATGCCCATGGAATTGTGAAGGCCCTCAGGGAAGAATTGCCAAAGAGGCCGGGCTTTCCCTGTGTGATATTGCTCTGTGGCAATAAAGAAAAAGAGTCCCTTGAGATATTAAAGGAAGGTACGAAAGATTTGCCCGGAAGGATTGAGATCTACGGAAGCGATAAGGTTTATGAAACCGAGTTTCTGGCGAAGAGAATGAAAGCTCTCATTCTTGAGTATCGGAAGGATAGAGGGATAAACCCCGTACAATAATCTCTGGATACGGGGCTTATCGGAAGAATTTGATTGAGGTACGAACGTTTATCTCTGGCTAAGGTTTGGAGCTTTATATATTGTACGGGGTAAGCCCTGTGCAATAATCTCTGGGTGCGAGGTTTAGCCAAAGAACGGGATTCAGATACAAATGTTTATCTTAAGCTAAAGCTTCGAGCTTTATGTATTGCACGGGGTAAAGGAGGAGTGAGCCCATGGAATTCAAGGAGAGGACAATTAAAATCATTATCGATGAGAGCAAATGTGTCGATTGCAAAACCCATGCATGTGCTGCGGGATGTAAACTCTATGATCGGGGCATCCTGGTGATCAAAGATGGGAAGCCGGCCCTTGGAGGGGATGCCGAATATGCCCAGAGGGTTGGGACAGAATGCCTGGCCTGCGAATATGAATGCTGGTTCAGAGGAAATAAAGCGATTAAAATAGAGGCTCCAATTCCTGGATTGAAAGAGTACTTGGAAAAACGGGGACTATCACTTTCATAAAAAGGGGTGAAAAAATGGCTATCCTGCTTGAGAAAAATACAACAATTTTAGTTCAGGGGATTACCGGAAGAGAGGGCTCGGCACGAGCCGCATTTATGAAAGGTTATGGCACGAAGGTGGTGGCCGGGGTGACACCTGGAAGAGGCGGAGAAGAAGTGTCCGGAATACCCGTCTACAACACGGTCGAAGAGGCCGTCAGGGAAAAGGGCCCTGTTGATGCCAGCGTCACCTTTGTTCCTGGGCCTGGCCTCAAAGATGCAGTTTTGGAAGCCTTAGATGCCGGAATTAAGTTTATTGTGATGCCGGTTGAGCGGGTTCCCCTTTATGACATCCTTGAAATGATGGCGTATGGGAAACAGAAAGGAGCACGTCTATTGGGGCCAGGTGCAATCGGAATTATCAGCCCTGGAATCGCAGCCGCGGGCTGGCTCGGTGGTACTCCGGAGTTTGCCAAGAGGGTGTTTGTGCCGGGACCTGTAGGAGTGATCTCGAGAAGTGGAGGACAGTCCGGTACGGTGCCATGGACCATCAAAGAAGCGGGCCTTGGTGTTACAACGGTTTTACACATCGGAACAGAACCCGTTGTGGGACAGTCCTTCGGGGACATCTTGCCTCTTTTTGAGGCGGATAAAGATACAAAGGCTGTTGCCATCTTTGGTGAGATTGGCGGTCCCTATGAAGAGGAAGCAGCCGAGGCCGTGAGAAAGAAAGAATTCACAAAACCTCTTGTCGTTTATGTTGCCGGGGCATGGGCTCCGGAGGGCATGCGATTCTCTCATGCCAGCAGTATCATCGAAAGGGGAAAGGGATCGGCAAAGGACAAGATCAAATTCCTTAAGGAAGCTGGGGTCCATGTGGTTGACCGACCCGATGAAATTGCTCCCACGCTTAAACGATTGTTAGGCGTCTAATAAGGATCAAATCCCCCCTCGCCCCCCTGAAGCTGTGAAAAAATTAGGGGCAGTGGAGCGGCCAGAGGGATATCTTCAAAACTGTAGAATGCGGACTTTGAAAATGTATGGGTCATGAATCGGTTTAAGTTATCAATCTTACATGGTTTTCAATCCTTATCATTAAGCCTGAAAAAGGTAGCCGCTCTACAGTTTTTCCGACATCCCCCTGTCCGCTCTGTGAATCTTGGGATTTTTTCACACCTTCCCTTTTCTAAAGGGGAATGGGGGGGGATTACACAATAGGCGGGACATTCCTGCCCCGCCTATTGAAAGTCTAAGAAAGTTCAAATCAGACGTTTTGATTCTGGGATTTGACATTTGAGCTTTATTTGTCATTTGGATTTTGAAATTTGACATTGATTTAAAAAACCTTATAGGAGGTGCAGAAATGACTGTCATGAGATCCGTTTTTTATATTCCGGGAAATAATGAAAAGATGATTTCCAAAGCCCCTGAGACACCAGCAGACATCATCACTTTGGATCTGGAAGATTCCGTTCCCCCTGCTGAGAAACCAAAAGCCCGTGAAATGACACGAGGGAACTTGAAATTTACGGGATCGGGTGGGTCCACTGTTTATGCCCGGATCAATAACTGGGAGACGCTGATGACCAATGATGACCTCGAGGCAATAGTCTACGACGGATTATCAGGTGTTTGTTTAGCCAAATGTGGTGGTCCGGATCATGTTCAACGTCTCGATTGGAAACTGGAGGAATTGGAGCGAAGGAGGGGACTGAAAGTGGGCAGTATCGCCATTCAGCTTCTTATCGAGACAGCAAAGGGTGTGATGAACGCCTATCCTTCTGCCATAGCCAGCAAGCGGGTCAACTCCCTTATCTTTGGCGCAGTGGATTACACTAAAGACATGAGGGTTAAGCTCACCATTGAAGGGGAGGAACAATTTTATGCTCGGGCCCATACCGCTGTTGCTGCAAGGGCGGCAGGCTGCATCGCTATCGATTGTCCCTTTGTAGCCTTTAAAGACACAGAGGCCTTTGAGAAGAGCACACGATTCGGCCGCCAACTGGGTTACGAAGGAAGAATGCTCATTCACCCGAGTCAGATCGAACCATCCCATAGAATTTATACCCCATCCTCGGAGGATGTGGAATGGGCAAAGGGAGTTGTAAAGGTTTTTGAGGAAGAAGGGATTGCCAAAGGTGCTGCAGCTGTTTCCTATATGGGGAAAATGGTGGACACCCCAGTCTATGATAATGCCAGAACAATCCTTGCCATCATGGAAGAAATATCCGCTTTTGATGCCAAACGAAAGAAGGCATGAGGTTAGTTCATTTCAAAATATGCAATTAAATAGAGTCTGTCTATAAAGGCTCTTAATCCGTCATGCCGGACTCGATCCGGCATCCAGACGTCGTCCCGACGAAAGTCGGGAACCATCTCAAAGACTGGGTCCCGGTTTTCACCGGGAACCCTGGATTCCGGCTTTCGTCGGAATGACGACTTTTTATGAAACCGGTAGTTTATGGACAGACACTAAATAATGGAGGGCATGACAATCCCCCCCGCCCCCCTTTATTAAAGGGGGGTGGGGGGATTTTTTTAGAGGAATCTGTGTCATGAGAATTATCATTGTCGGACAGGGTCCTTTCGGGGAGAAGGTATTGGAAGCCTTGATCCAAAAGAAAGAAGAGATTGTCGGGGTCTTCTGCCCCCCGGATAAAAGAGGTAAGCCCATGAAGAGTCTGGCTGAGAAGTCTGGTATCTCCCCCTTTCGTCCAAACCGTATGAAGGATCCGGAGGTGTACGATGTGTTGATGCAGTTGAAGCCGGATCTTGTTATTGAGGCTTTTGTAACCGATATCATCCCCGAGAGACTTCTGAATATCCCCTCTATCGGAACAATTTGCTACCATCCTTCTCTTTTACCTCGACATCGAGGAGCCAGCGCTATTAACTGGGCGATCACTCAGGGCGACCTTCGTACCGGGTTGACTATTTTCTGGGTTGATAAAGGTATCGATACCGGTCCAATCCTCCTTCAAAAGGAGGTAGAGATTGGCGCTGAGGATACGACAGGATCCCTTTACTTCAATACTCTTTTTCCGCTGGGGGTGGAAGCCATTGTGGAAGCTGTTAAATTAATCAAGAGGGGAGATGCGCCTAAAATCCTGCAGGATGACTCCAAGGCTACTTATGAACCTCCCTTCGATGACCGGTTTTCCAGCATCGATTTTGAAAAGTCGGTCAGGGACGTTTACAATTTGATTAGAGGGTCCGATCCTCAACCAGGGGCTTTTACGATTTTTGAAGGAAAAAAAATTAGCTTATATGATGCCTCTCTTATTCTGAAATCTGTTGAAAAGGTCCCAGGAGAAGTTGTTAACGTTGAAGAGGGAGGTCTCCAGATCGCTGCAAAAGACGGTATTCTGAAAATAGGCAAGCTAAGGGTGGATAAGGGCGAGAAGATAGGACCATTGGAATTTGCACAGGCGGTCGTTTTGAAAATTGGAGATCGATTCGGTGAATGACTCAACCCTAAAGGGTTGAGTCGCAAAACTGGGATATCTGTAACTCAAGGCTTTAGCCTTGATACGCGAGGAGATTGCAAATGGAACGGGAGAAGATGATTGAAGAACTGACCAAGATCGTTGGGAAGGAGAATATCCTATCCAGCGAAACGGACTTGCTGCTTTATGGCTACGATGCTTCGCTTTTCAAAGGGAAACCTGATTGCATCGTCCTCCCGGGGTCAACCGAGGACGTTTCCAAAATTGTTAAGTTCGCTCATGCATCAGGGATCCCTATCATTGGCAGAGGCTCAGGGACGAACCTAAGCGGGGGTACCGTTCCCACACGAGGTGGAATCGTCCTACACTTTTCGAGGATGAACAAAATCCTGGAGATCGATATTGAGAATGAGAGGGTCGTCGTAGAACCAGGGATCTTTACCCTCGTCTTAAAGAACCAGTTGGCTCGTTACGGATTTGTTTACCAACCAGACCCTGCCAGTGAAAAAGTCTCAACCTTAGGTGGTAATTTTGGAGAAAATTCTGGGGGACCTCACTGTCTCAAATACGGGGTGACAACGAACCATATCTTAGGAGCTGAAGTGGTTTTCTCCGATGGAGAGGTCATCCAAGTTGGCGGTAAGACCTTGGACAATCCAGGGTATGATTTGACGGGGATTCTTGTCGGTTCGGAGGGGACTTTGGGAATCGCCACGAAGATAGTTCTCCGAATCATGCCAAAACCGGAAGCGGTCAAGACGATGCTGGCTATCTATAATACCTTAGAGGATGCCGGGAGAACCGTATCGGGCATTATCGCCGATGGAATCGTACCCGCCACTTTGGAGATGTTGGACAGACTGACCATCAAGGCTGTCGAGGAATCAATCCATGCGGGCTTTCCCCTGGATGCGGAAGCGGTCCTCTTAATTGAACTCGACGGAGTCAAAGATGGGATGGAAAGGCTGGCCGAAAGGATTATGGAGATCTGCAAGAAAAATAACGTCCGTGAGGTGAAGGCAGCAAAAACAGAGGCAGAGAGGACTCAGCTTTGGGCGGGTCGTAAGGGGGCTTTTGGTGCCATTGCCAGACTCCGGCCGAACTATCTGGTTTGTGATGGAACCGTCCCCAGAACAAAACTTCCTGAGGTTTTGACCAAAGTGATGGAGGTGGGGAAAAAGTATAACCTTGTCATCGCGAACGTCTTCCATGCCGGGGATGGAAACCTCCATCCCCTCATCCTGTTTGACGAGAGGAATGAGGAGGAGTTGAGAAAGGTTCATTTGGCTGGCTCTGAGATTTTAAAGATATGTGCTGATGCAGGTGGAACGATCAGTGGCGAACATGGAATTGGCACAGAGAAGATGAAGGAGATGTTTTTCGTCTTCAGCCCTCGGGATATTGCTGCGATGAAAAAAGTCAAAACGGCCTTCGATCCCACTAATATTTATAACCCTGGAAAGGTGTTGCCTGAAGTTAAAGCGTAGTAGAAATTAAGATAAAAATTAATTCCCTCCCGCCAGGGGAGGGGAGCTATTTTCTGAATTAAGGAAAGGGACTTGAGTATGCCTAAAACCGATAAGCTGGTTTCCAGATTAAGAGAGATAGCTGGGGAGGACAATCTCATCCAAGACCCAGATAAGCTCAAAGCCTCTGCCATCGATGGGAAACGACCTAAAGTGATCGTTTCTCCGAAAACGATTGAAGAGGTTGCGAAAATTGTTTCCTATGCCAACGAGCAGAATCTAACCATTATTCCAGTGGGAAGCCGGACGAAGATGGGAATGGGTGGTATCCCGAAAAAGGTCGACATTGTCCTTTCAACCGGTCGGCTCAATCACATCACCGATTCTGACACAGATAATCTGACACTCTCGGTGGAAAGCGGAATCACCTTGAGCGAGGTTCAAAAAAGCCTGGCGAAGGAGGGGAGGGGATATTTCCTCCCTCTTGACCCGCCCTTTACAGAGAAAGCCACGATCGGCGGTATCGTGGCAACCAATTCGAGCGGGCCAAAAAGATTGCTCTATGGGACGGCCAGGGATTTGATCACCGGAATGAAGTCTGTTTTCCCTAACGGGGATATTGTGGTTTCTGGAGGGAAGACAGTCAAGAATGTCTCCGGCTATGACATGTGCAAATTATTGATCGGATCCTTTGGAACCTTAGGGATTATTTGTGAAGTGACCTTTAAACTGCTTCCTCTCCCTGAAAAGGAGGCGACCCTATGGATTCCTTTTGCGACCATTGAGGAAGCAAATGGGTTCGTCCAGGAGATTGCCCACTCTCAATTAATTCCTGCATCCATGGATATCCTCAATGCGATGGCCGTTAAAAAAATAAAAGATACAGTATTGATGCCCCAAAATAGGAATTATCTTGTTGCCGTTGGATTGGAAGGTGTTGCCGAAAGCATTGAAAGGCAGATTGCTGAGGTGAGGGACAGGGGAACAAAACATGGGGCCCTTGAGACAGTCCCCGTGAATTCGGAAAGGCATCGAGCCTTTTGGATTGCCGTCCGGGACTCTGCCCAGGGTTTGGCCGAGGCGGATCCGGACCTTATCTCCCTGAAGTCAACTTTTCTGATCTCCAAGTGTGGAGAGATGTTGAGGAGTTATGAAAAAATCGCCCAAGGATTGGGGGTCGATTGTGCCTTCATCTGCCATTCCGGAAGTGGGATCTTATACACCTACGTGCTGGCAGGAAAGAATTTGCGATTAAAAATTGAATCCTTGGTCAAACTCATTGGAGAAGTAACATCTGAAGCGGTAAGAAATGGAGGCAACCTGTTGGTTGAATCGTGTCCGCCTGCGATCAAGAAGAGAATCGGCGTATGGGGACAACCCAGAGGTGATTATCGGATCATGCGCCGCTTGAAGGAACAGATGGACCCAGCAGGTGTCCTCAACCCAGGGCGATTTGTAGGAGGAATTTAAGCGTGATGATCAATGCAAAATGATCAATGAGCAATTATCAATTTGCAATGTAACATTAAGGCATGAATATGCGGGATTAGTGAGGATCATTGATAATTGCTAATTGGTCATTGCTAATTTTGCAATGATTTTTTGAGGATAGGGAGTGAATTATGAAGACGGAAGAATTGAAAACATTGTTATACGATGAGATTGCCAAATGTAATCGTTGTGGTTTCTGTCTGGCTCACTGTCCGGTGTATGCCGTTAAGGGAAGGGAATGGGCTACTCCGCGGGGGAAAAATGCACTCATCAGGGCAATCATTGAGGGGAAGATCGATTGGACACCTGAAATCGAGGAAACCATTTTCCGTTGCACAGGATGCAGATTGTGCACCCAAACATGTTTCCCTGCCGTGGAGACGAACGCGGGCGTTCTGGCAGGAAGGCAGTGTTTAGCGGACAGGAAACAATACCCAAAGGTGGTGGGTCGAGTCGTTGAAGCACTGGAAAACAATTTTAATATCTCCAATGAACCCAACGAAAACCGTTCCATGTGGATGGAGTCGATGGGTAACGTCCCGACTCACAAATACCAAAAGCAGAAGGCCCGGGTGATCTACTTCGTGGGATGTGTCGCCGCCTTTTACCCCATGGCTCATAAAATTCCTCAGACATTTGTCCAAATCCTGGACAAAGCCAAAGTCGATTTTACCCTCCTTGGAGGAGAGGAGTGGTGCTGTGGGTTCCCGCTGATCCAGGCAGGGATGAAAGAGAAGATGCAAAAACTCGTGGAGCACAATCAAGAGAAAGTCAAAGACGTGGGAGCAGAAACTGTGGTCTTTGCCTGCCCCTCCTGTTACCACACCTGGAAGGAGAAATACAGGACGGAGGCGGAGCTTCTCCATTCAACCCAGTTCATAGAAAGGTTAATCAATGACGACAGGATCGCCTTCAATAATGGGACTCCTAAGACGGTGACTTATCATGATCCTTGCGATCTGGGAAGAAATAGTGGTGTTTACGATCCACCGAGAAATATATTGAAAAAAATCCCTAACCTTAACTTGGTGGAGCTGGAAAGTAATCGCCAGTTATCAGTCTGCTGTGGTGGAGGAGGAGACCTCGAGATGATTGATCCCGATCTCTCCGCCGCCATCGCTCAGAGAAAAATTGAGGAGATCCAGAGGACAGGGGCCGAGGAAGTGGTGACTTCTTGTCAACAATGCATCAGAACCATCTCGGGTTACGCCAGAAAGAACAAGATCAAACTGAAGGTGAAAGATATTACAGAAGTGGTTCTCGAGGCGATGGGTTCATAATCCCCCCCATTCCCCTCTTTAGTAAAGGGGGGCAGAAATATTTTCCCCTTTTTAAAGTTCTGTAGCGTTCCGGCAAAAACCGGAACGCAATTTCTAAGTTCACCCCCAAGTAAATCTGCTCCTGACAGGTTAAGGAATCAGGTCGCGACAGATTCCATATTCCAAATACAGAGGGATTTCTGAAAAAGTCCAGAAATCTCAAAATCTCTTTAATCCTTTTTTGAAATCTGTGTAATTTCTCTTGACGGACCTGTCACCCGCAATCGATGAAAACAACAGGAACTCTCCCACTTGATGGGGGAGGGCGAGGGTGGCCGCCGGCTCATAGAGCCTCTGGCTCGGAGAGGGGTGGACTAGACTCATTAACCCCCCACCTTATTCCTCCCCCGCAAGGGGAAAGGAGATTATCGGTGTTATTATCTATGTCATCAAGAGAGCGTGTAGCGGTTTTTAAGAGCTCTCACAGATTTAGCTTGACAAAAAAATTGCTTTAAATATAGTAATTAAGAAACGGTTGAGCATGGGTTCATTTGGTGAGTATTTAACATGGTAAAGTCGGTTTGCGCTCCTCGAAAGAATACCTTTAAATCCAATCCAAACATTTTCAGCCAAAAAGGAGGTGATCAAACGAAATAAAAGAGGTAGATTAAAATTGTCACGCCACAAAAAACAGAAAGGAGGTTGAGATTAGGGTTTATTTGTAGTAAGGGGTTCTTTTATTTAAGACAACTCATTCTTGAAGAGAGGAGGAGATTATGGCTGAGACAACTAATCAAACCATTAAAGCGGGCGCGCTGCCGGCCTGGAGAGTTGGGGAATTACCAGAACCCCCCAAAAGAGGGTTTAAAAGCTTTCTTCAAATGATCGGTCCTGGGGCCATTATGCTTTCGCTCTCTATCGGGAGTGGCGAGTGGCTCATGGGGCCTGCAGCGGCCGTTCAGTACGGGCCGACGTTGATGTGGATCACAACCATTGCCTGTGTTACCCAAACCTTCTTCAACCTCGAGTGTATTCGATACGCCATTTACTGCGGCGAACCCATGATGATCGGCTACAACCGATTAAAACCCGGACGTGGGCTCTGGGGACCTATCTGGGTCATCACCTGTGTGGTCTGCATCGGACCAGGATGGGCTATCACTTCTGCTACCGCATGGACGGCTATTCTTATTAATCAAATGCCTGGACCTGCGGAAAAGACAATGGTCATGACCTGGGGAATCGTTTTAACTGCGATCGTTCTCTTCATGCTCTTGTGGGGAAGAAAAATTGAAAACACCTTAGAGAAAATCTCCTGGGCCATTGTGGCCTTTATCGTGGGTTCCGTTGTAATTCTTCTTATTGGTTGGGTTCCAGGCGAATCCATCTGGAGAACGACTAAAGGTTTCTTTTCCTTTGGGATGATACCTGAAGGTGTAGATCCAGTGCTTCTGGGAGGCTTTGCTGCTTATTCTGCAGCAGGTGGGATCTTTAACATCTCATCCTCCAACTGGTTCAGGGATAAAGGCTATGGGATGGGAAAAGAAGTGGGCTACATCTCCGGCGCTATTGGTGGTGAGAAGGTGGTAGTGGCCCCCTTAGGGATCGCCTTTAAGCCTACAGCAGAGAACCTGAAACGCTGGAAAGATTGGCTCCATTTTGCCCGTCTTGACCAATGGATCATTTTCGGTATCGGCTGCTGGATTGGAATGTGGCTTACTGTGAACCTTGCCGTAGGTTTAATTCCGCAAGGGACCAAATTGGGGGGTTGGGCAGTGGCCGCCTACCAGGGTAATGCCATCCGCAATTTTTTAGGAACACCGGGATGGGTCTGGGTCCAACTCATCGGTTTCTGGGTTCTCTTTGGTACCCAGCTTGGTGTTACCGACTCTGCGACACGCCAAATGGCAGATATGATGTACAACATGTTTCCTAATTTAAGGAAATGGGCCAAAGAGGATATTCGAACAATCTACTACATCATCTTCGCATTGGTCGTCCTCTGGGTCATTATGATGGTCGCCGTTGTGAAGCTCCCCTTAACTTATATCCTGATTCAAGCCAATATCGCTGGTTTTGTCTTTGTTTATGGTGGCATTCAAACACTGGTGGTTAATAACAAGTTTCTGCCAAAGGCGATCAGACCCAACTGGTTCGAAAACCTGATGGTCGTATGCATGATTGTGTTTTACGGGATTTTTAGCCTTCTCGCTATGAATAAGGCTTTCAAGACCACAGGTTGGGTCCTTCTGTTGCTCTTCTATATCCTTGTTCTTATCCTTGGCATTGTTGATTTTGCTAAAAAGAAAGAAGAAGGGTATCAGGAGTAAGAATGAGATATGGCCGGCAAGGGCTTTTTTCCTGGTTCTCTATTTTCCTTTGGTCCGGGATTGGGTTTCTCTTTGTTTCCCTCCGTCATATCCTGATAAGCGGCTACAACCACAGGGCCGGGTTCATGATTTTGTTGGGCCTGGCCCTTCTGGCCGCTGCCTTTACTGATAGGCAAAAAAGGAAGCTTCGAGCCTGGCAAGAAGAGCAGGCACGAAAGTCCAAGGAGGAAATATTGAAGAAGAAATCATGAGAGGGATGTATTTTCATCCCAACAAAATAAAAAAATCCCGGGTCTTTTTGGCCAGGGATTTTTTTATTATAGGTTCCCCCTCACCTTTCCCCTCTCCCCCAAGGGAAGAGGGGAAAGGTGAGGGGAATTTTTTAGTTGGAGCAAAAGCCGCTTCAACTCTTCTTCGACTTCTTGGCCAGGTTTTTTTAGAGGGGACCTTGGATTTCCTCCAAAATAGCCTCGTAGGTCCATTGCCATTTTCAAACCACCGATACCATATTTCGTTGTAACTGCTTTCGCTAATGGGGTCAATTGACCTTGTAATGTTCTTGCCTCATTCATGTTCCCTTTATTAAAAAGATTCTGGATCCGGACACATTCTTGAGGAGCCACATTTGCCACCGCCAGAATTCCACCTACTGCTCCAACGCAAAGGGCAGGGAAGAAGACAGGTGCCGAGCCTACAAAGACAGCAAATTTCTCATGAGACAGATAAATAATTTCACTTAATTGGCCGATGTTTCCCGAACTGTCTTTGATGCCGATGACATTGGGATGCGCAGAAAGCTTCGCTACCAGCTCCGGTTCCATATTAATTCCGGTGAATTGTGGAACGTTATAAAGTAAAATTCCGATCCGGGAGGATTCTGCCACAGCCATAAAATGATCATATAAAATCTGGGGTTTCATCGATCCTTTAAAATAGGAGGGAGTAACCACGAGAGCGCAGTCCGCCCCTATCTTAGCCACTTGGTTGGTGAAGTGAATGGTTTCCCGAGTTGACTCCATGCCGGTTCCGACCAGCATGGTCTTCGATTTTGGGATAGAATCCCTTGAGACCTCAACAATTTTTATTTTTTCCTTTCCATTCAAATAGACAGCCTCCCCATTCGATCCGAGAACGAGATAACCGGAAAGACCTGTTTTATTCCATTTTTGGAAATTTTCTTTGAGTTTATTTAAAGCCAACTTTCCATCTTGAAAAGGTGTAGTAATAGGTGGCATCACGCCGCTCAGTTTCATCGTTTAGCTCCTTTGTAAAAAAGGGTTCGAGAATTCATGGGTAACTTTAATTTTGGAATTTGGATTGCAGATTTCGGAATTTTTATTCCGCAATCCGCATTCTGCATTCCGCAATTAGACCATCACTCGACCCCTTGAATCCTTGACCCATTAAATCCTACTAAAAGGTAACATGGGACGGAGCAATGGTCAAATCCTAAAAGATTTCTGAAAAACTCCGGAAATCTCAAAATCTGTGTAATCCTCTTTTGAAATCTGTGTAATCAAGAGAGCGTGTAGTAGTTTTTTAAAGCTCTCCATAATTTCTCTTGACAATTCTTGTAAATCTTAATGTAATGAGCTTAATTCTTTATGGGGAGAAAGGCATTGGTTGAGGAGAGGATCAAGGATGCGACAAAGATTTTGAATCTTTTAAGATCGATGTCCGATTATAAGCCTCATTTTGAGATCATCGGGAATTATCGACTGATTGATGATGGTGTCCGGCCAGAGGCCACGATTATGCTCCGGGCCAATGACAAGGAGATGCATGAGGCCGACACCGGTGTGGGTCCGGTGGATGCTTTGGCCAAGGTTCTGAAGAAATCTCTGAAAACGCTCTTCCCCGAAATTGACCAGGTGAAATTGATCGATTTCAGTTCGAGAATATTCGATCCAGGTGCTGGGACAGCAGCAGGTGTGGAGGTAGAGATTCTTTTTAGCAATGGCAAGGATGCATGGAGGGTCAAAGCGTTCTCCGAAAATATTAATAAAGCATCCTTCATGGCATTGGTCGATGGGTTTGAGTATGGGATTTATATTTCCAGGGAAAAGAAAGATTAGATAATCCAAATCCAAATGTCAGAATCCAAATGTCAAATGAATATCAAAATCCGGGTTAAGGTTAAGGAAATCTAAGGTTGAGGCCGAGGCTAAGGTTGAGAAAAAACTTGACCTCATCCTAAACCTTAACCTGCACGAAGTGCGAAAACCTCAACCTCAGCCTTAACCTTTATTTCAAAATTTGACATTAGATGGAGGTTGTTATGGATCGAAAAAAATTAGAGGAGGTCATTTTGAAAAAGGCAAAGGACGGGAAACTCCCTTGCGCCATATGTTTTAAAATCGCTGAAGATTTCGGAATTTCGAAGAGGGAGATGGGGAAGATCCTGAATGAGATAGAGATCAAAATCAGTCAATGTCAGCTTGGTTGTTTTAAATGATTTTTGATTTGACATAAATATTTTTTTGAATATAATTAGGCCATTAATCTGTTTCCCTCCCTCCTTTATAAAAGGGGGATGGGGGATTCGACAGGGGAGGTGAGAGAGCGTCACATAAAACAGCACAATAGAAGTGAGGTGGGGGGAATCATTAGTCTTGAACGGGTTCTTCCATAACCACAAGGAGGTAAGATTATGAATTCAGTAATTGTTCTTATTTTAGGTTTTGTTGTTGCTTTCATTGGTTACCGTTTCTATGCAAAGTACGTCGACACAAAAATTATGAAGGCTGACCCCAAGAAGGCTACCCCAGCCAAGATGTATATGGATGGAGTAGAGTTCGTGCCCACCAGTAAGAACATCCTCTTCGGTTATCAGTTCAAATCGATTGCGGGCGCAGCCCCAGTCATTGGCCCTATCATTGCCATTCAATGGGGATGGCTTCCTGCACTAATCTGGATTTTGGCAGGTACCTTCTTCATCGGCTGGGTTCAAGACTACTCGAGTGCAATGATAGCGATGAGGAAAGAGGGAGCCTCTCTTGGAGGTCTGACCCACAAACTTATTTCGCCGAGGGCAAGGATCATTCTTCTTTCGTTTCTCTATTTTTATCTGCTCCTCATTGCAGGTGCTTTTGGAAATGTGGTGGTCAGCACAGCCGTTGGATTAAAAGGTTCTCCTATGGCGTGGCTATTCATGACCGGTGCCGGGCTACTGGCCGGGCAAATGATCTATCGCTGGAAAAAAGACATCATCCTGACTACAATTGTCACGGTTCTTATCACCCTTTTCGGGATATGGCTCGGGTCAGTTGCCCCCTCCAACAAAATAGTTGGAGAGACACTTGCTAATAGTCGACTTGTATGGGCGATCGCTGCATTTGTCTTCTGCTATTTTGCTGCTGTTTTGCCCATCTGGAGATTTGCACTCCCCATTAACTATGTTGCCTCTTACGTCGTATTCCTTGGGCTTTTCTTCGGGATCA